>Ga0208481_1000384_pt1 | contig 13506 bp, 9 predicted proteins | sample LakMenEpi02Jun10_FD_150662 | JGI IMG/M metagenome (GOLD analysis project Ga0208481, IMG submission 150662) | Freshwater microbial communities from Lake Mendota, WI - 02JUN2010 deep hole epilimnion (SPAdes) | ecosystem: Environmental > Aquatic > Freshwater > Lake > Epilimnion/Euphotic zone ... | reverse complement strand
ACCGTGATATAAAAGTAGGAGGTGAGAATTAATGTATTGGTACAAACTCACACCATTAGATATTTTAATGTTAAGAGATGCTAAACCATTTTCACCACAAGAAAGGGCATGGGCTGGTAGTATATTTCCTCCTAATGGTCATACTATAGCTGGTGCATTTAGGGGAATATTGGGGGAAAGGACAAACTTTAAAATTGTCGGTCCATTCCTTTGTTATCAAAACACAAAAAATACCCTATATCTTCCCCGTCCTTTAGGTTTTGCCAAATCTGTACCCCTTGTCCCTTTAACTTGGGAAACAGAATCTTATATCAAGAATGCTTTATGGGATAAAACCCAACCTTGTCCATTAGTTAAACCTCATAATAGTAAAGATGATGATGAAGATGATAAAGATGATTTTGTTAAATGCAGTGGAGTAGAAACAAAATTCAGACAATATTTACCTTATTGTGTTGTTAAGAAATATTTAGAAACGGGGAAAATAGATAAAAATGATTGGAACATAATTAAAGACAGTCATGAGGATAAACCTTGGGACGAAGAAACCCGTTCTCATAATAGCATTGAACCGGGAACAAAACAAGTTAAAGATGCCGATGGTTACTTTGTAGAAAAGGCCATTCGTTTACATCAAAATTGGAGTTTTGTCATAGGAATTAATCACGAAATTACAACACCTGCAACAATCAGATTAGGAGGAGAAGGACATAGAGTAATGGTAGAATCTTGTCCAGAATTGGGGGAACAATGGCAAGAATTAAAAACTATTTCAGATAGTAATTTTCAAGCTAATACTAAACAAGCTGATACTAAAGATGATACCAAATCAATAGCTTATTTAGTTACTCCTGGAGTTTTTGAAAGACCACATAAATATAATCCTGAACAAAGAGTAAATTTATGTCGTCCTTATCCCTGGGAATGGAAACTTAAAGACGGTAATTTTGTGAGTATGTCCACAGATAAAGCAGTACCAATTAGTTGTAGAATTAGGGAGAAAGAAGACAAGACAAAAAGCATTACAAAAAGCATTCCTGCACCCCAGGTTTTTGCAGCACCACCAGGGACATTGTACTACTTGGAAAAACCTCAAGGATTGTTTCAGGATAATGAACGTTTAGCAAATGAGCAAAAAAATCGTGTAAACAATTGGCGACAATTGGGTTATTCGGAAATGTTGTGGATTAAATATCAAGGAAAAAGTGAGGAGAAAAATGCCTGATTTTAGAGTTGGTTATATGTACAGTCTTGCACCTATTCATTGTGGGGGTGAAGGAGACTTAGGTAACATCTTAGAAATTGCCCGTGAAGTACATACAAATTTCCCTTATGTACCCGGCTCTTCTTTACGTGGTAGCCTGAGAGATGAAGTAAAAATATTAGATGAAATAGCAGCAGAAACTCTATTTGGCAAAGAATTAGATAAACAAGGTCAAATGGGAGTTCATCAAGTTTGGTTTGGAGATGCAAGATTGCTATGGATTCCTATGCGAACCATGTCAGTTAATAATAGAGATGTTTTTATTTGGGTTAGCTGTCACTCATTAATTCGTGATCATGCCCTAATTTCACGTCAAAAAGCAGCAATATTTCCTAATCATGCTGTGGGTAATCGTGCGGGAGTTTATTCTGTAGCTGATGCTCAAATTCAAGTTTCATTGTTATCAGATGAGCAAAAACAAGCTATTTCTTTAACAGGATGGCCAGATTCATTAAAGAATGCTGTTAAACCTACTTGGGATAGTAATTTAATTGTTTTACCTGATGCAGATTTTCAAGTATTAATGGAACATTCCCTCTGGACACAAGTTCGTAACAAAATTCAGGATAATAAAGAAGGGGTAAATCCAGAAGGTTCTGCTGGGGTGTTTTGGACAGATATTTGTATTCCCAGAGACACTATTTTTTATTATCCTTGGGGTTATAGTTTGCTCAAAAATAATCCCATAATAGAAACACAACACAACTTACTAATTAGTGTTTTACAAGAATTATTTCAAGTAGGTGGACAAGCTAATGTAGGACGGGGTTGGGTTCAAGGTTGGACAAATCATCTTACATCACCCATTAAAGACAAAGTTACAGCCTAAAGGAATATAAAATTATGCCTCAATATCAGCGTCCACATCAACCTAATCCTAAACTTAATCCTCCAAAACCAGCATCAACTATTACAGCAAAACCTTCAACTCCTTCTGAAAATGTGAAGGTTGAAACTGTTAAGAGCGATAATAACTCTTCTCTAGTTTTACCAGAACAAATGAGTTTATCTGCTCACGAACATATTCAAGAGTATTTGAAAACATACAAAAAACAGAAGTTAGATAAAAATGATTTAACTGCTGTTTTAAGATTGTCTCAACATTTAAGAGTTTTTGGTCTACTGTCTGCGGTTGGATATCTAAATCAAGCTAATGCTCAGGATAATAATGAGGTGCGAAAACGCACTGTACCAGTGTGGGAATCATTACTAGGTCAGATGGTAGCGGTAGATAAAAATCAACTATCGAATAAAGAAGAATTAATGACACAAATAGTAGAGATGACTAGAAACCAGCCTCAGGAATATATGTTAAATTGGCGGAAATCTTTGTTATTAGCTAACCATTGGAATTTTTGGGCTAGAGCCTATCAGGAGGATTAATGTATACAGGTATTCAATTAATTAATTTACTGGAAAAGCAACATCAAAAGCGATCGCAATCTGGCTTATTTAAAAAAGACACTTTTATTATCCAGTGGCGTGCTAAAGTTGGTTCATTTCCCCATCCAGATGTAGAAACCATAGTTTCTGCTGGTGAACCTTGTGGTGCATGGCCGCCAAAATCAGAAGATAAACGCAATGTTGGTGAAAATTGGCAACAATTAAGAACCCTTCCACTCAATGGTTATATTCCCGGTTCTTGTATCCGAGGTTTAGTAAGAGCATGGGCAAAAGCATGGGAAAAACAAAGACCAGAAATTAAAGCAAGAATGTACCAACTTTTAGGGCATCAAGACAATGATAAAATTACTGCTGGGAAAATTGAATTTCTTGATGCTTGGCCAGAAACGGCAACTAAATTAACATTAGATATTGTTAATCCTCAACAAGAATTTCAGGTATATCACCAAGGACAATGTACACCATTATCTCTTTATACTTTAGGTAATGGTCGAGATAAAATTCCTGTCATAGTTGCAATTAGAGGAATACCCGAAAAAGCAACAGAAGAGGAAGTAAACGAAGTTTGGGAATGGGTACAACAAGCACTAGGTTTATATGGTGTTGGTAGTCGTACTGCTTCTGGTTATGGAAGTCTTAAACTTCCTAATTCTGCACAAAAACTCACACATGATCCTGATTATCCAGTTAAACAATTTGAATTTAGCCTTTATAGTCAAGGTAGCGCAGGTCCAGATACTAAAACAATGGAATTACGTCCTTCACATTGGCGGGGTTGGCTGCGTTCTTGGTTAATGCGGTTTTTCTTGGGAGTAATGCCAGAAAATCTCGCTAAATTGACTGTGGCTGAACTGATGGGAGATATAGATGCAGGTGATGGGAAAAGTTGCAAAGGTTGTGTACGTCTGCAAATGATTCAAGGTAAACCATGGGAGGCAAGGTCTAAGAATCAACCATCTTTTTATCTATGGAAAGGTAAATTACAAATTAGCGCACCAAAGGATATCCTCAATAAAATCATTTTGCCAATCATTCGTTTTGCAGTCATGGTTGGCGGTGTTGGTCGGGGTTGGCGTAGACCATTACATATATTTTGTATGGATAGGGGCTATAAAGCAGCCAGGGGAACACATTTAATTCTGACACATAAAGTCAAAGATCAAAATACTGGTGAACCGAAATCTAAAAACTTTGGTTTACCTCTTGATTCAAGCACTTGGACAAAAGCTTATAGTGATTGGGTTACAGAAGCAAGAAATCATTGGCAGGATAGAGTATCAACAAATAACCGTAATATCAAAGCAGAGGTTTTTTCACCTACCACCTGTGCAATTTATGTAGTTCCTGGTCCCGATGAGAACCCCATAGATGTTAATTCATTAGAATGGGAAAATGTAGATGCAGTTGATACCCGTGGGGATGGAATGGATTTAATCTATCATCATAATCACCCACAAAATTATAAACGTAATCCAGATTTAGGAGGTAATGCAGCAGGTGGAGGAAATGGACATTGTTCTTGGGTAAGTATTAAACGGGTCAATATTCCCAACATACAAGAAGAAACCAAATGTCAAGAAATTGTTTGTTTATTTATGGGTGGACAAACACCAAATGCTAATCATGTGCGATCGCGCTTTCTCTGTGATTTAAAAAATATCAATGGTAATGTACATTTATTTGGTGTACAACCTCCAGCAGAAATTTAATACTCTAACTAAAAACTACCAAATACAACTTGATTAAATATGAAATCAGTTTTAATTGCCACAATCGGTACTAGAGATCTAATGTTCCAAATCGCCTCCGGTGAATGGTTTAACGTTGGTGATGACCAGATGCAATTAGAAATTATTGGTGAACAAGCTGAAGTAATCTCTGACTTAGGCTTATACAAGATTACTTTTCGAGATTTAACTAAATACCTATCAGATAACATTCAAACTTACATTGAACGTATTCAACCCCCAATTATAGGTAAAATCTTTAATGACAGAGCTTCAGAAATTGACAAAGTTTATTTAATAGCTACTGATCAACAAGAAGTAGTCAAGCAAAGAGGAAAAGATACATTATATGCAGCACAAATAATTAAAGAATGGATTATTTGTAAATTTAGTCATCTTAATGATCAGAATGTCAGCATCATTTATGTTGGACAAGATGGTATTAATCCTTCTGATTTTGAACAGATGTTTAATTGGTGGCGACAAACTTGGAGAAATAAAATTAGCATTGCTAAAAATCAATCTGTTTGGTTATGGGTAAAAGGAGGAGTAGGCCAAACTTCTGAAGCAGCAAGGGTTTCAGGACTAAGTTTATATGGCGATCGCATTTTATTTTTTGATGTTCAACAAAATACTACAGCAAATCGTAATGGTATCCCATCAGATTATAGTGGTCCATTTTTAGGTACTAACTATCTTTGGGATAGAACCCAAAAACAGGCTTTAAAATTATTAGAAAGCTATGACTATACAGAAGCTTATGATTTACTAGAACCTTATTTTCAACAACCATCTGCTAATTTTGGAGCGATACCTGATTTATTAAAAGCTGGTAAATTATGGAATCAAGGACAATTTGAAGGATTCTTATCTCTTGCTAGAAATTCTACACAAATATCTAGTGTGGAAGGCAGATTATGGATGGCTTATGAACAAGCTTATTTAGGTGTAATTCGTCTTAAACAGATGAATACCACAGAAGCAATGTTACACAGTTATCGAGCTATTGAAGGTTTATTGTATTGGTGGGCTGCTGATTCTTTTCCTGATCATATTGAAGAAAGAAAAAATCAATATCCTTTAATTAAAAATTCTATTTTGCAAAAATATCCATCTTTAAAAAGACATTTTTACAAACCAGATCGCAAAACAGAAGTAAATTTACAAGGATGGTTATTAGAAGATTTATTAAATCTAGTTATTCCTGAAACCACAAATAATATTGATTTTCAAGCATTTTGGGAATCTGCAAGAAACACCAGAAATACTTTTTCTCATCGCTTAGGTGGTTTAGCAGAACAAGATGTTTTTACCGCTTGGGGTAAGGATATAACCAACTCACAACAATGGCAAGAAAGGATTTTAAATTGCATTAATTTAGTCACTAGAAAATCATTTAGTACCCTATATAAAGCCAGTTTATTTTCTCAAATTCACAAACAAGTTTTAGAAGCAATAGAAAAACAAGAAATCATTAATTATGACAACAACAAATAACACAGATAAAGTTAGCACCCTGATTATTACCGTAGGAACTCGACAAATAGGCTGGCGTTGTCAAGATGGTGTTATCCGTTCCTTTGGTGCAGATGGTAATATTAGTTATCCTCCACATATCAACGAACTATATCAAGAACTAGGAATAGAACGGGGTAAACATCAAGACGAAGATGGTAAAACCTATCCTTGGAGTGGTCGAGATTTAGGTAAAAGATATTATGATTACTGTCAAGAATGGCTTGGTGGTGATTTTAGTAAGGTCGAATTATTGTTAGATAAAACTGTCATTGAAGGAGGAGTAAAACAAGGACTAAAACATATTATCCTATGGGGAACAGACCAACCGGAAAGTATTACCTGGAATTTTCGCCGATTAGATACTTTATGGTTAGCAGAATTAATGAAAGGAAAAATTAAAAGTTTATTTCCTGATATTAGAGTTGATGTTCACGCCCCAAAAATTAACGCTGGTAATAGTCATGAAATTCGAGAAGAATTAGAACAACTGGTTTTAAAAGAAGCTATCAATGCTAACAAAAATCAAGAGTTTGTTCTCTGGATTCAAACTAAAGGATGTACCCCTGTAATTGCTTCTAATGTAGAAATTTGTGCAGCCGCTTTAGTACGCCAATATAAAGTATTTAATACTAGTCCCGATGAACCAAAGGAATTTTTTACTACTTTAGAAAATGGTTTAGTTACTGCTAATCACTCCCAGAGTTTTCAACCTATTACTATGGGTGAATATTTCTGGGCTTTAGAAAAGGTAAAGATTAAATCAGCTTGGGAAAGAGGTGATTTTTCAGAAGCCCAAATTTGGCTAAAAGTTCATGAAAATCGTCATTCAGTATTATATAAATTAGCTGGTTTTTTAGCAAAATACAATAATTGGGAATCTAATCATGATTTTTACCGCAAATTAGGAAAATGGTTAGATAATGATGATGTTACTAATGTAGTTGATTCTGCACAAATTGAAAATTGGAAAACCAAACTCCAAAAAATGCAAGCTGATGATATTACCAAGTTATGGGAATCAACAATCATCTTAGAACTTTCTCTAAAACGAGAAAATTACACCACTGCATTTATTCAGTTTGTGCAAATTTTAGAACGGTTATTATATATTCAATCAAAAGCCCAAAATTGGACTGCTAAAGGTTGGATAGTAAGTAATCAAGATGAACCAAGTCTAATAGAATTAATGCAAGGTTGGTGTATTTACCAAAAATTTAAAGAAGATAATAAATGGTCAAAATTAATGACTGACATTAGGGAGAAACGCAATAAAATTATTCATGAAGGGGAATCTATAACTTCAACAAAAATCGGTAATATTTGGGCTAATAATAACTTTTCAGGTGTATATATACCAACAACTTCAGAAAACATTAAAAAACTGATGACGGATACATTCAAAGAAATTAGCACTCCTCCAAATTTGAATAACTTATTAATGCGTTCTTTGTATCAGTGGGGATTGCAATATTTAGAGGATGCAAATTAACCAGCGATATCTGCGATAACACCTCTCGTAACTGGGGGAACTTATTCCCCTTCGGATAAGGATATAACCGCAAACTCTTCAATCAGATTTTTTTTAAATAGTATTTCGCAGGTAGAGGCAAAAAATTAAAAAAATGATTATACTACTCAAAATAACATATAATTTGTTTGTGTGACTAATCATGGAAAATTTTGTTTTTTACAATCCTGTTAAAATCCTATTTGGTAAAGGTCAAATTGCAAATATTACCACGGAAATACCCGTAGATGCCAAAATTCTAATTACCTATGGCGGTGGTAGTATTAAAGCCAATGGTGTATATGATCAAGTAAAATCAGCATTAGTTGGTAGAAATGTATTTGAGTTTGGCGGTATTGAACCCAATCCCCATTTTGAAACTTTGATGAAAGCAGTTGAATTAATCCGCAAAGAAGGTATTAATTTTCTCTTGGCTGTGGGTGGTGGTTCAGTGGCCGACGGGACTAAATTCATCGCGGCTGCAGTTCCTTTTGTGGGCGACCCTTGGGATATTTTAGCAAACCGCGCACCTGTAACTGCGGCCTTACCAATGGGGGTGGTTTTGACTTTACCCGCAACTGGTTCAGAAATGAATACAAACTCAGTTGTTACTAAGTGGGAAACTCAAGAAAAGTTATTTTTCGCTAGTCCCTTTGTATTTCCCAAATTTTCTGTTCTTGACCCAGAAACAACTTTCTCCCTGCCTCCTCGGCAAATTAGCAACGGTATTGTTGATGCTTTTACTCATGTAATGGAGCAGTATTTAACCTATCCTGTCAATGCCCCATTACAAGACCGCATGGCCGAATCAATTCTGAAAACCCTAATTTCAGAAGGACCAAAAACCCTAGCAAATCCCACAGATTATCATGCACGAGCAAATTTAGTTTGGTCGGCAACAATGGCATTAAATGGGTTAATTGCTGTCGGTGTTCCCCAAGATTGGACTACTCACATGATAGGTCATGAATTGACAGCTTTACATGGTTTAGATCATGCTCAAACTTTGGCAATTGTGTTACCTAGCACATTAACAATTAGACGCGATCGCAAATGGCAAAAACTTCTACAATATGCAGATAGAGTTTGGGAAATTGTCGGTGGTTCGGAAGCAGAAAGAGTAAATACAGCAATTACTAAAACTCGTGATTTCTTTGAATCAGTTGGTGTTCCCACTCACTTATCTGACTATGCTATTGGTTCAGAAACCATTCCCGCAGTCATTAAGAATTTAGAAAAGCATGGAATGACAGCTTTAGGAGAAAATAAAGATGTTAACCCCCAAGTTGTTGAGCAGATTTTAGCCCTTTGTGCTTAAATTTCCAGCCCTATATCAAGTATTTTCAGGTTCTTTGATTTTGTTTCTCCTATATTGATTTTAGACGTTTTTATGTCCCCGATTTTTTGAAAAAGTCGGGGATTTAGTTTGTTATAAAATTCTGGATTCTTGAAAAAATTCTGACTATCTATTATCAACTTTTCACCCCAACTATTTTCTTTCTGTCTTTACCAGCAATACTAATACTAGTATTATAGGCATAGAAATAAAAAAGACGAAGAAAAGGAAGTTTTCCAGACATTTGACTTACAGTGCTTTCCGATCTAATGAGGTATAAAGTTGAATGATAAAACTCTTGTGCTGCCGGCATCTTGCCCGCTCGATATGTACCCTATAACACCGAGAATGGCTGTAAATCCTATATTTCAAGTGTAAATTCTACTCTAGAGGGGAAAATGATAAAATTTGATTTTGGTCGTTTGTGTGTGATTATTAGCTTAATTTGTGGTTTACTGGTTGGTTGTAGTGGAAATTCCCCTGGAAATCAAACTCTCCGAGTAGCTACTGAACCCACATTTCCGCCCTTTGAGTTTCAGGATAAAAATGGAGAATTAGCAGGTTTTTCCATTGACTTAATGAAAGCTATAGCCACTGCGGCTCATTTCCAGGTAGAATTTCAGAGTTTACCTTTTGATGGCATTATTCCGGCGCTACAGGCTAAAACCGTAGACAGTGCTATTAGTTCCATAACTATCACCCCAGAAAGAGCAAAAACAATCGCTTTTTCCCGTCCTTATTTTAAAGCAGGTTTGGCGATCGCTGTTCACAAAAATAATCAAAATATTACAAATTTTCAAAGTCTGCAAAATCACAAAATTGCTGTCCAAATAGGTACAACTGGCGCGAAAAAAGCTCAAACTCTCATAGGTGCGGAAGTTCGCAGTTTTGACTCCGCACCCTTAGCCCTCCAAGAATTACAAAATGGTAATGTTGATGCAGTTATTAATGATGCACCTGTGACTTTATACGCTATTAATACAGGTAATTTGCAAGAAATTAAAGTCATTCAACAACTACTGACTGAGGAATTTTACGGAATTGCAACCGCTAAAAACTCTCTTTATTTACCTCTGATTAATCAAGGTTTAAACACAATTTTAGAAAACGGTAAATATCAACAAATTTACCAAAAATGGTTTAAATCTACACCGCCAATATTACCAGAAAGATTACCCTACGCTAATCAAAATACAAATAAAATTAATTCTTTTAGTGTATTTTGGCAATCTTTACCAGCTTTATTAAAGGCTACATTAGTAACATTACAATTAGCATTTATTTCCGGTTTATTTGGTTTAACTAGCGGTTGTTTAATTGGAATAATTCGTCTTTCTACAATTAAACCTTTACGGTTTTTAGCTAGGGCTTATATAGACTTTTTTCGAGGTACACCCTTATTAGTGCAGATATTTATGATTTACTTTGGTTTACCGGCGATTTTCCAAGAAATTGGTTTTAATTTCACATTAAATCGCCTTATCTCCGGAGTAGTTGCCTTGAGTTTGAATAGTGCAGCTTACATTGCAGAAATTGTGCGCGGGGGAATTGAATCAATTGAAAATGGACAAACAGAAGCAGCTAAATCATTAGGTTTAAATCCTCTACAAACGATGACTTATGTAATTTTTCCCCAAGCATTTCGGCGGATGATTCCACCTTTAGGAAATGAATTTATTAGTCTATTAAAAGATACGAGTTTAGTCGCAGTAATTGGTTTTGAGGAACTATTTAGAAAAGGACAATTAATTGTTTCTGAAAACTATCGCGCTTTTGAAATTTATGCGGCTGTAGCTGTAATTTACTTATGTTTAACCTTGATTTTCTCCCAATTTTTTAGTAAGTTGGAAATATGGATGAATCCCAGTAATCAAGCAGATATAAAATAAAACAGACAGAATAGTTAGAAACTGCATCTACATAGCCCTATAACTGCTATCAGATATGGTTTTATGTTCATGGGCAACTTAGTATAAACTAAAATAGTTATGACAATATCTCAGCAGCGTTACCGTTTTTGTTACAAAAAAAACCAGAAAAAATTTCTTCTAAAAAATCTAGCCTGACAGCAACTAAAATTGTTACGATGATTTCAGATTAGTTATTGAAACCTTGATTCAATCCGAAACCTTAGAATTACTAGAATGGCCTCGCTTGTGCCAGCACCTTTCCACCTTTGCGGCAACTAAGTTAGGGGCAATAGTTGCGCGTAACTTGCCCATTCCCGAAACTCAGACAGAAAGTGAACTGTTATTAGCGCAAACTAAAGAAGTTTATGAATTGGAAAGTCGTTTACACCCGGGATTATCTTTTGAGGGTATACAAGATATTGGTGACTCTCTCGAACGGGCAGCACTGCAAAGTATTTTACCAGGTGAGGAGCTTTTAGCGATCGCTACTACCCTAGCAGGTACAAGAAATTTACGTCGTGTTATTGATAATCAGGAAAATATCCCAGTTTTAAACGATTTAGTCTCAGAATTGCGGACTTACCCAGAATTAGAGCAGGAAATCCACCGTTGTATTGACGAACGGGGGCAAGTTACTGACCGTGCTAGTCAAAAAATGGGAGAAATTCGCGGAGAATTGCGGAAAATACGCAGTCAAATTACCCAAAAACTCCAAAATATTATCCAGGCAAAATCCGGCGCTGTTCAAGAACAGTTAATTACTCAAAGAAGCGATCGCTTTGTTATACCTGTAAAAGCTCCGCAAAAGGACGCAATCCCCGGTATTGTTCATGATACCTCAACTAGCGGCGCAACTCTTTATATAGAGCCTAATAGTATCGTCCCTCTGGGTAATCAACTACGTCAAATTGTTAGAAAAGAACAAGCCGAAGCCGAAGCAATTCGCCGGACTTTGACGGAAAAAGTAGCAGAAGTTACACCAGATTTAGAAAGGTTATTAGTTATTGTCACTACCTTAGACCTAGCAGTAGCGAAATCTCGTTATAGTTTTTGGATAGGTGCTAATCCCCCGCGGTTTGTAAATCGAGATGAAATTATCACCTTACGAAATCTGCGTCACCCGTTGTTAGTTTGGCAACAGCAACACGAACAGGGAAATTCAGTAGTCCCAGTAGATTTATTGATTAGTCCTCAAATCCGGGTAGTCACAATTACTGGACCAAATACGGGGGGGAAAACTGTAACTTTAAAAACTTTGGGATTAGCAGCGGTCATGGCCAAAGTAGGTTTATTTGTTCCCGCCCGTGAACCCGTAGAAATGCCCTGGTTTTCGCAAATTTTAGCCGATATTGGTGATGAACAATCTTTACAACAGAGTTTATCTACCTTTTCTGGACATATTCGCCGCATTAGTCGAATTTTAGAGGCATTAGAACCTGGGGAAAATGATTTGTCCCCATTAGTGATTAAGTACCAATCTCTGGTATTACTTGATGAAGTCGGTGCAGGTACAGATCCAGCGGAGGGAAGTGCATTAGCGATCGCTTTACTTAAATATCTGTCAAATCATAGCCAGCTAACTATGGCTAGTACCCACTTTGGCGAACTTAAAGCCCTGAAATACGAAGATCACCGATTTGAAAATGCTTCTGTAGAATTTGACGAAACCACGCTTTCACCCACTTACCGTCTATTGTGGGGGATTCCTGGCCGTTCTAATGCGCTGAGTATTGCCTTGCGTTTAGGGTTAAATCCAGAAATAGTAGCAGAGGCAAAAACTCAAGTCGGAGAAGCTACAGACGAGGTAAACCAAGTAATTGCCGGTTTAGAAGCCCAACGCCGCAATCAAGAAACTAAAGCCGCTGAAGCCCAAAAATTGTTACGTCAAGCTGAACGATTATATAAGGAAGTTTCTGACAAAGCTACTGCATTGGAAGCCAGAGAAAAAGATCTCCGGGTTTCCCAAGAAATCGCCGTTCAACAAGCAATTACCCAAGCCAAAGGGGAAATAGCCCAAGTTATCCGCCGCTTGCAACAAGGAACGGCTAACGCCCAAGATGCCCAACAAGCTACCGCTAATCTCAATCAAATTGCTCAAAAATACGAACCTACACCCCCTCCTAAATCTAAACCTGGATTCATGCCTAAATTGGGCGATCGCGTGCGAATTCCTAAATTAGGTCAAACGGCTGAAGTTTTAACAATTCCCGATGTTGATGGCAATTTTATTGTGCGTTTTGGCATCATGAAAATGACGGTACAACTCCAAGATATAGAATCATTGGATGGACAAAAACCCGAACCCATGGTTAAAGCAAAACCAGCCCCATCAGTAGTTACACTACCACCAGCCCCAGCCATTCGCACCTCCAAAAATACTATAGATTTGCGCGGAAAACGAGTAGCTGATGCCGAATATATCTTAGACAAAGCTATTTCCGAAGCTGCTGGACCCCTATGGATTATTCATGGACACGGTACTGGTAAACTTAAGCTAGGAGTTCACGCTTTTCTACAACAACATCCTAGAGTTACCCACTACGAACCCGCAGAACAAGCCGATGGTGGCAGTGGTGTTACTATTGCTCATATATAAAAGTATATCAGTGGCAGTAGGGAAGCAGGGGAAAATCATTTTTACCACCGACAACTAACAACTGACAACTGACCACCGACAACTGACCACCGACAACTGACCACCGACAACTAACCACCGACAACTGACAACTGACCACCGACAACTGACCAAAAAAGTTATGCACTCAACCGCTAATTCCACCGTATCAAAGTCATCTTGGGAGGATTTAAGCCAAATCCCAGACCCAAATACAACTCAATGG
>Ga0208481_1000375_pt1 | contig 13699 bp, 9 predicted proteins | sample LakMenEpi02Jun10_FD_150662 | JGI IMG/M metagenome (GOLD analysis project Ga0208481, IMG submission 150662) | Freshwater microbial communities from Lake Mendota, WI - 02JUN2010 deep hole epilimnion (SPAdes) | ecosystem: Environmental > Aquatic > Freshwater > Lake > Epilimnion/Euphotic zone ... | reverse complement strand
ACGACGCCTTGCAAACTCAAGGCTCAGGGCTCGCCATGTCCAGACTGTGGGACGGCAGTGTTTTTAAATGTATTTGGCATGGCGGTTGGAAACCGCCGCCACTTTTTTGCGGCTACACCTTTTTTTGCAAACTGCTTTAAGCTTTAACCTCCAACTCTTCTTCTCCGCTTTCCTTGGCGACCTTTGCGGCTTCGCGGTCAATCATTCTAAAGAATCAGCACTGCGGAACCCTTACTCGACCACCACGCGGTAGAACACCTTGGCATCGGCGGGTTTGGATTCGGTGAAAGTTCCGACCTGCAAGCCTGTTGCCTTGGTGGTCCATGAACCGCTGAGTGTCGTGGAGGACTCGACCTTGTAAGTGCGCCCCGCAACCGCCTGCCAAGTGAGGGTCACATTGCCACCCTGCACGGCGATGCTGTTGACCTTGAAGATCGAAGAGGCATCGAGTGGATTGGTTCCCGCAGTGACCTCGGCGGCGTTGCTCATTCCATCCGCATCATCATCACCAGAAGAGGTGATCGAAAGCGTCTGAGTGCTCGATGAAGTCGCGGTGGATGCCACTGCGGTATTGTTCGGGTTGAGCGTGGTGACGGTTGCGGTTGCCGTCACGCCGGATGGAATACCGGTGATCACAAACGAGGTCGCCGTCGTTTCATGCGTGGTCACCTGTCCGTTGCTGCGGGTTACCGTGAGGAGATAGCGCGGCACCAAGCCCTCGGCGTCGGTCACGGCGGACCACGAAAATGTCACCGAGCCATCGAGTGCATAGCTCGCCACCAGCGGACTGGACGCCGGTGCTGAAAGCTGAGTCACATCATAGACCTTGAGGAACTGCGCTTCGTACGGATCCGTCGCCCATGCGGCGTTGGTGGCAGGCACCGCATTGAGCGCAACATACAGGCCATTGTTCAGGAGGTCGTCGCGAGTGAAGCCGTTTGCACCCCAGAGTAACGAATCACGACGCCCGGGGTACTCATTGTTCGGCCCAAGATAAGCGGCGATGTTCTTGGCGTTGTAGCGACGATTCGATTTAAGCCCCATGTTGTTTGCCAAAGTATCGGTGATCCCGAAGGTATTGGCGCGAGCCGTGTTGCGGCTGAGGTTGGTGAAGGCCAGCACCACATCACTGATAGCCGGAGAGGCACCGCTGGTCTCGTACTTGGCCACGGCGAAAATGTTCGCATCGGCCGTGGTGGTGCCACGCGGATTAAGGAACCAGCGGTTCGAGGAGCGCAATGCCGGGCTAAACTCCCGCGCCTTGCCCACTCCCGAATAAGCGGGACGCAAATTCGCCACCCCGAGAACATTACTACCCCACGAAGTCCATTGCGGCTGCATGGAATTGTAGCGTTTGAAGTGGGGGATGTTTTTACCGAAATTGGTCTCGTAGTGAGTGAAACTGGCCGAACTCGAAGTTCCGATTTCCTGGCCGTACATGACCATCGGAGCGCCATCGACGCTGCTGCCGACGGCATAGCGGATGAAGGCCTCCCATGGATCCGCATACCCCGCCTCGTCGTGCGAGGTATTGTTCAGCAACACGAGGCCCTGCCCGTACGATGAACGCCGCCCTTCGAAGATGTCGCGGTGCGCGGTGGTGTTCGATGCCGCTTGCCATGGGAAAACAATGTTCTCGTTGAGAATGTCGAAATGCCGGTTAGAGCGATAAGTCACCGCGCCACCGTCGAGCGACTCGGTCATAAACACAAAGTTCCACTTGTGCGCACGAGCGACGTTGATGGTGTATTCCCAAAACTGCGGCGGCATGCCTTGACCGAAGTCGGCCCGCAGGCCGTCGATACCCTTGGCCGTTTGCAAAGCCAAGGAGCTGTTGGCGGGCAGCCCCGTCTTCTCAAGCCAATACGGCACATAGCGGGCAAAGTATTTCCACACCGCACGCGTCACCGCATCGGCAGTTCCCGCCGCACCATCAAGATCGCCGGTGTTGATCCCATCAGTTTCGATCGCGACCGTGTCGCGGCTCGATTGGGCATCGGGATATCCTGTCACCAAGGTCGCGTATCGACCGAAGTAAACATCGTACACATCGCGCCACTTGCCGAAGTCATTGCGGTCGGGCGCCGCCGCAATGTTCGACGCGGACGAGGCCGGGCCGGAGTACGCATTACTACCGTCATTGCGCGAATAGAAACGGGACTCACGATCCTTGATCTTATCGCCCGGCGCCCAACCGGTGGTGCTCACACCCGCCGCACCCATCAAGGCGATGCCTTCCTCGTCGATCTCACAATCGTAACCGGTGTGGTTGAAGGGCGCGTCGAGCATGACATGCACACCCTTGCTGTCGGCCGTGGTCACAAAACTCTGAAACGCACTCATCGCCGCCGCGCGGTTCTGCGCCATTGTGCTTGAGCCGTTGTAATTGACGGTCATCAGCTCGTTGATCTCGAAAAAGTTTTTCACCGCATAAGGCGAACCCGGATCGTAAGGCGCTGTGGCCGTATCCCATCCACCACTCGGCTCGCGCCCCTCAGAGGCGACCGGATGCACCGGCTGGAACCAAAGGGTATTGAGCCCCATATCCCTCAACCAATCGAGATTCCAACGCGTGTTGTCGGTCAGACTCTCAAGCGTGCTGCGCCCGGCGAATGTCGCATCGGTCGAGTCGACATTGAGCACATTGATCTCGTAGACCTGCATGTCTCGCGCGATTTTCGGAGTCACGGTGATGCAGTGATCCCTGCGACCGTTGGAAGAATACCACTGCCAGGTCGAATTCCCAGAAGTGCGGAAACGCGCGGTAAGCCGATATGCCCCTGCCTTGGTCGCATTCAGGGTCAGCGTGTAGCTGCCGTTCGATCCGGTCATCGGAATAGCCTGGAAATACCCGTTCGACGGGTAGGCTCCGGAAACATAGCCGACAGGTTTTTCTTCGGGGGCTGGCGGCGCAATGATGCCATCGTCGATCGAATCCCCGTTGGCATCATCGTCCGCACGCTCGCGGTTGTTGAGGTTCGTCCAGACCTCGGCCTCGACTGCGTTGAGCGAGCCGGTCGAAAATTCGATGGTCACCGGCACTGATTCGGCCGCCTGCTCGTCGATGAAAAGTTTCGAGGTCGTGTAGTCCGCATTGAGGGTTCCCGCGGATGCCGAAGTCACGGTCATGCCCAAGGGCGCAGCGCCGACGGTGAAAGAAAACGGACTGGCTTGGGCGGCCGCCAAAGTGGCGGTGGTCACCGATGATCCATTGCTGTTGTGAATGTAGGTCGGGCTGGTGCGATTGTCGAAAGTGGGCGCGAAGTAATACTCAACCAGGGCCACCGGAATGGAAGGCATGGTGACGATCGCCTTCCAAATTTGCACATGATCACCAGTGCCAGGTCTCTCATCAAAGTGGAAACCGATGGCAACTTGCTGCCAGCTGCCGCCGTTGATCCGGTAAAACATCAGGCCACCGGTCTGATTGCCACCCCCACCCTTCCAGTTGCCTTGGTAGAATGTCGTGCTCACAGTAGCGCTGGGATTCAGCGGATCCCGCATGGTCGAGGGGTAGGCCCCGGCACGGGTTTCAGCAGGAACATGCCAAACATTTGCCAACTGCCCCAATGCCGGCATCGCAAGGCAGGCTAAAAGCATCGCAAAGCGGCATCCTCTGAAAAAATTTGAGCCGCTCGTAGGGAAAAAAACTCGGGTGATCCGTACATTCATATTCAAAGCTCCATATGTGGTAAATACGCAAAGGGTTTGCACTAAATGCATCAACTTACGCGCATGTTTTCCACCCATCAAGAGGCGAAGCTCAAAATCCCCAAGTTTGGCCCGAAAGCGGACTCAAGCCATCAATATCGGCACGGAGGCCTTCCACCATAAGGCCGATAGCCGTAGGGCCTGTAGTAGCCCCCATGATAATGCCCGTGGTAGTGGTGATGGTGGTTGTTGTCGTTCGCCAAGGCATAGCCCAGCACCCCGGCCGCTGCGATACCGACCGCCGCCGCCCCGGGATCGACCGACTGGACCGGGCGACCATAGGCATCGTATGTGGTCATGCAGCTGACCCCACCCAGCGAGACAGCCGCCGAGGCAAGGGTCAGGATCAGGGTTTTGCGAATGAATGGATTTTTCACGGTGAGATCACACAAAACTGCAGAATCCCTAAGGGTGCAAATGGATTTTTGTAAGCAAGCAGGCCCATCTCAACGGGCCGCCGCGAGCACATGATCCTTGGTCATCCCGAGCTCTTTCATCGCAACCCCACCCGGGGCGCTCATGCCGAAGCGGTCGATGCCAAGCACCTTGCCTTCGCTGCCGACATATTTCCACCAAAGCGCGCTCACACCGGCCTCGATCGCGATCCGCTTGCTGCAGGCCTGCGGCAAAACGCTTTCGCGGTACTCGTCGCTCTGGCGGTCGAACAACTCAAAGCACGGAATGGAAACCACACGCACGCCATCGCCCAACTCGGCGGCCGCGGCCACGGCATGCTGCAACTCTGAACCGGAGGAAATTAAAATGGTCTCAAGCTTGTCGCTTTCCTTCTTCACGACATATCCGCCGCGCAGCACGCCATCACGACGCGCGTCGACCGAGAGCTCGTTCATCAAGGGCACGGCCTGGCGCGTCAGGATCAGCGCCGTCGGACCATCGGTGCGCGACATCGCCGCGACAAAAGCACCCGCGGTCTCCTCGGCATCGGCCGGGCGGATGACATCGAGGTTCGGGATGACCCGCAGCCCGCTCACGGTTTCCACCGGTTGGTGGGTCGGACCATCTTCGCCGACACCGATCGAGTCGTGCGTGAAAATGTAAGTCACCGGCAGACCCGCCAGCGCCGCAAGGCGGATCGATCCGCGAAGGTAATCGGCAAACACCAAGAAGGTCGCACCACTCGCGCGGAACAATCCGTCGTAAGCAATGCCATTGCAAATCGCACCCATCGCATGCTCGCGAATGCCAAACCAGATGTTGCGACCCAAGGCATCCTTGGCGGAAAAATCACCGCCGTCCTTGATGTAGTTTTTGGTGGATCCGAAAAGGTCCGCGCTGCCGGTGATCACCTGCGGCATGGCCTTGGCCACGGCATTGAGCACGGCGCTGCCCGCCGAACGCGTCGCATCCTTGTAGTCCGCCGCAAAGGCAGGGATTTTCGAACTCAAATCAGTCGGGACCGCCAGCGACAAGCAATCGCTCAACTCATCAGCCAACGCAGGATTCGCCGCAGCCCATGCCTCATAGACCGATTGCCATGCATCAAACTCACCCTTGAGCGACGCCTTGCGCGACGCAAAAAACGCCTCGGTCTCGGCCGAAACATAGAAATGCTCGTCGGCCGGAAGTCCCAAGCCCGCACGCGCCGAATCAATGAATTTCGCACCACCTTCACCATGACCCTTGGCCGTGCCCGCCACTTCGGGGATGCCCTTACCGATCACCGTCTTGGCAATGATCACCTTCGGGCGACCATTGTCATCGGCCTTGGCCTTGGCGACCGCCGCAGCAACCGCCGCGATGTCATGACCATCGATGGTCACCGCATCCCAATTTTGCGATTTGAAATATGCCTCGGCATTTTCGCTCTGCGTGACATCGGCCATCGCATCGAGCGTCACATCATTGGAGTCATAAATGAGCACGAGGTTGTCCAAGCCGTTGTGACCTGCAAACGCGATCGCTTCCTTGGCCACACCTTCCTGCAGGCAGCCGTCACCCATCAACGCGACGACATGATGATCAAAAATCACATGCTGCGCGGTGTTGAATCGCGCGGCAGCACGCTTGCCGGAAAGCGCGTAGCCAACCGCATTGCCCACGCCTTGACCCAGCGGACCCGTGGTCGCCTCGACACCAGGCGTCTCACGAAACTCCGGATGACCCGGCGTCACGGAATGCAGCTGACGGAAATTTTTCAGATCGTAGCGCGAAACTCCGTAGCCGGAAAGGTGCAGCCAACCGTAGAGGAACATCGAACCGTGACCGGCGGAAAGAATGAAGCGGTCGCGGTTGAGCCACTTCGGCGCATCCGGGCAGTGGCGCAGGGACTCACCGAAAAGCACCGCACCGATCTCCGCACAACCAAGAGGCAGGCCGAGGTGACCGGAATTGCAGGCGTGCACGGCATCCATGGAAAGTCCACGGGCTTCGTTGGCGGCTTTGAAAAGAATGGCGGTGTTCATGGTTTGGAAAGGTGTCCCGACAGGGCGCACCAACCCTAGTTTGCCGACCACGCATGACAAGCCGACATTTGTATCGCAATGAGACATCGCAGCCATTCGCGCTAGCAGCACTTGCTGCATCAAATTTTGTAAAAATTGAATTTGAATGGAAAATTTCCTTGCCAAAAATCCGCGTCCGGCTTTTCTTTCCCGCCCGCACCGCGAACAACGACCCGTTCGTCTATCGGTTAGGACTCCAGGTTTTCATCCTGGCAAGAAGGGTTCGACTCCCTTACGGGTCGCCATTGCGAATAGCCTCCGCCCCAAGCGGGGGCTTTTTGTTTTACTACCACCGTGACTGCCCACCAGAAAGCCGCAGCCTTGGGTGCCCGCAAAGGCGGTCTCCCGATCGCAGCGCTCACCGCCTACGACTACCCGACCGCACGGCTGCTCGATGACTCCGGCGTCGATGTTCTTCTCGTCGGCGATTCACTCGGCATGGTGGTGCTGGGTTTTCCGGACACGACCCATGTCACGCTCGACCACATGCTGCACCATGTCGCGGCAGTCGCGCGCGCGAAACCAAAGGCGCTCGTCATCGGCGACCTGCCGATCCACTTCTACGACACGCCCGCGATGGCACTCGACACCGCACGCCAACTTGTCGCCGCCGGTGCCGAAGCGGTGAAACTCGAAGGCGGCATCCGCCAAGCGGAAAAAGTCCGCGCGATCACATCGGCCGGCATCCCGGTCGTCGGCCACCTCGGCATGCTGCCCCAACGCGTAATCGAAGAAGGCGGCTACCACAAAAAAGGCAAAACCCCCGAGCAATCGGATGCCCTCCGCGAAGGCGCCGATGCGCTGATCGATGCCGGCGTGTTTGCCATCATTCTCGAATCGGTCATTCCTGCCACCGCCCACGAGCTCACCGCATCACTCCCAGTTCCGACGATCGGCATCGGCTGCGGCGATCACACCTGCGATGGAGAAATCGCAGTGATCACCGATGTGCTCGGATCCTTTCCCTGGTTTGTGCCGCCCTTCGCGAAGCCCGAGGCAAATCTCGCCAACAGCATTCGCAACGCCGCCAACCATTACATCGCCCGCGTGCAAAACCGCTGAGCCCTCCCGTGCTGCTCTACCTTCACATTCCGTTCTGTCACCGGATCTGCCCCTACTGCTCGTTTTACAAACACACGCCGGGCCCATCCTCCGCCGGTGATTTCATCAACGCCCTCAGCCGCGAGGCCAAGCACCGCATCGCGCAAACGAACGAAGCCCCACGCACGATCTACCTCGGCGGCGGCACGCCCAGCATGCTCTCGCCCTCGCACCTCGCGCAGCTGTTTGCATCGCTGCAGGAAAGCATCGATTTTTCGAAGCTCGACGAAGTAACCCTCGAAGCCAACCCCGCCACCTTCGATGCTAAAAAAGCCGCGCTGTTTCGCGAGCTCGGCATCACCCGCGTCTCGCTCGGCATCCAGTCATTCACGCCGCATGTTCTTGCAACCCTCGGTCGCGAACACTCGCCCGACGAAGCCGCACGCTCGGTCGAAATTCTCCACGACGCAGGCATCCCGCACATCAACATCGACCTGATGTTCTCCATCCCGGGGCAATCAAAATCCGATTGGGATTCGACCCTCACCCGCGCCATCGAACTCAAGCCCCACCACATCTCCGCTTACAATCTCACCTACGAAGAGGACACGGCGTTTTTTGAGTCTTTGCAACGCGGCGAAATGCGCGAAAACGAAGACATCGATGCGGAACATTTCCACCTGGCGCACGACCTACTCCTCAGCAACGGATTCGATCATTACGAAACATCCAACTATGCCCAAGCCGGGCATCAGTCATCGCACAACCTCGGCTACTGGCAGGGCGAAGATTACCTCGGCCTCGGCCCCTCGGCGGTTACTACCATCGGCAACACCCGCTCAAAAAACATCGCCGACACCACACGCTACATCGAGCAGGTCAACACCCTCAGTCACGCCCTCGGCGAAGCGGAACACATCACCCCCGAGTCACGCCGCATCGAACGCATCGCACTCGGCCTGCGCACCAGCAACGGCATCCCGATGAGCCTGCTTGACCCCGCCGCCCGCTCACGCGCCACCACCCTCGCCACCGAAGGCCTTGCCCACATCGATCACGAAAACCTCACCCTCGTCGGCCGCGGCCGCGCCCTCGTCGATCCCATCGCCGCGGAGTTGATCTGATAAAATCCCTTATCCGGTAGGGCGATGCGGCCTCTGCATCGTGAATGGGATCTGCAACGCAAGTTCGTCGATGGTGATATTCTGCCTCCATCCATGTTCTTCCGATTGCCCAGCCCGCAGCATCGGTGGTTTCCCTTGCGAATTTGAAAATCAATCCCCGCATTGACACCGCCACGCCCGCTCGACCACCCTTTGCGCATGTCACGCTTTGCCAACAAAATCGCAGTGGTCACCGGCGCAGGCCGCGGAATCGGTCAGGAAATTGCCCGCAAACTTGCCTCCGAGGGCGCCAAGGTCGCCGTCGTGAGTCGTAGCGCATCGAGCTGCGGCAAAGCCGCTGAGGAAATCAACAAGGAGTTTCCCGGATCCGCCACGGCCTACGATGTCGATGTGGCCGACCACCAAGCCGTGCAAGATCTCGCCACCCGCATCACCAACGAAATCGGCGCACCCAACATCCTCATCAACAACGCCGGCGTCACCCGCGACACGCTCCTCATGCGCATGAAGGAAGAAGATTGGGACACGGTCATCGACACCAACCTCAAAGGCGCATTCAACACAGTCAAAGGTTTCATGCGCACTCTCATGAAGGCCGAAGACCCGCGCATCATCAACATCGCCTCGGTCATCGGCCTCATCGGCAACGCCGGCCAAGCCAACTACTCGGCCAGCAAGGCCGGCCTCATCGGTTTCACCAAAGCTGTCGCCCGCGAACTCGCCGGACGCTCGGTCACCTGCAACGCGGTCGCTCCGGGATTCATCACCACCGACATGACCGATGAACTCTCCGACACCATCAAGGAAGCGGTCCTCGCAAAAATCCCGCTCGGCACCTTTGGCCAAACCAGCGACATCGCAGAACTCGTCGCCTACCTCGCCAGCCCCGCCGCACGCTACATCACCGGCCAGGTGATCGCCGTCGATGGTGGCATGACGATGTGATGTTTCCATCCGCAAGACACCATGCACCTGCTCGTCATGCGCCACGGCAAGGCGGAGGATTCCCACCCGCAAGGTGACGCCGCCCGCCGCCTCGTCGAAGCCGGCCGCGAGCAAGCCCGCCGTGCCGCGCGCGTGCTCGCCCACGCGCAGCAACTTCCCGACATCGTCCTCACCAGCCCCTACGAACGCGCACTTCGCACCGCCGAGGAGTTCTGCACCACCGCCGGCCTCGCCGCACCACTCGTGCAAGACTGGCTCGCTAGCGGCATGCACCCGCAAACCGCCATGCGCGAACTCAGCGCCTTTTCCGAGTTCCGCCACATCGCCATCGTCGGTCACGAACCCGACCTTTCATGCCTCATTTCACACATCATCGAAGCCCCCTACGGCTCGGTGTTGATGAAAAAAGGCGCCTTCGCCGCTATCGAATGCTCACCCCCGGCCCGCGGCGGCATCTTGCTTTACCTCGCCCCGCCGCAATTGACCCACCATCAAGCTTGAGAAAAAAATCCAAGCGGTTGTGGGGAAATTGGCCATAAATTTTCCGGCGTTCCCCCGCTGTCAGCGGTTTTGATTGCATGCAAGCCCCCCTCTCGAGAGTATCAATGCGACCGCCACCAGATCGGGTACACTCATGAAAGTCATTGCCGTCGCAAACCAAAAGGGAGGAGTTGGCAAAACCACCACCGCCCTCAACCTCTCCGCCGCATTGGCGCTTCGCGGGCAACGCGTGTTGCTCGTCGATCTCGATCCGCAAGCGAACTGCACCAGCGGCCTCGGCATCGACGCCCCTGAAGGTAGCAGTCTCTACCCGGTCCTACTCGGCAAGGCCGGCGTGCGCGATCAAATCATCGCCAGCGGCCGCGAAAACCTTTCGATCATACCCTCGGAAATGGACCTCGCCGGCGTCGAAATCGAACTCGCTCGCAGCGACGACCACCTCACCCGCCTGCGCCAACTCCTCCAAGGCCTCAAGCCGAACGACCTCTTCGAGTTCTGCATCCTCGACACGCCACCCTCGCTCGGCGTGCTCATGACATCCGCCCTCGCCGCTGCCGATGAAATCCTCATCCCGCTCCAATGCGAATGGTTCGGCCTCGAGGGGCTCGCAAAAATCGTCCATGTGATCGATCAAATCCGCGAGTCCGATGCCAACCCGCAACTCCGCCTCGAAGGCATCGTGATGACCATGTTCGACGGCCGCACCCTGCTCTCACGCCAAGTGGTCGAAGAAGTTTCCAACTACTTCCCCGAGCAAATCTACCGCACGATGATCCCACGCACGATCCGCATCGGCGAGGCACCCAGCCACGGCAAATCGATCTTCGAACACGACCCCAGCGGACCCGGCGCACAAGCCTACGGCAAACTCGCCGATGAGTTTCTCACCCGCCACTCGGTCTGCGGACCACTTCTGGCGAAGTCGGCGCACCATTGAAGAATCCACCTCTTCATGTGACTGGGACTTGCAGTCCCAGTCCGTCCTTGGAACATGCTGTTCCAAGTTTTGAGAAGGCGAAGCGTATGCAATTCCTTCTCTTTCATCACCCCCCGGTAAAGCGATGAGGCCCCGCGGCTCCGAAACAATCGCCACAAGCACCAAAGCGGGCAAGATGCACCCTTGAAGAAGTAGATTCTTCAATAACCAACGGACCTTTGGGACAAAGGTCCCTGCCCATGAAGAAGCCGCTTCTTCATTTTCTTCCACTTCGATGTTCGATGTTCAAATCCTCCCCCAATAACCAATCACAAATAACCAATAACTCTTCTCCCCTCACCACGCCTCATCACCGCGGCTGTCGTAGGGCAGCCACAGCAAGGCGACCTTGCCAACCTTCACATCGGTCTTGGTCGGTTTGATGGATTCGGTTTCCAATGCCAAAGCCGCCGGATCATAGGAGCCAGAAATTTTCGAAATCTCCTCTTCCATTTCGGCCTGCAGCGTTTGCAACTCACCAGCGATGCCCGCCACCTTGGCATCGGCATTCGCGACATCCTGATGCTGTTTGTACGCACTGCTGGCTTTGCCGATCGCCGTGCTCCCGCGCGTGAGTGTCCCTAGCCCGGCCTTGCGTCCGAGCAGGCCACCCAACAGACCGCCAAGCATCGACACACCAGCCTGCATCTTTGCCGCATTGGCCTCGGCCTTTTCCTTCGCCAATTGAACTTCGGCGCCACGCTGCCTGGTTTCCAAGGCAGAGATTTTTTTCGTCGCCGCCGCACGAACTTTTTCCACCGCCGCATCGCGTGCCTCACGCGCTTGATGCCCAATCCGCACCCGAAAATCCGCCTCGCTCTCACCCAGCTTCGACCATGCCTTGAGCGCCGCGCAACTGAAGACCTCCGCCCGCTCGTTGCGGTACAACCACTCGGCAAAGTCTTTCTCGACCTGCTTGTAGTTCGCCGCATTCATCGCATAGCCCGGCAGCTCGTCAAATCCCGCACCCGCCGCCGGATCCGGCGAAAGCACGGACAGCGCGAGATCGACATTCGACTCCCAATCAATGCCCTGCGCGCCGATCGGATTCACCAAGTTGACTGCACGACTGCCATCCACCCCGGTCTTGGCCGAGGAAAAATGCACCGTGCCCTGACGCAACAAATGCGGACGATACACGATGTCCTCACCACCACCCGCCGCCGGCACAAACAGCTCATTCACGCCCGCGCCCACTGCCGGTCGGGCCGCGGATTTTTGCGCCACCGGCGCCACCGATTGTGCCATGGCCATCGGATTCGGCGCAAGCTCAGCCACCGCCGGAGCGCTCTCCTGAACAAACGCCGCACGCTTCGGGTCCATGAGTGTCTTGATCTGACCCCGCGTCAGCGGACCTGTCAGATAACTCATCACCCACCGCACATGAAAGACCATCGGCCCGCTCTCATGCACATTGTTCATGAGGAAAATTCGATTGCCCAATCCCGAGATGAATCGCTCCATCGACGCGCGATCAAATTTCGCATTCTGCGATCCCGCCGCGCCTTCAAGCCCGTCGAGCACACGCATCTTGTCGCGCTCGGTCTGCAACCTCCCAAGAAACCAAGTGCCAATGTTTGAAAGCGCTTTGTAATCAAGATCCACCGGATTCTGCGTTGCCAACAAACAACCCAAACCAAACGCACGTCCCTGCTTGAGAATCGTCATCATCGGCCGCTTCGATGGCGGATTCGCACTCGGCGGCAGATATCCGTAGATCTCATCCATGTAGAGCAGGGCACGCAGCGAAGTCGTGCCATTCTGCGCGCGCATCCAACCCAACATCTGGTTCATCAGCAGGCTCACGAAAAACATCCGCTCGGCATCCCCAAGATGTGCGATCGAAAAAATCGAAATACGCGGCTTGCCGGCCGGCGTGTGCAGCATGCTCGCAATGTCGAGCGGTGGGCCTTCCAGCCATGTCGCAAAGCCTGGCGATGCAAGCAGGTTGTTGAATTTCAAGGCCAGCGCCTGACGCGACTTCTCCGGAAAAAACGACTCAATGTCGATGATGCCAACCTTGTCGAATGCCGGCTTCTGAATGTGCCGCACCAAGGACTCGAGCGTGATATCCTGCCCTCCCGCCCAGGCCTTTTGGAAAATCGTCGAAAGCAAAACCGCTTCAGGGCTCTTGATCGGATCCGCCGTCACGCCAACCAAGGAAAGCAATGACGACACGGTGCTCTCAACGCGCTCACCAAACAACTCGCCATCGTCGACAATCTCAAACGGCGGCGCCTCAAGCGACGCAAGAATCGACACCGGGATGCCCGCCTTGCTGCCGGGCGTGAAAACATTCACATCAACCTTCTCACGAAACCTCGCGATCCGCCCTTCATCCTGACCCCAATCAGCCAAGCCCTTCTTCCACATCGCCGCGGTTTTCTCCGCATGCTCGTCCGGCGAAATGCCTTTTTTCGCAGCATCATCCTCGTTGATCCATGGACGGAAACTCGCCGCATCCAGCGATGGAAATGCCAAAAGCAAATTGGAAATATCGCCCTTCGGATCAATCACGATCGCAGGGATGCCATCCATCGCCGCCTCTTCGAGCAAAGCAAGGCAAAGGCCGGTCTTGCCCGATCCGGTCATGCCCAGCACCACCCCGTGCGTCACCAGATCCTTCGAATCATAAAGCACCAAACCATCCTCGACCTGCTTGGCCTCGAGATCGTATTCGCGCCCCAAATAAAATTGACCAAGCTTTTCGTATTCGTCGGGTGAGATGTTCATTTCACTGACATCCTGCGAAGTCGCTGAAAAAACTCCAGCCAGAACATCAGGGAACTTGGGTAGACTCTTAACCAAAATCCTTCAATCGAAGCCACACTCCGCAAAGTTGCTACTGCTGGCAAAAAAAGCCCGCAGGCGACTTTCGATATTTGATCACGAGACCCCTAAACACGCAGTCGCAAATCCCGCGCACTCCATAGCATGTC
>Ga0208481_1000374_pt1 | contig 13707 bp, 14 predicted proteins | sample LakMenEpi02Jun10_FD_150662 | JGI IMG/M metagenome (GOLD analysis project Ga0208481, IMG submission 150662) | Freshwater microbial communities from Lake Mendota, WI - 02JUN2010 deep hole epilimnion (SPAdes) | ecosystem: Environmental > Aquatic > Freshwater > Lake > Epilimnion/Euphotic zone ... | reverse complement strand
AGCGAGTGGCAGACTTGCCGGGAGTGGCAACGGTCGAGCCGCGGGTGGTGGTCGATGTCACGCTGGATTTGCCCGGTGTTTCCGAACCTGCGACCGGGCAGATTGTTTCGCTGCCGCAGGATGGTGGCGCGCAGAAACTCAACCGCGTTTTTTTGCGCAGCGGGCGATTTCCGCGGGCGGACGAGCGGCGCGAGGTGGTCTTGGGCGAGGCCTTTGCGCTCGAAAACAAACTGCGAATCGGCGATCAGCTGGTGGCGGTGATCAATGGTCGGCGCGAAACATTGCGCGTCTGCGGCATCGGGCTTTCGCCGGAGTTTGTGTTCGAGGCGCGGGCGGGGGAGACGCTGCCGGACCACAAGCGTTTCAGCGTCATGTGGATGAACTATCGCGCGCTTGCCGTGGCCTACGACATGGATGGCGCCTTCAACGATTTGTGTTTGGATCTTGCGCCGGGCGCGGCGGCTGCACCGGTGATCGCGGCGATCGATCGCTTGTTGGAAACTTATGGTGGTGGCGGCGCACACACGCGGCGGGATCAGGCTTCGGCGCAACGTCTCGACGATGAGCTGCGGGTCTTGCGCGCCTTGTCCTTTGCCTACCCGCTGGTGTTTCTGAGTGTGGCGGCCTTCATGGTCAATGCGGTGCTTTCGCGTATTGTTAGGTTGCAGCGTGAGCAAATCGCGCAGCTCAAGGCGCTCGGGTATTCATCGCGTCAGGTCGGTGTTCATTACCTCAAGTTTGTGTTGGTGATCGGTGTGATTGGGACTTTGATTGGCGGTATTGGTGGGAGGGTTTTGGGCGAGCATCTGGTCGGTCTTTACACGATGTTTTTCAAATTTCCCGAATTGTCATTCCGCATGGATCGCTCGGCCTTGGGCCTGTCGCTGGCGGTGAGCATGGGAGTCTCGGTGCTGGGCGTGCTGACGGTGGTTTGGCAGGCGGTGAAGTTGCCGCCGGCCGAGGCGATGCGGCCCGAGCCACCGGCGGACTTCAAGCCCTCGCTCTTTGAGCGTATGGGGTTGACGCGATTTTTTAGTCCGGCCTTCCGCATGGCCTTGCGCAACATCGAGCGCCGCCCATGGCAGGCGGTTTTCACTTGCTGTGGTCTTTCGCTTGCGACGGGCTTGATGGTGCTGCCGGGAGCGATGAGCGACAGCATTGATTATTTGCTCACCTTTCAATGGAACAGCCAGCAGCGGCAGGATGTCGCGGTGTTTTTGAGTGATCCGACATCGACGCGTGGTTTGCATGATCTCGAGCATTTGCCCGGAGTGATCCGCGCCGAACCGATCCGCAGTGTGGCGGCGCGGCTGAAGTATGGTCATCGCCAGCGGAAACTTGCGATCACCGGGATCCCGGCGGGGGCGGATCTGAATCGTTTGCTCAATGGCAATGACCAGCCGATCGTGTTGCCGGCGGAGGGGATGGTGATGTCGGAGAAACTTGCCGAGGTGCTGGGCGTGCGGGTGGGTGATGAGTTGCGCGTCGAGGTGCTTGAGGGCACGCGGCCGTTTGTCGATGTGCCGGTGCGGGGATTGGTGACCGACTATGCGGGCGTGGCGGCGTACATGGACATCGGCGCCTTGCGGCGCATGCTTAAGGAGGGCGATACGGTCAATGGCGCGTACATGGCGCTCGATCATGCGAAGTGGGATGATTTCATGCGCGAGCTCAAGGACACGCCGCAGGCGGCGGTGGTGATGGTGAAGCGCGATCAGCTTGCGGCGTTTCGCGAGACGACCGGGCAGAGCATTGGTATTATCCGCAAGCTGTACTTTGTGCTGGCGACGATTGTGGCCTTTGGGGTGGTGTACAACAGCTCGCGCATTGCCCTATCCGAGCGCAGTCGCGAGTTGGCGACGCTGCGGGTGGTGGGTTTTCGCCTTGCGGAGGTGCGCGGCGTGTTGGTCGGCGAGCTGGCCTTGCTGGTGTGCATCGCGTTGCCGATCGGCTTGATGTTTGGCCGCGGCCTGGCGCTTTTGATCATGAAATCCTTCAGCACCGAGACCGTGAGGCTGCCGATTCTCATCAGCCCTGCCTCATATGCCATCGCGGTGATGGTGGTGCTGATTGCGGCGATCTCGTCATTTGCGCTGGTCAGCCGCATGCTTTCCCAACTTGATCTCGTAGGTGTCTTGAAAGCCCGCGACTGATCGTCCATCCTCACTGCCAAGCCGACATGTCATCCCCTTCATCATCAGATGCGAAATCCGCGGCCCCATGGGCATCGGGCCCTACGCCGGGCAGCCGGCATTTGCTGCGTCGATCCCTGCCGTGGATCGTGCTCGCGTTGTTGGTAGCGCTGGTCGTTTGGGGTCTATGGCCAAAGCCGGTGATGGTTGAAACCGGAGTGATCGCGCGCGCGCCTTTGACCGTGCGCGTTTCCGAAGAGGGCAAGACGCGCATCCGCAACCGCTACGTCGTGGCGGCCCCGGTGGGTGGCATGATGCAAAGGGTGGTGATGAGACCGGGCGACGAAGTGAAGGCGAATGAAACCGTCATCACGCGCATCGTGCCGCAGACCGCGCCACTGATTGATCCTCGGGCGCGCATCCAAGCGCAGGAAGCGGTGTCGATGCACAAGGCCAACCGCAAGCGCGCGGTCGAGTCGCAGGCGGCACTGAAAATTGCGGCGGATCTTGCGGCGGTCGAGCGTGACCGCGCATTTGCGGTCAAGGAGCGCGGCGCGGTTTCGGCTATGGATTTGGATCGTGTCGAGGCCGAGGCCACGGCCAAAGCGGCGGAGTTGCGCGCGGCAGAGTTTGCCTTGCAAGTCATCGACCACGAACTCGCGCAGGCATTGGCGGTGCTTGAACAACCGGCAAGCGGCGCGGCAGATCCCGTGGTGGAGATCAAATCACCGGTCACCGGCAAGGTGCTGACCGTGATGCAGGAGAGTGAAACCATGATGAGCCCGGGTCAGTCGATCATCGAAATAGGTGACCCTGCGGATATTGAAATCGAGGCGGAAATTTTATCGCGCGATGCGGTGACGATTGAAGCGGGCGACGAGGTGCTGATCGAGCAGTGGGGTGGGGCGGATGCCTTGAAGGGCAGGGTGCGGCGTGTCGAGCCGGCGGCATTCACCAAGGTCTCGGCCCTGGGTGTCGAGGAGCAGCGGGTCATTGTGTTGATCGATCTGCAAGCGGCGGATGGCAAGGCCAAGGCATTGGGCGACCGCTTTCGCGTCGAGGTGCGCGTGGCGGTGTGGCATGCGGATGATGTGTTGGTGTCTCCTGCAGGTGCTTTGTTTCGCGAGGGAAACCAGTGGAAAACTTTTGTGATGCGCGATGGCCGGGCGCGATTGACGCCGGTGGAGGTCGGGCATTCCGACGGCAGATTTTCGCAAATTCTTTCCGGTCTCACGCTTGGCGACAAGGTGTTGCTGCATCCGCCCGACACCGTGGCCGATGGCAGCGCGGTGAGTACCCTCCTGCGGAGAGAGACGGAAGACTAGGAGACAGAAGAAGCTAGATTGGAGGCAGCGGAATTAGTAGCTGATCGGAACTTGGAACAGAATGTTCCAAGGACAGACTGGGACTGCAAGTCCCAGCCACATGAAGAGGTAGCTTCTTCATCTTCTGTCTTCTGTCTTCTGTCTTCTGTCTTCTGTCTCCTTCGATCTGAAAGCCGAATGTCTTTGGAGTGGTCATGCAGCGGCGGATCAATAGGCTCGGCGCATGATTGGAATGGTATTGGGATCCGGGCTGGGGCCTTTGGCGGATGAGATCGAGGTCGATGCCGAGTTTGCATTTCAGGATGCGGGTATTCCCGAGTCGTCGGTGCCGGGGCATTCAGGAAATTTTTTGCGCGGTCGTCTGGCTGGTGCCGAGGTGTTGGTGATGAAGGGTCGGGTGCATTTGTATGAAGGTCACTCCGCGCAAGTCGTGACGGCGGGTGTGAGGTGGATGGCGCAGCAAGGTGTGAGCGGCTTGGTGCTTACGAATGCCGCGGGCACGCTGAATCCGCAGTTTTTGCCGGGCGAGTGGATGATGTTGAGCGATCATTTGAATCTGACCTCTGCATCGCCGCTGGTGGGTGCGGAGTTTGTCGACATGTCGGAGGCCTATGATGCTGAGGGGGGTGCGGCGTTTCGCGAGGCGGCGAAGTCTTTGGGCATGCCTTTGCATGAAGGCGTGTATGCAGGCTTGCGCGGTCCGCAATTTGAGACGCCGGCGGAGATCCGCATGCTGCGTGCGCTTGATGCTGATGCGGTGGGCATGAGCACCGTGCTGGAAACGATCCAGGCGCGAGCTTTGGGTTTGCCCGTCGTCGCGTTTTCGTGCCTCACGAATTGGGCGGCGGGAATTTCCAAAGCACCGCTCAATCACGAAGAGGTGCTCGAAACCGGCAAGCAGGCAGCCGGTGCGATGACGGATTTGCTGAAGATGGTGATCTCCAGGCAGGGACTTTTCCCCGAAAGGTCAGTGCTCAAATGAAGCGCGTGCGTCCCGTTCGCATGGTCGCCTGCGGAGATGGTTTCGGCGCTGAGGGGCCGCATCGCCCAACCGGGGCGTGTTACGGTGTGTCTCCCGTGTCGCCCCCTATTGAAGAAGTGGCTTTTCAGCCGGTGCGCATGGGCTAGGCTGGTTGTGTCGATGGACCATATGGAGCAGCAAGCGGCGCCGGCCAAGGTGGGCAATGGCAACTGGCGCATTTTTGTTGATGCGTTCAACCGCTATCTTACGCAAGGAGGGCTTACGCATGGTGCGGCGCTGACTTATTACGCGGTGTTTTCGCTTGGCCCCTTGCTGTTCATTGCCACCGCCATCGCTGGCTGGTTTTTTGGCGAGGATGCGGCGCGCGGCGAATTACGCGATAAGCTTGTGGATACCTTTGGCAAGGACACGGCCTTGACCGCCGAGGTTTTGCTGGCGGGAGTGCGTGAGCACACCGGCTCGGGTTGGGCTGCGGTCGTTGGTCTTGTTGTTCTTCTATACTCGGCATCGAGCGTGATGCGTCAGCTGCGGGAGTCGATGAACTTCATTTGGCAAGTGCCGCACCTCAAGGAGGCCACATGGTGGAAGTGGGTTGAGCATTACTTGATCTCGTTGCTGGGTGTGATCATTGCCGGGTTGCTGCTCATTCTTTCGCTGATATCGACGGCCACTCTCGCCGCGATGAAAAAATACCTACCCGAGGGGCTACCTTACTCGGGTAATGTGCTGCTTGCTTTCGAGTTTGGACTCACAGTCGTGCTGGTGACCTTGGTGTGCGCGTTGATCTTCAAATTTCTTCCCGAAGCGCGTGTGCTTTGGCGTTATGTCTGGCCTGGGGCCTTTGGCACGGCCTTGTTGTTTTCCCTCGGTAAACTCGGCATGGGGCTCTACCTTGGTTGGTTGAGCGCGGGTTCCTTTTACGGTGCGATGTCGTCCTTCATGATCCTGCTTTTCTGGATGTATTATTCCGCGCAGGTGCTTGTGCTAGGTGCTTACTTTACCGAGATGACCAGCCGTGCGCGCATGGCGGTGAAGGCTGGACACACCAAGGCTTAGGGCCGAGGGCGCAGGCTATTTAGTAATATTTCGGGTAGCGAGCAGGCCTTGTGAGATTGTTGTAGATCAAGGCGATGGCCAAAATGATGAGCACGCCGCTGAGCGTGGGGGACCAAAGAAAGCTCCAGGCCGGTTTGCTTAGGAAGATGATCACGGGGTTTGAGCCGGCAGGCGGATGCACGACGCGCAGGCTCATCATCGCGGCAATGGCCGTGCCGGTCGCGAGGCCCATTCCCCACCAGCATGGTCCGGTGAGATGGAGGAAAATCAAACCGATGAGCGAGGTTAGGAAATGACCGCACAAGACATGCCGAGGTTGGGAAAAGGGTGCGTCGGGAAAACCGAAGACCATCACGCAGGTGGCACCGAAGGATCCGAGTAGGAGGGGAGTATTGGCGCGCGATGTCAGCCAGCCCAGGATGGCGATGGTGAAAGATGCGCCCAGCCAAGCGAGGGCGATGCCGCACAGTTCCGGTCGTGGCGGGCGTTCTGCACCATCGCCTTTCATTTTTTCGAGCAGTTTCATCGGGGTAAAAAAATGGCGGACCGGAACAGTCTCCGGTCCGCCGATTGTGGGGTTGTTTGTTTAGCCTTTTTTGAAGCGGGCGGCTTCTTCCGCGCCTTTGGTGGCGTTGCCGGCGCTGTAGGAATGGGCGCCTACTCCGGCGAGTTTGCCGCCATCGACGATGAGGTATTCGCTGCGGATTGGCTTTCCTTCAAACCAGCATTCCAAGATCTCGCGGGTGCCCGCGGCGTAGCGGGTTTGTGCCGAGAGGCTGGAGCCGGAGATGTGGGGTGTCATGCCATGGTGCGGCATCGTGCGCCATGGGTGGTCCTGCGGTGCGGGTTGCGGGAACCAAACGTCACCGGCGTAACCGGCGAGTTGTCCGCTTTCCAGCGCACGCACGATGGCGTCGCGGTCGCAGATTTTCCCGCGAGCGGTGTTCACGATGTAGGCTCCGCGTTTCATCTTCGAGATGAGCTTCTCGTCGAAGAGGTGCTCGGTCTCGGGATGGAGGGGGCAATTGATGGTGACCACATCGCAGACCTTCACCATGTCTTCGACGGTCGCGTGGTAGGTGAGACCGTATTCCTTTTCGACTGCCTCGGGCAGGCGGTGGCGATCGGTGTAATGCAGCTTCATGTCGAAGGGCTTGAGGCGTTTCAGCACGGCCAAACCGATGCGGCCGGCGGCCACGGTGCCCACAGACATGCCTTCCACATCGTAGGAGCGGGCCACGCAATCGGCGATATTCCAACCGCCTTTCATTACCCAGTTGTAGGATGGGATGTAGTTGCGCACGAGGCCGAGGATCATCATCACCACATGTTCGGAGACGCTGATGCTGTTGCAGTAGGTTACCTCGGCGACGGTGATGCCATTATCCATTGCCGCTTGGAGGTCGACATGGTCGGAGCCGATGCCGGCGGTGATGGCGAGCTTGAGCTTGGGAGCTTTGGCGATGCGCTCTGCCGTGATGTAGGCGGGCCAGAACGGCTGCGAGATCACGATGTCGGCATCGACCAGTTCCTTGTCGAGCGTGCAACCTTCGCCGTCCTTGTCGGAGGTGACCACCAGCGTGTGGCCTTGGGACTCCAAGTACTTGCGCAGGCCGAGTTCGCCCGAAACGCTGCCGAGTAGGGAGCCGGGTTGGAAATCAATGGCCTTGGGTGTGGGCAGGGTTTGACCGTCGGCATATTTTTCGAGTTTTGGGAGGTCATCCCGCGCGTAGGTGCTTGGATATCCGGAGACGGGATCATCATAAAGGACGCAGACAATTTTAGCCATGGTGTGATAGTGGTTGTTGTTAGTTGTGTTTGATAGGGTTGCGCGTGCTGCGAAACCATTGGGTGGGGGGCTTTGATGGGGGCTGAGGGAGGCGTTCGGGATGAGGCGTTGAATGAATTTTAAATGAAATCGATCCGAACGACGGGACGGGTTGTGGCATCAAAGGCGTACGACTATGCAAAAGTGCCCATGCTTCGCAATGCCTAATGCTGGTCAGTGGGGAACTTTTCCACAAAGGCTAAAGCATGGGCTTCAACTCCGGGCTTGTCAGGCGCCGGCCTGCTTGCCACTTTGCCTCAAGAAGCTGTTGCGGCTCGAAAATTTTTGAAGCAGCAGATGGCACTCATCTAAATCCCGTTACAAACCACCATGTCCACCACTCCATCACTCAAGATTCATGTCAATTGCTGGTCACTTTTTGATGAAGCCGATCCCATGACCGAGCAGGGCCTGCGCACCCATTTGTCGCTCGTCAAAGAGGCTGGATTCCAAGGTTACTGCGGGGGGGCTGATGCTCCCAAGCTCAAAGAGCTGCTAAATGAGTACGGATTGCGTTTTGGCGGTGCGTTTGATGCGGGCAGTCCCGAGCAATTCGCTCCACGGATCGCGGCCATCATGGCCATCGATAATGGTCCGATCAATTGCCAACTGGCCGACCATGACACACCGACCGAGGAAGCGGTCGCGTTGACCGTCGCGTTGATGGAGGAGGCAAAAAAGCAAAACGCGCTTGTTCATCTCGAGGTCCATCGGGATACCTGCACCGAAACCCCCGAGAAGACGGCGGCGATTGTGGCTGGCTGCATCAAAGCCACGGGCGAGGCTCCCCGCGTGAACTACGACTTTTCCCACCCCGCAGTGGTGAAGCATCTGGTGCCATCAAACTACATCGAGCGCTTGTTCGACGAGACCAACATTCCGGTCTTCCAGCAGTCCACCCTCTGGCACATGCGTCCGTTCAATGGTCATCACTGCATGATTCCCATCACCGACGGCAAAGGCAACTTTTCCCCAGAGTATGAAGCCTGCCGTCCGTTCATTCGCCAGGCGCTCAAGCACTGGCTGGCAGGGCCACGCCCGAACAATGAGCTCTGGGTCGTGCCTGAGCAAGGCACCACCGTTGGCTACAACTTGAGTTGCTTCCCGAACATCTGGCAGGACACCGTTGTCCTCGGCAAGGACATCCAGAAAATGTGGAGCGAGCTCGTCGCCGAATGAACTTTTTCAACTCCCTAACTACTGACTTATGAAAGACAAAAAAATCGGATTCGTCGGCCTTGGCCGGATGGGTGGCAACATGGCTCGTTGCCTCAAGGACAAAGGCTACCAAGTGGCCGCAGTCTACGACATCAACCACAGCGTTGCCAGCGAGCTGGCCGCTGAAGTAGGCGCCACCGCCTGCAGCAGCCTTGCGGAACTTACCGCTCAGTCGGACATCATCCTCACGGTCGTCACCAACGACAAGGCGATGGAGGCGATTTTCTTCGGCGAGGACAACCTCTTCACCGGAGCCAGCGGTCGCGTCTTCATCAATTGCGCCACGCTTACTCCAGCGCTTCATGTTCAGCTCGAAGCTGCGGCGTTGAAGGTGGGTGCGCAATGCCTTGAGGCCTGCATGGCATCGAGCATTCCCCAAGCGCGCAATGGCGAGCTTTTCCTCATGATCGGCGGCAGTGAAGAGCTCTTCAATGCCAACAAACCTCTGCTCGATGACCTCAGCAAGGCGCTTCACCATGTGGGTCCCGCAGGCAAGGCTTCGGAGGTCAAAGCTCTTGTGAACATGGTCATGAACATCAACACCGCCGCGCTGGCCGAGGGTCTCGGCATCGGTGATGCACTTGGTCTCGACCTCGCGATGCTTTGCAAGGTCTTCAGCCAAACCGGCGCCAATTCGCGTGTGCTTGAAACCGACGCGGAAGACATGATCAAGCGCGACCACGATTGCTTTTTCTCCGCCGAGCACGCCGCCAAGGACTCCGGCATCGCCCTCGCGCTTGCCGCATCGCAAGGCATCGAGGCTCCGCTGGCAAAAGCGACATTCGATCAATACTCGAAGCTCACCGAAATGGGCCTCGGGGAACTCGACAAATCCGGCATCGCCGAACTCACCTTCAAGGGCCGCGCACTTTCCTGATCCGCCATGAACCGATCCATCAAAAATGACGCGGGTGAATCCATCGACTACAGCTTCGCCAGTGGTGATGCCGCTTTGAAAAAGCCGGGTTGGCTTGTGGTTTTGGGCCACGGCGTCACGGGCAATAAGGATCGACCAGTGGTTGTCGATACAGCCGCGGCGCTCAATGCGGCGGGTTTCGACACGCTGTGTTTTTCGTTTGCCGGCAATGGCAATTCCGGTGGCGACTTTCGCGATGCGACGATCTCCAAAGAAGTCGATGACCTGCGGGTCGTGCTCGATGCCGTTGCGGACACCGCTTCGGACATCTGCTACATCGGCCACAGCATGGGAGCTGCGGTTGGCGTCCTGACTGCGGCCAAAGACCAGCGGATCAAGGCGTTGGTCTCGCTTGCGGGAATGATCGACACCAAGACCTTTGCGAACACCGAGTTTGGATCCGAGACCCCGGATGCCGGCGTGATGTGGGAAGAGGAAAGTTGTCCGCTCTCATCGGCATTCATGCGTGACCTTTGCGAGACGATCGTAAGCGTCGTGCCCCAGGTTTCTGCGGTGCAATCACCATGGTTGCTGCTTCATGGCAGCGCCGACGATGTCGTTCTGCCGCGCGATACCGAGCAGGTCCAAAGCATCAAGGGCGATGCCGTGAAAGCCGTCTTCATCGAAGGTGCCGATCACAGCTTCAACGAACCTGCGCACAAAGCCGCGATGACTGAAGCCGTGGTGTCATGGCTCGGACAGCTCGCGAGCTAGCGTGCGGGTTGATGGGGTCGATCGTTGGTTGTTTTACTTCGGCGTCGGCGTTCTTGCTTGAGGCCGGTAGGACATTTTTGTAATTTTTTCCATGGTCAAAAACACCTTCTTTGCGGTCATGGCTGCGTTTGTGGTGGCATCTTCACCGCGTGCCGAAGCAGAGATGGCGGCGAGCTTGGATGTTCTTTTGGATGCGCCGAAGTGCTGGGAGCTGACGCCGGAGGGCTTTGAGAAACATTTCGATGAGATTCGTCCTGAGTTGTTTCGATGGATCACGAGCGACCGCACGCGTGCGAAATTAAGCCGCGCCCTGTATTCGAATGCGAAGATCGAACTGACGGCATTTGAGGGGGCGATTCCGGTGGAGGAGGCGGTGGTGGATTTTTCCGGCGGTCGGCTCAACATGGTGACGCTGTCGATCTTCAACCGCGGTGACGCGGGTGAGATCGGTGAGGCGGACTTCAAGAGTCGGCACATGGCGGCGGGCAAGGCGATGGGCGCAAAGTTGCATGTGAAGCCGACGGCTTGTCCGGCGAACCGGCAGCAGGGGCTTTTGACCGAGGGTTACAGCTGGTCCTCGCCCTCGGGCGTGGCGATGTTGGAAACCAACGAGGGTGCTTTGGCTGGATCGGCGCGTGAGTTTCTGCGATTGAGGATCGCGCGTCCGGATGCGGAGGGCGCCTTGGCGGCCAGCATGAAAAATGGCGGTGGTGCTGCGGCGGCAAGGCTCAGCGATTTACCTGGAAATGTCGCGCGCGACGACAAGGGGAATGTCTTCATCCGCAACTTGCCGATGGTCGATCAGGGGAACAAGGGCTACTGCCTGCCGGCATCAACGCAGCGGATTTTCGAGTACTTTGGCATCGGTGCCGACATGCATCAGATTGCGCAGGTGGCTGAATCCGATCCCGGCAAAGGCACCAGCGCGCTTTCGATGGCCAAGGAGCTCGACCGCATTGATTTCCGTTTCAAAACCCGCCTCGTCGTGATGGCGATGATGTCCGAAAACGCATTGGTCGAGGTCGAGGTGAAGAAAGGGGAGTACCTTGTGGGCAAAACGGTGGATGAACGCAAGTTCATGAAAGGCATTCATGATTTCATCGACGATGGCATTCCTTTGCTGTGGTCGCTCGAGCTTGGGCGATTTCCTGAGGACCCCGATTTGAAACCGCAAACCTCGGGTGGTCACATGCGGATCATCATCGGATACAACGACAGCACAGGGCGGCTGATCTTTTCCGATTCATGGGGTGCGGGCCATGAGTTCAAGACGATCAAGGCGAGTGACGCCTATGCAGCTAGTATGGGTTTGTTCGCGTTGAAGCCGACGCTGAGGTGAGAGGCAAGAATCAATAGAAGAGAAGAGTCTACGCCGCGGGGCCGGACAGAAGTCAGAGCCGTCACTGTAGTTTTGAAGCGGGGTAAGCCAATGTTTCGTTCCTATCTCGATCCTGCAAATCACTGCCTTCAGAAATCAGTGGTTTTCATGGCAGATTTCGGGTTTATCTGCGGTCGTGAATCGCGTGCGCGTGCAGAAAATTTTGTTTTTGGCGGTGCTTGGTGCTGCATGTTTTGCGGCATGGGCATGGCTGCGGCCTTATGCGTGGCAGGTCGATCCTGCGGCGCGTTGTCAAATTGAGGGGGTCGAAATTTCCGAGGATCACGGCTATTATTGGGTCGAGGTGTTTTTGAAAACCAATGAGGGCGAAGGGTTTGATCCCACCAGAGCGGTGAAGCTCGAAACGGCTCCGGGTCGTGTGTTGGCACCTGCCGATTTTCATTTTGCCGCACAGGCGGGAAGCGAGCGACCGCGTCTGAAATTTTGGCTCGAGTCGGCCGACCTCGCCGGGCGTCTTGAGCTTCGCATCAATGATGGCAAACTGATGCTCAAATCAAACGAGGGCTTGCCGCAGATCTCTCGCTCCGGCAGTCAGCGTTTCACAACTCATCACTGGTGAACATGGCTTGGCTGATCATCGATAACTCCAACACGCGGACGAAATTCGCACTCGGCGATGAGCATTCTCTCGGCGAGTGGCGCGGTGTTTTGCAAACGCCGGACATTTCGCCCGACACGCTTGAGCAGCTCACTTCGCAGCTCGATTTTTCGGCGGTCATTATTGGGTCGGTTGTGCCGACCAAGGCGTCGGTGTTGCGTGCTTATTTCGAGGATCGCGTGCCTTGCCATTTTCTTAGTCATGCGAGCCCGCTTGGGATGGGCATCGATTACCCCGAACCGCAAAAAATTGGTGCCGACCGCCTTGCCAATGCAGTGGGCGTGTTGGCGCGTCACGGCGCACCGGCGATCGTGATCGATTTCGGAACTGCGGTGACCTTCGATGTCATTTCTGCGGAGCCCGCGTATTGTGGTGGTGTGATCGCGCCCGGCCTCGGTGCGATGTCGGGTTACTTGCCTCAAAAAACTGCGCTCTTGCCATCAATCGAGCTCGAGGAACCCGCCTCGGCGATCGGCAAATCCACCGAACACGCGATGCAGGTGGGCGCCGTTTTTGGTTACCGCGGCCTCGTGCGCGAAATCATTGGAAAAATCCGCGCCGAGCTTGCGGGCATGCCAAAGATCATCGCCACCGGCGGTGATGCGGAATTGATCGCCAAAGGCCTGCCGGAAATCCAAGCGGTCGATGCCGACCTCACGCTTGAAGGCCTACGACTCGTTGCGGCACGGGTATTTGCGTGAGCATGGAGCGAATTTTTTTCGCTCATTCGTCATTTGATTTCCCCCCGTTCGCTGTTAGAAATGCAGAATGGAAATGCCCCATACACGCAGCAACCGTCGTCAATTCGTCAAACTCAGTGCCCTTGCCGCAGGTGCGGTCATGCTCCCTTCACGCGCGATGGCACAGGCGCCCGCGGCTTTTTCTTTGCCCGCATTGCCGTTTCCTGCCAACGCGCTCGAGCCGCATATCGATGCCCGCACGATGGAAATCCATCACGGCAAGCATCACGCCGCCTATGTCGCCGGGCTCAATGCTGCCTTGGAAAAATCGCCCGAGCTGAAGGGCAAATCGCTCGAAGAAATTTTTGCAGGCATCACTGCGGTGACCGATGAATCGGTGCGCACCGCGCTGCGCAATCACGGTGGCGGTCACTGGAATCACACATTTTTTTGGAACAACCTCACGCCGACCAGCTCATCAGGCGCGCCATCGCCGGAGCTGCTCAAGGCGATCGTGGCGTCGTTCGGATCGATGGACGATTTCAAAAAAGCCTTCAACGAAACAGCGACCAAGCGATTCGGTTCCGGTTGGGCGTGGTTGATCTCCGCCAATGGCAAGCTGCGCATCACCAGCACCGCAAATCAGGACAACCCGCTCATGAAAGGCATCGTCCCCGATGCCGATCTCGGCACGCCCTTGCTCGGCCTCGATGTGTGGGAGCACGCCTATTATTTGCACTACCAGAACCGCCGGGCGGATTACATCAATGCCTGGTGGAGCGTGATCAATTGGGGCGAAGTTTCGCGCAATTTTGCCAGACTTTGATTCATCGGCCGAAAAAATCGAGTCGACCTTTGC
>Ga0208481_1000372_pt1 | contig 13739 bp, 8 predicted proteins | sample LakMenEpi02Jun10_FD_150662 | JGI IMG/M metagenome (GOLD analysis project Ga0208481, IMG submission 150662) | Freshwater microbial communities from Lake Mendota, WI - 02JUN2010 deep hole epilimnion (SPAdes) | ecosystem: Environmental > Aquatic > Freshwater > Lake > Epilimnion/Euphotic zone ... | reverse complement strand
ACTAAAATATTATCAACCGACAAATTAGACCAAATTATTTTGGTGTTATCTAACAATAAGTTTTCCAGATTAAATCGCTGGCGAAAATCAACTTCTGATATAAAAGGTAATACTACAACTTTAATAACTTCTAAACGACGACGTAAGTTTCTTTTTTTACCAAATTTAGTATTTAATCCTTCGCTATAATCATCCAATTCAAGTAATGGCGAGTCCATTTCTTGATCATTTATACTCCATGTTTCTTCATCAACAGCTTGAATTTCATCAATATTATAAGACAAACATTTTATGATAATTGGTTGATATCCATAAGCAAGTAATGTTAAATCTGGAACTGAATTAGTTGACGATGTAATAGAAGGATGCCTGTAGTAGCATATTCCGTCGGTATCTTTTAATATTGTAGATAACCTATCCCAAATATTTTTGGATGCTTGATCATTGATGTACGTAGTGCCTAAAGATACTAAAAATTGCATTACCTTTATCCTCAGTCGAAAAATTCACCTACCTCATAATAAGAGGCTTTCTTAATTATAAAGACAAAATAAAAGATGAGTTTTTAATTATAAATTATATTGTATATTTAATTACTTTACAAAGTAGTATTATTTAGCAATAACTACAATTTACCATACTTTAAGAATCAGATATCAGGATTTTAAGTGGAATAAAATCTCAAGATTGGGTTGAGAGCTTACGCTCATATACGACAATACAATTGTCATACTACTATGTCAACATATTTATACTTTGGTGAAAACGAATTCTTCCTAACTCGCACCATCAAACAACTAAAAACCCACACTCTAGATCAACAATGGGCAAACTTTAACTATACAGAATACCCCCCAGAATCTAAAGAAACCATTCCTCAAGCATTATCTGATATCATGACACCACCAGTTGGGAGTGGAGGAAGATTAGTACACCAACAGCACATTACTGGGAGTTTGTACAAAAGAAATCTTGTTGCAGTTGGAGTCCATTCTCCCCAAAATTCCTTCAACAAATACCCGGTTTTTCAGTTGTCACCTCCTAAAAGCTGACACTTTTTGAACTTTAAAATATCTAAAACCCTTTACCTGTAGAGTTTTCAGATTTATTTAGCAAGCCCTAGTTATTAATTAAATCCTGTACATCCTCAAATCCTGGACATCCTGATTCAGACAAAAAAGGATTAAAGAATGAACAGGATAAAGTATTTAATTAAATCCTGTAAATCCTCAAATCCTGAACATCCTGATTCAGACAAATTACACAGAACTTAATTGTTTTTCTGCCACTTTAGCCTCTGGACTGTCAGCTTCAGATGGTGGTACTAACTGCCAGAATTTGGGTAAATACTCTGGCCAATTAGCGATAATTTCTAAGGCTTTGGGTGAACCAGTTTTATCAGCGTGAGCTTTAATTAAATCATACAACTGTTTTTCACCCACATCACTCACAACCCGCTGCACCTTGACAATAGCATGATTCACTAAAGCTGGGAAATTACCCGTTTCATCCAAGAAATAAGCCAAGCCACCGGTCATACCCGCACCAACGTTGCGGCCAACCTTACCCAGAACAACAATCACACCACCAGTCATATATTCGCAACAGTGATCACCGGCCCCTTCAATTACGGCTGTACCTTTGGAGTTCCGCACCGCAAACCGTTCTCCGGCCAACCCATTAGCAAATAATACCCCACCAGTTGCACCATAAAGGCAAGTATTACCCACAATCACATTTTCCGCTGGGTTATAAGTCGCATTGGCTGGGGGTTTAATCATAATTTCCCCACCGTTCATACCCTTACCTACATAGTCATTAGCTTCCCCTACTAGATTAAGAACTACACCATCTAGATTAAATGCGCCAAAACTTTGCCCCACACTGCCTTGGAAATTCAGGTTAATTTGCCCTGTAAAGCCTTTGTCACCGTATTTATGAGCAATTACCCCAGTTAACCTAGAACCGACGGTTCTATCAGTATTTACGACGGTGTAGGTTTTATTAATTGTCCCTTGATCTTCAATCGCAGCTTGGATATCTAAATCAGCTAGTAATTGATCATCTAAAACTGGTCCATTACTGTGAACTTTCTCATGTACCAACCAACTACGATTAACTCTTGTATCTGGTAACTTAGTTAAACAATCTAGATTCAGCGCTTGAGTTTTATTCAATTTGATTTCGGGAGGCACCGTTAATAAATCAGCCCGGCCAATCACTTCTGATAGAGAACGATATCCCAATTTAGCCAACAGACTCCGCACCTCTTCCGCAATGAAGTAAAAGAAATTCACAACATGATCAGGAATACCAGTAAACCGTTTCCGCAATTCTTCCTTCTGAGAAGCTACACCGACGGGACAATTATTAGTGTGGCAAATCCGCGCCATAATGCAGCCTTCCGCAATCATCGCTATTGAACCGAATCCGAACTCCTCAGCACCCATTAACGCGCCAATTAGGACATCCCAGCCGCTTTTCAGACCACCATCTACACGCAAGATAACGCGATCGCGTAACCTGTTTTCCATCAATACCCGATGTACTTCTGTTAAACCCAATTCCCAAGGACTACCAGCGTGTTTAATAGAAGACAGTGGTGATGCACCTGTACCGCCGTCATGTCCCGAAATTTGGATAATATCGGCGTTAGCCTTAGCTACACCTGCTGCAATTGTCCCAATTCCGATTTCTGCCACTAATTTCACCGAAACTTGGGCTTTTGGGTTAATTTGGTGCAAGTCAAAAATTAACTGGGCTAAGTCTTCAATGGAATAAATGTCATGGTGGGGTGGTGGTGAAATTAAAGTTACACCGGGTTTAGAACGCCGCAACATAGCAATATAGGGGCTTACCTTTGGTCCTGGTAGTTGTCCACCTTCTCCCGGTTTTGCACCTTGGGCAATTTTGATTTCAATTTGTTGGGCTGTGGCTAAGTATTGGGGAGTAACGCCAAACCGTCCTGACGCTACTTGTCTAATGGCACTTGCAGCAGTATCACCATTTCTTAAGCCATTTAAATGGGGAAGAGTAGGAGATTTACCAGCAGTATCAACATCATTCAAAGCGTTATAACGAACAGGATCTTCCCCACCTTCACCAGAATTAGATTTACCGCCAATGCGGTTCATAGCGATCGCTAAAGTTTCATGTGCTTCTCGTGATAAAGCTCCTAAGGACATCCCACCTGTACAGAATCGCTTAACAATATCCTGAATTGACTCTACCTCTTCTAAAGGAATCGACGCGCGTTCACTGTGAAAATCTAGTAAATCACGTAGCGCCGTCACTGGTCTACCTTTAAGATGCTGTTTATAAACTTCATAATGGTCATATTGTTTACCATTAACCGCCTTATGCAGTGACTTAGCTAATTCCGGGTTATTACTATGATATTCACCACTGGGACGGTATTGAACAAAACCTAAGTTTTCCAACTTATTAGCCGTCAATTCTGGGAAAGCTTTACTGTGGAACGATAGCACCTCTTGTGCCAATTCACTCACACTTAAACCACCAATGCGAGAAGTTGTCCCTCGGAAACCCAAAGCTAACAAATCACCACCAATACCAATCGCTTCAAATATTTGTGCTGCTTGATAACTAGAAAGCAGGGAAATTCCCATCTTTGAGAGGATTTTCAGCAAACCCGATTCTATAGCTTGACGATAATTTTCGATGGCTTGGTTTAAAGTTAAAGTAGCAATTTTGCCCTTAGTCATAAACTGCTGAGTTTTCGGTTCAGCCCACCAAGCACTGACAGTATCTAAAGCCATATAGGCACAAACAGCACCCGCACCATAACCCAACAGACAGGCAAAATGATGGGTACTCCAACATTGAGCGGTATCCACAATTAAGGATGTTTTCATCCGTAACCCTTTGCTGATTAAGTAATGGTGAACCGCACCAATAGCTAATAAAGGAGGAATATAAGTATATTCCGCAGCAATACCTGTACCTGTACGGTCACTTAAAATTAAGATCTTCGCACCAGCCCGCACCGACTCAGCCGCTTGTTTTTGCAAAGATTCCACGGCCGTTTTCAAACCATCTGGTCCTGTAGCAATGGGAAATAAAGTTGATAACTCAGCCGTAGCAAATCCTGACAACTTAATTGCTTCTAACTCTGTTTGAGTGACAACGGGTGACTCTAACTTGAGTCTGCGGGCGTATTCTGGTTTAGGTTCTAATAAATTCCCCTTTTCACCCAACTCCACAGTTAGAGACATTACCAGCTTTTCCCGTAAAGGGTCAATAGCTGGGTTGGTAACTTGGGCAAAGCGCTGTTTAAAATAGTCATACAGCAAATGGGATTTTTCTGACAGCACAGCCAAAGGAATATCATCACCCATACAGAAAGTCGCCTCTGCACCAGTGCTGGCCATGGGGTGAATCACCATTTCCACATCTTCTATAGTATAACCAAAGGCAATTTGCTGTTGTAATAAGACTTGGGGATCAATTTTGTTAGTAGTCAGTTGTTCGTTGTTCGTTGACAAATACCCATTACCGTTACCATTGCCATTAACTACAGACTTACCCTTCACTAATTGACTCAATTCTAAACGATGCTGTCTCAACCATTCCCCGTAAGGATGTTGTTTAGCAATACGTTGTTTAATCTCCCAATTTTTCAGAATTTCCTGGGTATTTAAATCCACCGCAATCATTTGTCCAGGACCGAGTCTACCTTTTTCGAGAATATTCTCTTCTGGAAAGTCTACCACTCCGGCCTCAGACGCAACCACAATATAATCATCTTTGGTAATCACATAACGGGCAGGTCTTAACCCATTGCGGTCCAATGTCGCCCCAACTTTTTTACCATCACTAAATACTAACAGCGCTGGTCCATCCCATGATTCTTGTAACCCGCTGTAATATTCATAAAAATCCCCAACTTCTGGATATTCAGCCAAAGAAGGTTGATTTTTGTAGGCTTCGGGAACCATCATCATTAACCCTTCTAAGGGGCTGCGTCCTGAACGTACCAATAATTCCAATACATTATCTAAAGTAGCGGAATCACTATTATCAATATTTACTAGTGGTTTGAGTTCATCAAAACGATTATGCCAAATCGGATGACTGAGGGTAGCTTCCCGTGCCATCATCCAATTAATATTCCCCAATAAGGTGTTAATTTCTCCATTGTGACCTAATAACCGCATCGGTTGAGCTAAAGGCCATTTAGGCATGGTATTGGTACTAAAGCGGCGATGATATACCGCAAATGCACATTTAAACCCAGGATTTTTTAGATCTTCATAAAAATCCCCTAACACAGCGGAACGCACCATACCCTTATAGACAATGGTTCGACTAGATAAGGAGCATACATAGAAATCTTCAGAAATTCTCCTCCCCGCTTGCATAATGCGTTTACTCGCAATATACAATTCTCTTTCCAACTCATCACCGCTTTTATCAGCACAATAAATCACAACCTGTTCTATATGAGGTTGATTCTCTTTTGCTTGCACCCCTAATACTTCTGGACAAACTGGAACTACTCGCCAGCCCAGTACAGTTAATTTTTCTTCTGTTGCTATTTGCTCAAATGCAGCTTTGGCAGATTTAGCGGCTGTTACATCTTGGGGAAAAAATATCATCCCCACCGCCATATTACTGAGATTGGCAAAATCAATTATACTACTGTTTTCTTGTGCTAATAATTCCCAAGGAATCGCCGTTAATATCCCTGCACCATCACCGGAATCCTGGTCAGCACTACAGCCCCCTCTATGTTCTAAGCAAGTTAACGCAGTTAAGGCCTGATCTAAAATTTCATGACTGGCAATATTTTGACGATGGGCAATAAACCCAACTCCACAAGCATCTCTTTCTTCTACTAACCACTTTTGTCCTGGGTATGTATCTTGAAAATTATCTGACACTGTAGGCTGACCCTGATTTAATGATTGATGACTCATACTTTATTCCTGAAATGTTGAGGTACAGATATTGTTATTACTACTAGAGGGAAATTTCCTCAGTTTTGGCACTGGATAAAAATACATAATTACCAAAATTTAGAGATAACAATTTTAGTTTGAGCTTGACATTTAGCCAAAGCTATATTACCAATGCCTATCTATTTTTTTTTATTTGTTAAACGCACTGTAAAAACAAACTACCTTAATCCAGAACAACCTATAAATCCAACAGTTTTTGAAGTTTTTTGCTAATGGCCTATACCATGCAAGAATATTCTGGTTCTTGGCTGATTGCTGACAGTTAAATATTCACCTAAATCAACCTTTTTTACTATATGCCCATTTGACAAGTCCTAAAATATATCTGTGTTTTGCTTATATTTTCACTGCTTATTCATTACCCACCACAGCAACTGGAAATTTCAGATTTAAATCTCCAAATCCAAAATCTTAGAGATTGAGGTAGAGTCTGCGAATTTCAGTTTTAACCCCTAAGACTATCCGCATAGTCCCCAGGATGAGTTTGTATTATTTAAAACAATTACAGTTAGTATTTTTAACATGATAATTGTTTTTGCTCTGTACAAGAGACAGAAACCCAATATGTATAGTATCACGATTATTTCTAGAAAAGATAATTATTTTTTAAATTTCCTGATAAATTTTCCTGGCATTGGGTTTTGTATGATAGCAAAAGTAGTTCACTTTTAAAAATGGCCAGTCAATGATCCTCAAAATGCTTAATTCTGTGTTACCACTACTATCAACAGCACTATATTTAACTACTACTCACGGGGCATTAGCTCAAAATATCCCCAGTTTACCAACTCCCGTGTCTACTTCTTCGAGTGCCGGTAATCAAATTATTCTCAATGGTAGGACGTTACCAGGAGCATGGTTACAGCCAAAACCAACCAGAACCGAGATACAAACCTATCTAAGTGATGGCGCGGTTAAGCAACTCATCGGTATAGATTTACTTAATAGTAGTAATCCTGGACAACAACCAGTACAATGGTTTTCAAGCTCCCTTGTTCTGAATACCAATCTCCGTGGAGGATATCGCTATTTAGATATTACTCAATTAGCGCTTAAACAAGGATGGAAAATTCAGACTAATGGGAACAGTTTAGTAATTTCTACTCCTCCTTCCCAACTCAAAAATATCCGTCTGGGTAAACTACCAACAGGAGATAGAGTTGTTTTAGATTTAGACATGGCCACTCCTTGGCAAGTTCGTCAAGAGTTACCAGTTAAAAAAGTAGTAGATCCTGATGAAATCATTTCTAAATCTACCACACCACCTCATCGAGAATGGACAATCATTTTAGATGGTATCGCTGACTCCGCTTTAATTCAACGTTATAACCCTCAACCTAATATACCAATAACACCCGCATCAATAATTCAAAAGGTGGAAGTGGTAAATAATCAAACAATTGTCCGGTTAAGTGTTCCCTTTGGTCAATCTCCACAGATTAGCACAATTCCCCAACCAAACCGCCTAGTTATTGACATTCAACCTGAGGCTTTAGTAGAAAAGAGTATTACTTGGGCACGGGGGTTACAATGGCGACAGCAGTTTGTGAGCCTAGGAACAGTTCGCTTTCCCGTAGTTTGGTTGGATATTAATCCTAGTGAGGTAGGATTAAGTATTAAACCCATAGTTACAAACTCACAAACACTCACTGGTACAGCCCCTTTATGGCAAACTGCTCAAAATTACTTAGCGGTAGCTGCAATTAATGGTGGTTATTTTAACCGTAATAATAAATTACCTTTAGGAGCAATTCGCCAAGATAATCAATGGCTATCCGGTCCAATTCTCAACAGAGGAGCAATCGCTTGGAATAATAACGGACAATTTTATTTTGGTCGTCTTACCCTCACAGAAACCTTAACCACCAATAATAATCAGCGTTTATCCATAGTCTTACTCAATAGTGGTTATGTTCAACGTGGTATCGCTCGTTATACATCAGGCTGGGGAAATACTTATACACCTTTAACTGATAATGAAAGTATATTGGTGATCGAAAACAATCAAGTAACTAATCAATTACCAGGAGGTAAAAGTGGTATAAATGCTATCATAATTCCTAAAAATGGTTATCTTCTTACCTTCCGTAGTGAAAAACCACAACTACCCATAGGTACAAAAGTTAATCTGACTAGCACCACCACTACACCTGAATTTAGTCGCTATGCTAATATTATTGCTGCAGGTCCTCTATTAGTTCAAAATCGACAAATAGTTTTAGACGGACAAGCGGAAGCATTTAGGCCCGCTTTTATGGCAAGTCAAGCAGTTCGTAGCAGTATTTGTACTAGCTCTACGGGTAATATTATTATTGCTGCTGTACATAATCGGGCTGGTGGTGGCGGTCCAACTTTAGCAGAACAAGCAAAATTAATGCAAACTATGGGTTGTATTAATGCCTTAAATTTAGACGGTGGTAGTTCTACTAGTCTTTATTTAAGTGGTCAGTTACTTGACCGTTCCCCCAATACAGCAGCGCGTGTTCATAACGGTATTGGTATTTTCCTAGAATCTGAATCTGTCAAACCCTAAATTAATTTTTAATGAAGACTTTGTGTAGACATATCAGTTTCAACAGAGGACTTTACTGATTAATGGTGAGTTTTGCTATCTTGAGCAAAGTAGCTAAATCTCATTGACTATTTAGACTAAAAATGGATTTGTTATGTCTCTGTTGTTCGTTGTCAGTGGTCAGTTGTTCGTTGTTCGTTGTTAATTACTAATTACTGAGGTAACTATGGCTAAACTACCAGAAACCGTCCCTATTCATACCCCGTCCCTGCAACCGGCAATTAATTCTAAGAATGTTGCAGCTACTGAATTACGTCCCTGGGGGTCCTTCACAATTTTAGAAGAAGGACGCGGATATAAAATTAAGCGAATTGAAGTCAAGCCCGGACATCGTCTCAGCTTACAAATGCACCACCACCGCAGTGAACACTGGATTGTTGTTTCTGGTACAGCTAAAGTAGTTTGTGGTGAACAACAAATCTTATTAAGCAACAATCAATCAACCTATGTCCCTCAATGTACAACCCATCGATTAGAAAACCCCGGTGTAATTCCCTTAATTTTAATTGAAGTCCAAAATGGGGAATATTTGGGAGAAGATGATATTATTCGCTATCAAGATGACTATGCCCGTTCTGAAAAATAGGCAATAGGTAAGAGGAAATTTTTTTTATTTCTGACCACTGACCACTGACTAATCTAAAAATTCCATGATTTATTTGAGTCCAGCAGCCATTAATGAGATTGAACGCTTAAAATCTAAACAACCATCAAATATTTTATTTCGCTTGCGGGTGAAATCTGGAGGCTGTGCTGATTGGTTTTATGATCTTGCTTTTGATACAACAGTACAACCCCAAGACCAGGTTTTAGAGTTGCAAAATCTTTGTGTAATTATAGACCCAGAAAGCCTCAATTACATCAATGAATTATCACTGGATTATTCAGAAGATTTAATGGGTGGGGGTTTTCGCTTTCATAACCCCCAAGCAACATCCACCTGTAGCTGTGGTAATTCTTTCTCTATTAGTCAGTAGTTATTGGTCAGTAGTCAGTAGTCATTGGGTAAAAATTTTTCCTGCTTTTTGCCTTTTGTCTTTTGCCTCTTGACTGTTCTCCGTTCCCTGTTCCTTGTTTTCTCCCAAAATGATTGACAGAAAATCAGAAAAAAAGATATAATCAGGATTTGTTAAAACTTAGATCATAAAGCAGCTTCACGCGCTGTAACTCATGCCAACAATACAGCAGCTAATACGTAGTGAACGCGAACTAGCGCGTCAGAAAACAAAGTCCCCTGCTCTGAAAGAATGCCCTCAACGTCGAGGCGTTTGTACCAGAGTATACACAACTACACCTAAAAAGCCTAACTCAGCACTCCGCAAGGTAGCCAGGGTCAGACTTACCTCAGGATTTGAAGTAACAGCTTACATCCCAGGTATCGGTCATAACTTACAAGAACATTCCGTAGTTATGATTCGTGGTGGTCGGGTCAAAGACTTACCCGGAGTTAGATACCACATTATTCGTGGCACATTAGATACAGCCGGAGTTAAAGATCGGAAACAAGGCCGTTCCAAATATGGAACTAAGCGCCAAAAGGCAGGTAAAAAATAGGTAAGCGGCGGTTAATCGCCTCAAGAACGGTTAATCGTCCTACCTAAAACTGCATCAAAGAACCAGCAGGAACGAAATTTTAAAAAAAAATCAAACTGTATCTGGCATAAAACACAATTTGCATGAGTTTCTGAGGATAATCCTGTAAACGATAACAGCACTTTAATCTAAATTTTAAAGTTGATTACGTTGTCGTCTTCTGTGTCTGATGACTGAAATGAGTTAATTCAGCCTCCTTGCAATTGATAACGATAGCGTGGCGCAAGCCATAAACGAAAACTCAGGAAAAATCAGCGGCGAATTAAACTGCTTTTAGTCTCCTGTGTTCTGATAGCATATAATTTCGTGACCAAATTCCGTATTCAAGGATGAAGTATGTCTCGTCGTGGTGTTAGTCAAAGGCGTGCAGTCCCGCCTGACTCAGTGTATAACAGTCGCCTTATCAGCATGATGATGCGGCGGATAATGCGTCATGGCAAAAAATCAATTGCCGCAAGAATAGTTTATGATGCTTTGAAAACTATTGAAGAACGCACCGGTGGAAGTCCCTTAGAAACTTTTGAAAAAGCCGTGCGTAACGCGACCCCATTGGTAGAAGTAAAAGCTCGCCGGGTAGGTGGAGCAACGTACCAAGTACCCATGGAAGTGCGGACAGATCGCGGTACTACCCTAGCATTGCGGTGGTTAGTGCAGTATTCTCGTCAACGTCCAGGTAGAACCATGGCTGGTAGACTAGCTAATGAATTAATGGATGCCGCCAATGAAACTGGCAGCGCTATTCGTAAGCGGGAAGAAACACACCGGATGGCCGAAGCAAATAAAGCGTTTGCACACTATCGTTACTAAACTAGGTAGAAAGGCGATATATCGTCTTTTCTGTTCAGCAATTCATATACAATGTGAATTGTCTGATGGCGAAGCCATAGTCTTTAATCAAACTATTACTGACGCGAAAACCAAGCAATCATAGTGATGGTTTTTTCAAAGCAAAAAGTGATATTGCGTTTTGCTAAAGCGTGAAAGCTTACTGAGGGATAACTGCTCCCATGCTCCCATTGAAGTAAGAAGTAAATATCTAGCTTTGTCTAGGATTTATATAGCAGATATCATGAGGGGAAAACGATAGGAGGTAACTGTGGCACGCACGAACCCGCTAGAGAAAGTACGCAATATCGGTATTGCGGCGCATATAGATGCGGGCAAAACAACGACAACAGAGAGAATATTATTTTACTCTGGGATCATTCATAAAATTGGCGAAGTTCATGAAGGAACTGCCGTTACAGACTGGATGGAACAGGAACGGGAGCGGGGAATTACCATTACTGCTGCCGCCATTAGTACCAGTTGGAATGATCATCAAATTAACATTATTGATACTCCCGGTCACGTAGACTTCACAATTGAAGTTGAACGTTCCATGCGAGTATTAGATGGTGTAATCGCTGTATTTTGTTCCGTAGGTGGTGTTCAACCCCAATCAGAAACAGTATGGCGACAAGCAGACCGCTATAAAGTCCCTCGCATTGCCTTTATTAACAAGATGGATCGCACCGGTGCGAACTTCTATAGAGTGCATGACCAGATGTGCGATCGCTTGCGAGCTAATGCCATTGCTATTCAACTACCCATCGGTAGTGAAACCGAATTTAAAGGGATTATAGACTTGGTGAAAATGTGTGCATATATGTACACCAACGACCAAGGAACTGATATCCAAACAATAGAAATTCCCCCAGATCTAGCCGAAAAAGCAGCCCAATACCGCGTCAAGCTGGTAGAAGCCGTATCAGAAACTGATGACACGCTGATGAACAAGTACTTCGAGGGCGAAGAACTGACAGAAGCAGAAATCCGTACTGCCCTCCGAAAGGGAACAATTGCTGGGACAATTGTACCAGTGCTTTGCGGTTCAGCCTTTAAAAACAAAGGCGTGCAACTGATGTTGGATGCGGTGATAGATTACCTACCATCACCACTGGAAGTGCCACCAATTCAAGGAACCCTACTCAACGGTGATCCTGTAGAACGTCATGCTGATGATGAAGAACCATTATCAGCCTTGGCATTTAAGATTATGGCTGATCCTTACGGTCGCCTGACCTTCGTTCGTGTTTATTCTGGTGTGCTGAAGAAAGGTAGTTACGTTCTTAACGTCAGCAAGAATAAAAAAGAACGGATCTCTCGGTTAGTGCTGATGAAAGCAGATGACAGACAAGACGTAGATGAACTACGGGCAGGTGACTTAGGTGCTGCTTTAGGATTGAAAGACACCTTGACAGGTGATACCCTTTGTGATGAAGGTTCACCAGTAATTTTGGAATCCCTATTTATTCCTGAGCCTGTGATCTCGGTAGCGGTTGAACCCAAAACCAAGAATGACATGGACAAGCTTTCCAAAGCACTGCAATCTCTTTCCGAAGAAGACCCCACCTTCCGGGTGCGTGTTGATCCAGAAACCAACCAAACCGTAATTGCGGGCATGGGAGAATTGCACCTAGAAATTCTCGTAGATCGGATGTTACGGGAATTTAAAGTAGAAGCAAACGTTGGTGCTCCCCAAGTGGCTTACCGTGAAACCATTCGCAAAGCCGTCGAAAAAGTTGATGGTAAATTTATCCGTCAGAGTGGTGGTAAGGGTCAGTACGGTCACGTAGTGATCAATTTAGAACCAGGAGAACCAGGTACAGGTTTTGTATTCGTTTCTAAAATTGTCGGTGGGATTGTACCTAAAGAGTACATCGGACCTGCTGAACAGGGCATGAAAGAATGTTGTGAATCTGGTATTTTAGCTGGATATCCACTTATTGATGTCAAAGCTACATTAATACATGGTTCTTACCACGACGTAGACTCTTCAGAAATGGCTTTCAAAATTGCTGGTTCTATGGCCATAAAAGAAGCGGCTACAAAAGCCTCTCCTGTGATCTTAGAGCCGATCATGAAAGTTGAAGTAGAAGTACCTGAAGACTATATCGGTAACGTGATTGGTGACTTAATCTCCCGCAGAGGACAGATTGAAAGCCAAAGCACTGAACAAGGACTTGCGAAGGTAGTATCGAAAGTTCCACTGGCAACCATGTTTGGTTATGCCACTGATATCCGGTCAAAAACCCAAGGTAGAGGTATCTTTACGATGGAGTTTAGTACCTACGAAGAGGTGCCTCGCAGCGTAGCTGAGGGAATCATCTCAAAAAGTAAAGGGAACGCTTAATTAAAAAAGGAAACGATTATTCATGGCACGCGCAAAGTTTGAAAGAACTAAACCTCACGTTAATATCGGTACTGTTGGCCACGTTGACCACGGCAAAACTACTTTAACAGCAGCTATTACCATGACCTTGGCCGCTATGGGTCAAGCTGTAGCTAAAGGCTACGACCAAATTGATAATGCACCTGAAGAAAAAGCTCGGGGTATTACAATCAATACTGCTCACGTTGAGTATGAAACTGAAAAACGTCACTATGCTCACGTAGACTGTCCTGGACACGCTGACTATGTGAAAAACATGATCACAGGTGCAGCGCAAATGGATGGAGGCATCTTAGTAGTTGCAGCTACGGATGGTCCTATGCCCCAAACTCGTGAACACATCCTCTTGGCCAAACAAGTGGGTGTTCCTAGTCTAGTC
>Ga0208481_1000371_pt1 | contig 13763 bp, 11 predicted proteins | sample LakMenEpi02Jun10_FD_150662 | JGI IMG/M metagenome (GOLD analysis project Ga0208481, IMG submission 150662) | Freshwater microbial communities from Lake Mendota, WI - 02JUN2010 deep hole epilimnion (SPAdes) | ecosystem: Environmental > Aquatic > Freshwater > Lake > Epilimnion/Euphotic zone ... | reverse complement strand
CCACTATTGACATCAATAACATGCAGTGCTTCGGTGTGCTCAATAATTAAATAAGCGCCACTAGGAAGGTTTACCGTTTTGCCAAAAGATGCTTTTACTTGCTTGGTTACACCAAAATGATCAAAAATAGGAAGCCCATCTTTGTACTGTGTTACAATATCTGTTTTATCCGGCGCAATGCGCTGAATATAGCGCTGCGTTACTTCGTGTAGTGATTTGTCATTCACAACAATTCTATTAAAATCGGCACTGAGCAAATCCCTTAAAATACTCGTTGTTTTAGTTTCTTCACTTAAAATACGAACAGGGGCTACTGAGCCTTTTAAATTGGCCTGAATTGTTTTCCATGTTTCAACTAACGATAACATGTCTTGGTGAAGCTCAGCTGTTGATTTACCTTCTGCAGCAGTACGCACAATCACGCCAAAATTTTTAGGCCTAATGGCTTCTACAATTTTGTGTAATCTTTTTCTTTCTTCCGAGGAATGAATTTTTTTAGAGACCGCTACAATTTCATTAAAAGGCGTCACCACTACAAATCTACCCGGTAATGAAAGTTCGCAACTTAAACGAGGTCCTTTTGCAGCAATGGGTTCTTTTAAAATTTGAACGAGTACGTTTGGCTTGCCATTTAATACTTCGTTTATTTTTCCTGTTTTGATAATTTCAGGTTCCGATTGAAAGCGTGCAAAATCAAATCCGTGTTCGCTTTTATCAGACATCGCGGCTTGCGTATATTTAATAATGGATTTGGCGTAAGGACTTAAATCGGAATAATGTAAAAAAGCGTCTTTCTCAAAACCAACGTCTACAAAAGCAGCGTTAAGTCCAGGAATTATTTTTTTTACTTTACCGAGGTAAAGATCACCCACTGCAAAATTTGCATCGGTTTTTTCGTTGTGTAACTCCACTAGTTTTTTGTCTTCTAGCAAAGCAATTTCTACACCCGTGGGCGTAGCGTTTATAATCAATTCTTTGTTCAAAATGAGCAACTTTTAAATACAAAATCACCTACCCTTTGGGCGGCATGTGTATACAACCATATCTTAACAATCAAAGCCCTATCAAGGAAGGAAATAGGAAAAGTTGCAGAAAAGGAAATAAGGGGCTAGATACAGATAAGTGTTAAACACGCCCTATGGTTTAAATAGGGCGTGTTTGTATAAGTCAGTAAAGAATCAACAATTACTTGTTCTTCTTCTTATGACGATTCTTTCTTAGGCGTTTCTTACGTTTGTGTGTCGCAATTTTATGACGCTTTCTCTTCTTACCACAAGGCATACAGGGAGTAATTTTATTTGTTAATAATAATTTATTTATTCAATTCCGCAATTCTTTTAGCGATTGCTTCTTTTGCTTCGGGCACTTTAACTTTTTTCCCAGCAAGTGTATACCACTTTACTGCATTTGGTTTGTCGTTGTGCATCTCGTAACATTCTGCTAAATGAAATATAGCTTCCAGGTTTTCTGGATCTTTATTTACTATTAGTAAGAAGCGCTCAATGGCTTTATCTAACTGCCCGCTTTTTTTACCACCCAATCCCAAAATCATTTGAGCATATAGGTTGTTTGGATTTTTTTGAACAATGTTTCTGATGGGTAAAATACCCTCCATTGGATTGTTTGAAATGTTTCCAAATATGTAGCAAGCACCCAAACCAATTTTACTAGAATCGTTGTTTGGATTGATAACTAAAGCTTTATCTAAAAGATCTTTTGCTTGTTCTGCCAACCAGTGTTGCATGGCTGGGTCACCTTCCGTAACTAGGTTGTCTATATACAGTTGGGCGGCAAAGGTGAGGCTTTTTTCAGAATTTTCCAATTTAGCTGCTTCGCCGGTATACCAAGCATAGGGTTCAAACAGTTTGGCCGAGTCTGACCAAAACCTAGCTAGCTGGTGGTAAACGTGTATTTTTTGGTCTTTTACATCCCCTCTTACTACACTATTTTCTAGCATATTGAGGCGTAAAACTTGGTCTTGAGGGATTTTTTCTTTTGCTTTTGCAAGTAGATCTTTGAACTCAAGGTGTTGATTATCAGCGTTATGTTCACCATTTGCCGCTGCTGCCGGTTTTTTAGGCGCTACGGTAGACCCCATGTACATTAAAATGGCAAATAAAAGTACGGCTCCGCCAATAAGGAGTAGTTGCTGTTTTTTCACTTTCGAAAAGAATTAGGACGCGAAGTTAGCTTTACTTGAGCTTGCTTTTCACTTCAGTAACAAATTCTTTTGCTGGTTTGAAGGCAGGAATATAATGTTCAGGAATTTCCACAGCTATATTTTTTTTGATATTTCTACCAATTTTAGCTGCACGTTTTTTGGTAATAAAGCTCCCAAAGCCACGTATATATATGTTTTGGCCGTTAGAAAGACTTTCTTTCACCTCTTTAAACATGGTTTCAAGCGTAACGAGTACGTCCACTTTTGGAATACCTGTTTTGTCTGAAATCTGGTTGATGAGATCTGATTTTCTCATTGTATCAAAATTAATTTAGAGTATATGTTTCTAAAAATAAGCTAAAAAATCACGTATTTAACAGAAAATTAAATTTTTTTATACGTTTTACCAACTAAAAATGGCTACATACACCCTAAAAATTAACTTTATACTAAAAAATTAAGCCTTTTAGCCTTAAAAAGGCTGATTTTGCCCATTCTTAATCGATGAAATCAAATTTTACCCAAACCCTCCTTCATTGGCATGTCCACTCAAATACTAGAGATATGCCTTGGAAAGGCGAAAAAGACCCCTATAAAATTTGGTTATCAGAAGTAATTCTACAACAAACACGTGTAGAACAAGGGCTTGCTTATTACAATAAATTTATCCAAGCCTATCCAACCGTTTTTGATTTGGCAAAAGCAAAAGAACAAACTGTTTTTAAATTATGGGAAGGACTGGGTTATTATAACCGGTGTAGAAATTTATTAGCAACAGCAAAAATAATTGCAACAAACTTTAAAGGTGTTTTTCCAAATGATTATGAAACCCTTTTAACATTAAAGGGAGTAGGGCCTTACACGGCAGCTGCCATTGCATCATTTGCTTTTAATGCGCCATATGCCGTATTAGACGGAAATGTATTTAGAGTGATTGCGCGTTATGAAGGCATTGATATTCCAACCGATACAACGGTAGGTAAAAAAATATTTGAAGAGCGCGCTGCAGCAATGCTCGATAAAAAACGCGCAGGCCTTTACAATCAAGCTATCATGGACTTTGGGGCCACTGTATGTAAACCTATGGCGCCACATTGTAATGCTTGTCCACTACAAAAAACATGTGTTGCGCATGCAACTGCGCAGGTCAATCAACTGCCCATAAAAGAAAAGCAGCTTATCAAAACGGAGCGACGATTTTATTATTTTTTGCTTCAGGTTAAAGATGAAATTTGGGTTACTGAAAGAAAACACAAAGATATTTGGCAGGGTTTGTTTGAATTTTATTTGCTGGATGCTGGAAAAAAAATGTTGTGGAATGAATTAGCTGCACAGCAGTTTTTAAAGGAACAGTTAGGACTGTCTTCCATTAAATTATTGCACCGTTCTTCAGAAATAAAACAAACCCTTACCCATCAAATTATTACGGCGCAGTTTATACGGGTATCCTTGTCAAAAAAACCAGCTAGTTTGACCGCTGGTAAATGGCAAAAAATATCAAAAATAAAGGCCCTCCCATTTCCAAAACTTATGAATCAATATTTTAACGAAGAATTTGTATGGTAAACCTACATTATCGTGGTTTTGCTGGTGTGCGATGTAACTGAATTATTGGTATTTTTGTTGGGTACTAAACTTACGCTCACTTTGGACGATCATTCGGTAATGGGATTATTTTTTGCGCAATCTTTTTTTGGCGCTATTCAACCCCAAGGCACTACTGTTTTGGTACTTATTTTGGTGGTACTGTTATTTTTATCTTTTGTACTAGCTGGATCAGAAGTTGCCTTTTTTTCTTTAACTTATAAGGACATCAATCTATTAAAGTCAAAACAGCAACCCGCCTATAAAAGAATTGTAGATTTAATTGAGCAACCTAAAATTTTATTGGCGTCACTATTAATCGCTAATAGTTTTATCAATATCTCCATCATTATCATTTCAAATTTACTCATTGATAATATGTTTGATTTTGAAAAGTTTAATGCTGTGTGGGTGGAGTTTGTGATCAAAGTTATTGCGGTTACTTTTTTACTCGTGCTATTTGGTGAAATCATGCCAAAGGTACTCGCAACACAAAACAATATTCGTTTTGCAAAAGATTTTGGCGGCATTGTTTATGGCATCTCCTATTTGGTGATGGGGCTGAGTAAACCGCTTGTTAAATATTCTGATATTATCGAAAGAAAGCTAGCTAACAAATCGGCGAGCGCTTATAGCCTCGAAGAGCTCGATCATGCCATTGATTTAACAACCAATGAAACAGCTTCTGAAAACGAAAAAAATATTTTAAAAAGCATTGTTAAATTCAGAAATATCACGGTCAAGCAAATCATGAAAACCCGAATGGATGTTAGTGGCGTGGATCAGGAAGTTAGCTTTGATCAACTCATTGCATTTGTACGTGAAGTTAATTATTCGCGTATTCCGGTGTATAAAGAAGACTTAGACGAAGTGATTGGTATTATTCATACCAAAGATATGGTGCCGCATTTGGATGAAAGTGCTACCTACAATTGGCATAAACTTTTAAGACCACCTTATTTTGTACACGAGCAAAAACCCATCGAAGATTTATTAAAAGAGTTCCAGTCCAAAAGAATTCACTTTGCGGTGGTAGTGGATGAGTTTGGCGGCACCAGCGGTATTGTTACCCTAGAAGATATTTTGGAAGAAATTATTGGAGAGATCAAAGACGAGTTTGACGAAGAAGATAGTGACTATAAAAAAATAGATGACAACAATTATATTTTTGAAGGGCGTGTGATGATTCAGGATTTGTGCAAGGTCATGGACCTTCCTACCGAAACATTTGATGCAGTAAAAGGGGAGAGCGATTCACTAGCAGGTCTTGTACTTGAGCTAGCGGGTGATTTTCCTAAACCTGCGGCTATTTTGACTTCTGGTGATTTTGAATTTACGGTTTTAGAAGTAGCCAAAAATAGACTTCAAAAAATTAAGGTTTCCATCAAGCGTCAGTACCCCATTTAATTTTTTTTCATGCTAAGGCAAATAAAGTTATCTGTTTTATTTTTTGGTTTTGCTGGCCTATTTTTTATGGCCTGTAATAGTGGTTATACGCCAAAGCCTACTGGCTATTATAAAATCGATTTCCCTGAAAAAAAATATCAGCTGTTTGATGCGCCTGGTTATCCGTATGCATTTGAGTATCCTATATATGCCAAAGTGGTAAAAGACTCTACTTTTTTTGGTGAAGCCACCGAAAATGAGTGGTGGATTAATATTGATTTTCCGCAGTTTAATGGCCGTATTTATGTGAGCTATAAAGAAATTGGAAAATATAAATTTGACTCACTCGTTAAGCACTCTTTTTTTATGACGAGTAAGCAGTCGGCGAAGGCCTATTCTATTGATGACTCGCTGGTAAATACTGCAAATGGTGTTAGCGGTATGTTTTTTACTGTTGGAGGTGATGCGGCAACTTCCAATCAGTTTTTTTTAACGGACTCTACCAAGCATTTTTTAAGAGGCGCCCTTTATTTTGACGCTACACCCAACGCCGATTCTTTGGCCATTGTCAATGACTTTATTAAATCGGATTTGAAGCATTTAGTAAACACGTTTAGGTGGAAAAACTAATTATATTCGCATAACCATGATTATCATAGACAACAAATTAGTTTCCGATGAGCTCTTAGAGGAGCAGTTTGTGTGCGATTTAAGCAAATGCAAGGGAGGCTGTTGTGAGGATGGTGATGCAGGTGCACCCATGGAAAAGTGGGAATTGGAAAAGTTAAATACGCATTACGAGGATATCAAACCTTATATGACGCCGCAAGGGATCAAAGAGGTAGAAAAGCAAGGTAAATATTTATACGACCGCGAGTTTGGGTGGGTAACACCTACCATTAACGGCGGTATTTGCGCATATGGCATCAAAGATAAAACGGGCACCATACTATGTGGTATTGAGCAAGCGTATAACGATGGTAAATTAGATTGGAAAAAGCCACTTAGTTGCCATTTGTTTCCTGTAAAAACAAAAAAGAGCAAGCGCGATCCGGATATGGAATACGTGAATTATGAACCTCGTGAAGATTTGTGTAGTGCAGCTTGTAGCCTTGGAAAAAAATTAAAAGTACCAGTGTATCAATTTTTAAAAGAATCTTTAATACGTAAATACGGAACCGAATTTTACGAAGCATTAGAAGCAACGGCACTTCATCAAAAAAGTCAAAAAAAATAAGCATGTCTGAAACAGCTGCATCATTTATAGCGAAGAGTACCATTAAAGCTGCCGATTTAGAGCACCGCAGAAAAATCAATTTTAATATTTCTAAATACAATGCAGTAGTACCTATTGGTAAGTCTCAATTTACCGATGTGAATATTACACGTGAACGTGCAAAAAATATTAAGTGGGAAGCCATTGAAAATTTAGACAAATACTTACTGGAGTTTGAACAAAAAATTACGGCGAGAGGCGCTACTGTTATTTGGGCCAATGATACTGCAGAAGCACAGGAAGCGATTGGAAAAATTTGCAGAGAACGTAATTGCAAAACGCTCGTGAAAAGCAAGAGTATGGTTACCGAAGAAATTCATTTAAATGATTTCTTGGAAGCGAGTGGCATTGAAAGTGTAGAAACAGATTTAGGAGAATACATTCAGCAATTAGATGGCGAGCCGCCTTATCATATTGTAACACCGGCAATGCATAAAAGCAAAGAAGATGTTGCTAAATTATTTGCAAATAAGCTGGGTACAAAACCGGATTTAACACCCGAAGAATTAACACAAGTGGCGCGTATTAAATTACGCGAAAAATACACCGAAGCCGAGGTGGGCGTAACGGGCGCCAATTTTTTAATTGCCGATATTGGGGGCATTGCAATCACTGAAAATGAAGGCAACGGCCGTCTAAGCTGTGCGTGGCCTAAAACGCATATTGCCGTTGTAGGTATTGAAAAAATGATTCCTTCAGTTCATGATCTTCCACTTTTTTGGCCACTACTCGCCACCTATGGTACGGGTCAAAAAGTAACCGTATACAATTCTATTTTAACCGGCCCTAAGCAAGCAAATGAGTCTGATGGTCCCGAAGAAATGTTTGTGATATTATTAGATAATGGCCGGACTAATTTACTTGCGAATCCTACGGCGCGTGAAGCACTCTATTGCATTCGATGTGGCGCATGTTTAAACGCCTGTCCGGTGTACAAAAATATTGGCGGCCACTCTTACGAAACAACCTATAGTGGTCCTATTGGCAAAGTGATTACACCGTATTTAAGTGGTGTAGATGAATACAAACACCTGAGTAATGCATCTTCTTTGTGTGGCAATTGTACTGAGGTTTGTCCAATGCGTATCAATTTACATGAACTCTTACTCGATAACCGACATGAAGCGGTAACACAGGGGACTAGCACGCTTGCAGAGCGTGTTGCCTGGAAAGCCTGGATGATGGCTAGTTTAAATAGACCTATGATGAATATGGGTAATGGTAAAATGAAAAACTGGGTGGTCAATAAAGTTTTTAAAGGTTGGGCTGTACACCGCTCTGAACTGGACTTTACACCAAAAACTTTCAATGAAATGTGGAAGGAAAAAACTACATCCCGTCAACGTCCGTAACAGGAATAATTTCTTGGTGCTGCTTTTTCATAGACCTATTTACTAGGTATACGCCAGTAAGTGTAACAAAGGAACCTATAAAAATAGGAAGGCTGAGTTTTTCATTAACAGTATACGCACCTACAATGGTTGCTACAATGGGGTTGATGTAAGCATAGAGTGATGCAATGGCAGGTGGCAAATATTTCATCGTATATATAAATGCTGCAAAAGCAACAATGGAACTAGCTATAATTAAATAGGCAATTACGATCCAAATAGTAAATGTTATTTCTTGAATTGGCGTAGATTTTCCGGAAGCCACTGCAGCTGCACCTAAAAAAAAACAGCTTAAAAACATTTGCCAACCCGTTGCATAATAGGGATTCATGCCCATTTTATTGCGTGCAATAAATATAGTGCCAAAGCTCCAGCTTAACATGGCAATGAGCGATACCACAACGCCTACAAAATAGCCCACCGAATTATGTACCGCAAGGTTTTCATAAAATACAATTCCAATGCCTATGATACCTAATAACATTCCTTGGAAAGTGAGGGTAGTTATTTTTGTGTTCTTGTATTTTATTTTTTCAATGATCACAACACTTAATGGATATAAGGCGGCAATCAGGGCTGCAAGCCCGCTTGGGATTTCATTTAAAGCATAGGTAGAAAAACCATTGGCTATTACAAACAGCAAAATAGACATGCCCAGTAGCCATTTGAATTCTTTAAAAGTTGGCAGTTTTTGCCCCTTCAATAAAAAAAATACAATTAATACAAGGCCGCCTAATCCATTTCTGATAGCCGACAACTCAAAGGCAAAAATGCCTTGTTTGATACCATACTTACTTGCCACCCAGGTTGTACCCCAAATAGTACTAGTGAGTACAAGTCCTATGTATGCTTTTTGTTTGGTTGTCATACCACCGATAAAATTAATGTCTAAAATGACGAAGGCCTGTCATGACCATAGCTAGTTTATGTTCCACGCAGTATTCGATACTGTCTTTATCTCTTACCGATCCGCCTGGTTGAATAAATGCCCCAATGCCTGCCTCCTGTGCAATTTGAACACAATCGTTAAAAGGGAAAAAGGCATCAGATGCAAGCACGGCGCCATTTAAATCAAATTTAAATTGATGTGCTTTTTCGATGGCGTGTCTTAATGCGTCTATACGACTGGTTTGACCACAGCCTTTACCCACCAATTGTTTATTTTTTACAAGTGCAATGGCATTGCTCTTGAGATGTTTGCATACGAGGTTTGCGAAAATTAAATTTTCTTTTTCGTCTTCGGTGGTGTTGCGGCCACCAACTTCGTTCCAAGTGTCAAAATTACCTGCGTCAGCTGACTGAGATAATACACCGTTAAGCAATGATTTGCTTGGTGTTTTTAATGCAGTTGTATTTCCAGTGAGTTGTAATAAAATTCGGTTCTTTTTACTTTTTAAAATATCGAGTGCCGCCGCTTCATAGTTTGGCGCAATGAGTACTTCAAAAAATATTTCATTAATAGCATTTGCAGTTGCAGCGTCTATGGTGTTATTGGTGACTAACACACCACCAAAAGCACTTTCTGAATCGCCACCCAGTGCTGCGTCCCAAGCGTCTTTAACTGTAGCTCTTGCGGCAATACCACAAACATTGGTATGCTTGATAATCGCAAAAGTAGTTTCATTAAATTCTCCAATGAGTTGTACCGCTGCGTCTACGTCTACTAAATTGTTATAAGACAGTTCTTTACCATTAAGTTGTGTAAAGAGCTCTTGTAAGTTACCCGTAAAAGTTGCCTCTTGGTGTGGGTTTTCTCCGTAACGTAGTATTTGTGTAGGTGCAGGATTAAAGTAGTTGCTAATGGCAATATCATAATGCATCACCACCTCAAAAGCCTTCGCAGCAAAGGCTTTCCTTTGCTCGATCGTAGTTGTGCCGGCTTGTGCGGCAAGCATGGTTTCTAGTATGGCATAATCTTGTTTTGCAGCAATAACCACAAGGTCTCTAAAGTTTTTTGCAGCTGCTCTAATCATAGAAGGACCACCAATATCAATTTTTTCGATAATGGCTTTTTCCTCTGTGGTTGTGGCAAGTGTTTCTTCGAATGGATATAAATCAACAATCACTAAATCAATTTCAGGAATATGGTACTGCTCCATTTCAACTAGATCTTGCGGCTCGTATCTACGACCAAGTATGCCACCAAAAATGGCAGGGTGCAATGTTTTAACACGACCACCCAAAATAGAAGGGTAGGTGGTTAAGCTTTCTACCGCAACACAAGTAATACCCAAATCTTCTAAAAATTTTTGGGTCCCACCTGTCGAGTAGATGGTTACGTTTTGAGCGACTAATTGACGTGCTAAAGGCTCTAAACCATCTTTATAAAAGACAGAAATGAGCGCTGATTTAATTTTCTTTTCCATTGCTTGATTGGTGGACAAAAGCCCCTTGTTGAGAAACAAAATGATGCCGCAAATGTAGGCCCTCTGCCTCTTTTTTCCACAACTCCATTTTCCACAAAGGAATACTGCTGTCAAACACATAGAGTGAACGCTTAAACTGCTTTGCGAGTAAGGGTATCGGCGACTTTGGTAGGTTGCTTATAAGAAGGATATCCACTTTTGCTGCCTTGAACATACTGTTATTAAGCTGCGCCGTTTGACCAATGCGTAAAAACCGGGTGTGTCCAATAGAAAATGCACTGCTAGTTGCTTTAAGGGGTTGTTCCGCCTCTAATCCGTAACGAGTAGTGACCTTTGTTGTTTTGGGAACAAACCATACCGTTAGGGTTGTTTGCCCAGCTGCTTTTATTTGTATAAAGCTATGCATGCTGCAGCCAACCAATAAGGCTATTAAACCCAAATAAAACCATTTGTTTTTTTGGGTTTGTATAAATAGCGTGAAACAAACGATGATTGTAAAAAATAATAGCACCTCCGCCGTGTTGATTTCTACATTGTTTGTAGTGGCAAACGGCAGCGTATTCATTTTTTGGATGATCCAGTTCATACTAGTAATGAGCCAACTGGTTGCTACCGACAAGGCCTTTCCCAAATAGGCAAAGCTTCCTAAAGGGAGTATGAGTAAACAGCCATATAAAATAATACTAGATAGCGGTACTACAATAAAATTGCTAAACAAAAAGTAATTGGGAAACTGATGAAAGTGATATACAACAAGCGGTAATGTTAAAACTTGCGCGCTTAATGTAACGGCGTTTAATTGCCAGCAGGCCTGCATCCATTTGTATTTGAAATAAATGCGATCAAAAATATTTTTTTGATATAGCACAATACTAAGCACTGCTGCATAGGAAAGTTGAAATCCAATATCCCATAAATAAAATGGATGTATTAGGAGTAAAAAAAATGCTGATGCAGCAAGTGCATTTAGTATACTAGAATTTTGTTTTACCATCGTTGCAATGATGATAAATGAAAACATGACAGCTGCTCTAACAATAGAAGGGCCGGCGCCTGTTAGTAGTGCAAAGCCCCACAGTACTAGTAACATGATAGGTGGCGCGGCCCACTTTTTTATTGTTGAACCTGGCATCCAATTAAAAATGCCAATGAGTAACCCATAAATTAATCCAAGGTGTAAACCACTAATAGCAATAACATGTATCACGCCGGTATTGCTATAGGCCTTCATTAAATCGGAATCGATGTCCCGCTTGTAGCCAATTAGAAGTGCTGCTGCTACTGCTTTTTCTTGTTTGCCCGTTATATTTTGTTGAAGACGATTTCTAATTTTTTGTTGTAGTACCTGTAAATATTCATTGCTTTTTTTGTTGGGCAGCATGACCCAGCTTCCTTTTGCTAGATAGAGCTGATGTGTAATTTCATTTCTAAACAGCCACTCTTTGTAATTGAAACCGCCTGGATTATGCGTATCTGGCACTGGATTTGGCTGAGTGGCAGTGGCAATATAACTGCCAGCACTTAAAAAGTTTATAATACTGTGGCTGCGATCTACCGCGATGTGTACTATTATTTTGATACGTGTTTTTATTTCCTGTTGTGCAGTGCCAATACTTTCTATAATAGCAACTGTCTTGTATGTTTTATTTTTTAGTTGTAGCGGTTCTATTAGCCGCATAATATAAATGGCGCCTTTTTTTGAAGCTGCTAGCAGCGCTGTTTCCTGGTCACGTGCCTGCAACCTATTTTGCATAGCAGCAATACCTAAACTTGCAAATACAATTTGTAAAAGGATGCCTTGTATAAAACGGTAACGGTATTTTTTAAAGCTAGAAAGCTGAGCGGTCATTAAAAGTCCTGAAATTGAAAGGCCCGCTGTTAGGTATAAAGTGGTTTGTAGCTGCGCATTTGTAAATACGCCATGCAATAAATAATAGCAGCTAACAATGCCTATTACAAGCGGAAATAGCAGTCTGGTAAATGGTGCTTGATGCCAAAAAGGTGGTGTGGTTATGGACACGCACAAACCTATACACTATAATAACGCTTACTATTTAAGCGATGTCTTTTGGTAGAAGGTTCCCCGTATTTACGCCTAACTTACTTGGATAAGTTCATGCTGCGCTCTTTGTACAGCGTGCGGAAATAAGGATCGTGTAAATCTTTGATAAAACGAATGGCTTCTCCAGTACTTTTCATTTCTGGTCCTAACTCTTTATTCACGCCAGGGAATTTTTCAAAACTAAATACAGGCTCTTTTATCGCATAGCCTTCTAGTTTTTTAACCATGGTGAATTCGCTGAGTTTGTTGGCACCTAGCATTACTTTGGTGGCAATATTTAAGTACGGAATTTGATACGCTTTTGCAATAAATGGTGTTGTTCTAGAAGCTCTTGGATTCGCTTCAATCACATACACTTGACCATTTTTAATAGCGAATTGAATATTGATCAAACCTCTAATATTTAAGGCGCGCGCAATTTTTTCGCTGTAGAATTCCATCTTTTCAATAATCATTGGCGTTAGGTTAAACGCTGGCAACACCGCGTTACTATCACCACTATGGATACCTGCTGGTTCGATATGTTCCATCACACCCATGATGTGAAAAGTTTCTCCATCAAAAATGGCATCTACCTCTGCTTCTTGACAACGATCTAAGAAGTGGTCAATTAAGATGGTGTTATCTGGAATATGTTTTAATAAACTGATGACTGCTTTTTCAACTTCTTCATCATTGATGACAATGCGCATGCGCTGTCCACCAATAACGTAACTAGGCCTTACAAGTACGGGATACCCAACTTTGTTGGCTACTTCAATGGCTTCGTCTGCAGTATGTGCAGTGCCATATGATGGATATGGAATTTCTAATTCTTTTAATAGATCGCTAAAACGTCCACGGTCTTCGGCCATATCTAGACTCTCAAAAGAAGTACCAATAATGCGAATGCCTTTTTCGTGTAAACGTTTGGCTAATTTAAGCGCTGTTTGACCCCCTAGTTGAACAATGATACCATACGGCTGTTCTAGTTCAATGATTTCCCATAAATGCTCCCAAAATACTGGCTCGAAATACAATTTGTCTGCCATGTCAAAATCGGTAGAAACAGTTTCAGGGTTACAGTTTACCATGATGGCTTCGTAACCACTTTCTTTAATAGCAATTAAGCCGTGTACACAACAATAATCAAACTCGATACCTTGGCCAATTCTATTGGGGCCGCTACCAAGTACAATTACTTTTTTCTTACCTGAAGGGATGGATTCGTTGGAGTTGAGTGTAGGGTGGGTCATTATTTACAAATTGTGCAAATTTAAGGTACCGCCGCAATTTATTGGTGTAAATTTTAAAATACTTCTTAGATGCTTATGCACAGGGCTTTTGAATGCTTATTTGAGTAGCGGAAGCTCCTCCCAGCGCGTTGTATAGCGGGGGCTCCGCATTTCTTGGCGCATTTTCCAGTTGCGGGTAGTCCCGCTGGCTGCAAACTTTAAAATATCGCCGCGCATCGAAAAATTGATATTGTCGATAGCTTCCATGAGTGCGCGTCCTTTGGCCAGTTTTTCACTACTAGTAGGCACTGCTACAAACAAGT
>Ga0208481_1000364_pt1 | contig 13860 bp, 4 predicted proteins | sample LakMenEpi02Jun10_FD_150662 | JGI IMG/M metagenome (GOLD analysis project Ga0208481, IMG submission 150662) | Freshwater microbial communities from Lake Mendota, WI - 02JUN2010 deep hole epilimnion (SPAdes) | ecosystem: Environmental > Aquatic > Freshwater > Lake > Epilimnion/Euphotic zone ... | reverse complement strand
ACTTACCTTGTGTCTCGACACCTCCTAGGACGGTGCTGCGGCTGCCCATGGTACCAGTGTGTTCTTATTTCATACAATTTTCCACACTAAAGGTTGTTTGTATTCAACGGTTAAAACTTACTAGCAGAAAGCGTCCCTTCTAACTAGTAACCTATATCTAACACACGTGTTACTAGGCCTAATTTGGCCTCTAAACTTGGCCAGTTGAGCTCGCTTAAAAGGTCTCCTTCCAATAGGCTAGACCCTTTTTTAGCTTGCTTTACCGACCGCGCCATGTCATTGACGCCATTCCATTTCTGGCCTGAAGTGGTCTCTACTACTAGCTAAGTCAACCTGATGTTCAACTCCATCAAGATGGCCATGGCCACGAACCTTTACCAGTAGAGGGTCTGACTAAGGCTAGAAAGGACGGTCAATGCTTGACTAGAATAGAACCAGACCTAGTTCCCCTTATGGAACTAACCTTGACCGAGCGGAGCTTATAACTAGAGCTAACTAGCCTAGAGCCCAAGGCTCTAAACTGTCCTATCTACGACTAGCTAGGAAGTAGATAGAGACAGACAAAGTTAACCTACAAGACGATAGAATATAGAGAAAGCTTATAAGCTTATTACCTTTATGAATACCCTTTAGAAGGCTTGTATGTTCAACACTTTATAAGGATAAGAACTCTGATATATTTGGAGTCAGCTACGCCAGCTGTGGACCGACCATCGTTGGAGGTGGATGGCAAGGAAGTGGAACAACAATGTTGTTAGTACCTTCCCCACGTTGGCTCGGTCCCCAGCTGCCACGCTGCCCTCTTTTATTAGCCCAAACAGGAACAATTGGCTTTACAAGAAAAGAGGACAATCAACGATAATTTACAGTATATACAAGAGAAAGAGGGAACTCAGTTCCCAAGGGACTAAACATTAGTCCAATAAACATATACAATTAGCGTGGCAACCTAGCCTAATGCTAGGTGACCTAGGAAGGGCTCGTCATGGTCCCTATAGCCCGCAAGGGCTCTAACCTAGGCCTAAGGCACTCCAAGCCTAGCTAAGGCATAAATACAGGTTCATAGATTAGGAGTTTCAAAGAAGAGAACTTAGCGTTAGCGACATTCCCCCCTTGAAACTACTAACCTATGAACAAAAAATATACAAAATAAAAAAGACGTCTTCGTTGTCTTCACCCTGAGGGTTAATGTCCCTCAGGTCCCTTCCCTTCACGACTGGACCCCTGTCCAGCCTCTGACGTCTTCTGCCTCCCAACAGGGGAGGACTTTTTAGGGATTGCCCCGGTGTTCTGGGGTGGTCCCTTGATCGTCAACACGATCTTGGCACCCTCGGTGGTGTTGGGTGCCTTGGCAGCCTGGATGACCTTGGCTGCCTTAGCTGCTTTTGCAGCCAGCCTCTTCCGCTTCCGTTTCTCCGCTGGAGTGGCTTTGGGCGGATCCAGGGCGAGTCCCGGGATTACCCTCGGCGTGCCAGTCGCCAATTTGCCCCTGGTTCCCGTGGGTCCAGACGCGCCTCGGCTCTGTGATGTCTCGTTGGAAGATGTCGATAACTTGGCCAGCTTATCCTCCAAACCTGTGGAGGCTGGTTTAGTTACCGACTCTTTTCCAACGACCTCCGCGTAAGATATTGGCTGTTCGGAAGCTGTAAGTACTTCTGGAGGAGGGTTGGGAGAAGGCTGAGCAGTGCTCAAGTGAGCCTGCTCATAAACGACCAACTTACCATCTACCAAGTGATAAATTTGGCCTTCTCTCAAATCTCCTACAGGCAGGGCAACAGCGGGTGTCATCTCCACATCTGTGTCCAAGGACTCAGGTGTAGAGCTGACCACAGCTGAACTTGCTAGTTCCCGAGCTGGAGCTTGAACCAGAATTTCTTCGGGTTCTGCTGCCAGCTTGGAAACTTTGTTAGCCAAGCTTTTAGCCTTGCGCTTACTGAGTCGATCACGATTCTTCTGCTTTTTCTTTAAAGAATCGTCTAACTCAGCCTCTTCAGACTTGTCAATCAAGTCTACCATTTCGCCTTCATGGATGCTTTCACCAAAGCGCCGGTTATGATAAACCAGGCTACGGCGAAACCTATCCATAGCGGACTGGTAGAGATGAGCCTTCCTAGTAAGCCTGGCAAAAGACTCAGTCCTCTTGGCAGCCCGCAATTGCACGGCCTGTTCTTGAGGACTAAGTTTGCCAACCTTAATAGGCAAACTGACAGCTTTTGCTGAACCTGCTTTGGGCTGTGACCCAGAAGCAACTTCAGCCACCTTTCTCTTCTTAGAGTCAGACGGAGCTGACTTCTTTGAAGGAGCAGATGGTTTGGGCTGTCCTTGACTAGCGCTAATAGCTTGATTACCCTGGTAATTGTATTGTACCTGAGGGGGTGGGGCCATTGGAGGAGCGCCCCACACCGGTCCATAAGGCCCATAGTAAGGCATCCTCCACGGCTCCGGAGGACCCCAGTATGCTGGGTTTGTGGCCCATGGACGCCCGTAGGTCCAAGGACCGCTCTTTTGGCCTCGCCCCTTCTGCGGATAGGATTGTTGGTCCGACATCTGGAATGTTTTGAAAAAGCCAACATTAGAAACTGAGAATAAGTTTCCCGTAGTTGCCTTGTAGCAAGCAACTTCTCTAACTTATTCTAATTGTTCACAGATTTTGAAAAATGGCTTACACAAATTTCATCTCTTCCTGTTATGGCACGCTCGCTTTTTGCACAAGGCAAAAATGCTAGAGTGAACACACAGGAACTTAGAAAGCTAGAGCCTTGCCTATGGCGCGAACGCCAAAGCTCTAGCTTTGCAGTATTTTAAAGTAAAATAACAATGCAAAGATGAAATTCATTTTATTAGATCCAACAATCATTAGGAAGTTATGTTTTCTCTAATCGTTATTCAGCGGGTTACAATTAGCTACTTCAGCAGAGCCCCTAAATAACTTTTGATTAAGTGGTATTAGATTTACAATGGGTCTAAGGTACTGACCCTTGCTATTACGGATTGTGACTTTGCGAACTTTAGAGTCATCAGAAGGATGAATTTGCTCAACAATAGCTAGCTTCCAGCAACCTCTTGGCTGGGTGGAATCAACTTCCACAACTAAATCTCCCTCTGCCAATTGTGTGTGTTCTACTTGCCACTTCTTGGTGTTCCTAAGCTCCAATAAAGTTTTGTTCAAGAAGATACTCCAAAATTGGTCTAAAACTTCGCAAACTCTATGCCACCTTTGGGAATGTGAGGTAAAAGTTTCAGTAGTTACGCTACCACCAAGATTACCAAAAAGAAAGTGATTTGGGGTAAGGATGATATCCCCCTCACTAAGTGAAAGTCTACTCAGTGGTCTACTGTTTACTAAATTTGCCACTTTGTAAGCTACAGTCCGAAATTCATCCACAGTTAGGTCTGAATAGTGGCACAGACTTTCCAGAGCTCTTTTAGCTACTCCTACCATACGTTCATATACACCCCCATGGTGAGGTCCCCTGGGTGGGATAAAGTACCAATGAACTTTGGCTTTAGTAGTAGAGATGAGATCATTTAACTGTATTGTTCTTACCCAGCTTTCTAAGTCCTTATCTTTAGATACGAAAGTCGAGAAATTGTCAGAAAGAATGGACATCGGCATACCCCTAATATCGACAAACCTTGATATCGCATTAAGAGTTGCAGACATCGACATTGCCTCTGTCAACTCCAAGTGAACTGCTCGAGTCTGGAGACAAGTAAATAGAAGTAAGTAAGTTTTCGGTTTAGCTTTACCTCTACCTGCTGCTTTTAATTCAAAAGGACCAGCAAAATCTAAGCCACACTGAGCAAACGCCCTTAAAGGTTTCTGAAAGCGCCAACTAGGTAGCGCTGACATCTGTTGCTTCAGCGGAATTGCTAAATATCTCTGACAGGTGAGACATTTCGATCTTACTGTTTTAAGAAAGTTTTCTAAACCTAACATCACGTAGCCTTTGCTTATTTCTGACTTGCAACAGTCATTCCCTACTGTATGTGCAAACTTAAAATGAAAAGAGCATATCATGAGTTGAGTAAAAGGATCTTGTCTATCAAGGATAGCAGGAAATCTTACCTCGTAGTCTAAGTAGTCAACCTTTGCTAGCCTACTTTTCGACCTTAAAATACCTGCTTTGTCTATGAATGGCAAGAAACTTCTATAGGGTTTAGAAATTGACTTTTCTGTCCTTAGTTGATGCATAATTTCTTGAAGAGCCAGACTATTAGCTTGTGACCTTCTTATTAGAAATCTTAGAGCTACCTTGCTAGCCTTAGGATAATCCCTCCTAGGGTTTGCTAGCTTAAAGACTTCAGTTGCCAAACTTATAAGTCGGTCAAAGCCATCCCAGACTTTCCCTACACTATATCTGCATGGATCTAATAGACTAAGTTGAGCTATGTCTATATTGCCAATGAACAGTTTCTTAAACTCATTTTTAGCTTCATCATCTACTTCAGTAGGTGGAACAAATGGCTTAGGCCAACTTGTCATGGAATCAGACAAGAAGCGTGGCCCATTCCACCAAAGAGAACTTTCCGCTAAATCAGAGATTTTTGGTAGTCTAGTTGGGATATCTGCTGGATTCATATCAGTTGGAATATGCTTCCATTGACTTGGATTGCTATGCGTATGGACTTCTCCTACTCTATTAGAAACAAATGTTTTTAAGCTGCTGGATGGGGAATTTATCCAGTACAAACAATTTGTGGAATCAGTCCAAAATGTAATAGTGCTTTTATCTAAGTCCAAAGCATTTGCAACTGTCAGACCAAGTCTTGTGCCAATGACACATGCTGCTAGTTCAAGTCTACTAACAGATTCTGTCTTAGTTGGCGTTACTCTAGCTTTCGCTGTAATGAGTGTTACTGCAATACAATGATTCTGATTTTCCCCCCTTGCAGTGACACCATTATCAAGATCATTAGCTTCTGGTTTCTCTAAAATTCGTGCATAGACTGTAGCTGCAAACACTTTAGTGCTGGCATCTACAAACACATGCAATTGAATTTCAGTATTGAGACCAAAACCTAAATGCCTGGGTATCTTGATAAATTTAGGTAATTCGAACAATTCTTCTAACCAAACTTTCCATAGAGTTATAAATTTATCAGGAACTGGTGTGTCCCAGTCTAAATTTTCCCCCCATAAAGCTTGCAGGATTGTTCTAGCTCTAATGGTGAATGGAGAGATAAGACCCAATGGGTCGTACACGGTTGCACTTAACCTCAAAATTAATCTCTTTGTCCAATCGCCTTTAGAGACTTTCTTTAAACTCATGGCTTCAATAAATTGATCAGCATTCTTATACTTGGCATTATAAGTTATGAGATCTGTATTAGCATCCCAAACCATTCCTAAAACTTTATTTAAGTCAAAGACTTCCTCTTTATCGCTAAAGTGGACCTTGGTACTTAACAAACTTTCTGGAAGTGATTTAAGCGCTAATTTTGAATTAGAGTAGAATTTCTGGATTTTCATATCCATGCCTTCTGTTGCCTTTGGCAGTGTCTCCACAATCTTAACACATTCTTCCTCGCTAGGACGACTAACAATGGTGTCATCCATGTATGTGTCCTCGATTAGAGCTCTACTCGCTTCAGGATAACTTTTCTCTAATTTTAATGCATGAGTCGTAATGACTTTTTGACTAATGTCTGGGCTTGCCCTATTCCCAAACAGAATTCTGTTCCATTGCCAGAAGTTTTCATTCCACCAGAATCTGTGGTATCTTTTATCTGATTCAGTGAGTCTAATTCTGAGAAACATCTCGCTGATATCAGCAGTAAAAGCATATTGAAATCTTCTAAACCTTAACAGAATCGCAAATAAGTCATTTAATCTATTCGGACCTTTCTCAATGGCTCCATTCAATGAACTTCCACTCTTGTCTTTAGCTTTTGCATCAAATACAATTCTAAGACTGGAGGTATCTTTTGTTCTATTGACTACTGGAAAATAACTGAGAAAGTAACTGTCTTTTCGATAAATATCTTCTTTCTTTAAATCAATCTTTTCAATGTATCCTTTGGTAATTTGATCTTGAAATTTCTCATCAATTTCTTTCAAGCTAGTGCCTTTCTTCACTAAATAGTCGGAACTATTAGTGCGTCTTTGCCTAGCTAAAACTTCGTTGATGTTATTAACAAGATTTGGTCCTTCACCTTTCCATGGGATTGTACAAGTATAATGACCTATATTAGGCTTTGTAGTAACATGAGTGACGATCATTTTACCATCAATGAGCTTTTCCGCAGGAGTCCACTCATTTTCAGGTCGCTTAGGGTTTTTGGCAAAACCTAAGCCAGATGTTCTAATGTTATCTTTTAAACCTAAATCATCTAGATCAAAATTTCTTCGTACCAAATTTTCTAATCCTTCTTCGAATTCTGTGTTAAAAACACAATTTTCTTCAAATTCTAGAAAATTTGTATCCACTAGTAGTGAGTTCAAAGGATAAGATTGTCAATCATTAATGATCATAGAATGCACTTCGGCCTTGGTGACGTCTCCCGGAAATTTGGGCTCACTAGGGCCCAAGCAAGTCCATCCCAAGGGTGTCTTGACAGCCCAAGGGTGATCTGGCTTATTTCCAGAGATTGTTTCCAAACCTCGCATAAGATCATGACAGTCAGCACCAATCAAAACGCTAATTCTGGCAGGGTTTGGTAATGGAGTAAAATTGACATCTCGAAGATGTTCAAATTTCTTTCTAGTCCTTGACCAATCCACGACATTACTCCTCTTTGCCAAGTCTTTGACAGTCCAAGCGAGAACTGTCCTTGAGTAATTTGTGTCAGGATTAATCAATTCGAAAGAGACTAAATCACTCCTTACCTCAACTTGCCTATCAACGTAATTGACTTTCCTAACAATTGGACCATCTCGTACTTCGGCTTTCAGTTTGGACGCCAAATCCTGATCAATCAGGGATGAGTTGGAACCAGAATCAAGCAGAACAACTACTTGTCTTGTTCCAGACTCAGTCTTGATGTCACAAACTAAAGTCTGGAGACTGATAGCTCCGTCTCTGGCCACGCCAAAAACATCAGCGTGGAAGGCTTCTGATTGCTCAGCACCTTCGCCAGAGTCTTCACTACCAGACTCAAGGTCATCAAAGTTAATTTGATCCAAGTCAGGCAAATCGCTGCAATCGCTGTCTCTGTCTTCATAGAAAACAGTAGATTTAGTGCTTGGGTGAAGAAGTTTGTGGTGAAATCTTTTACAGCCTCTCACTCCGCAGAGTGTATCTGGTTTAAATCTGCAAGAAGCTACTCTGTGTCCAGAGCCTAAACAGTGGTAACAAAGTCTGAATTTCGACATCACTGCTTGTTTCTCCTTTGCAGCTAATGCTATGAATTTACTGCATCTCCACAAGGGGTGTTTGGCCTTACAAAGAAGGCACACCTCTGTGTTGAAGCTTGATCTTTCAGCATAGGGCTTTCTACTTTGGTTCTTTTGAAAATTGGCTGTAAGATTTTGTTTCTGTGTAGTCTCGCGACTTCCAGAACTAAAACCTGGATTTCTACCTTTCTTCTGGGTGGGTGGGCGGGTAAATTTGCTACCTGGCTTTCCCTTTGCATTGAATTTCGCACAATCGGCTTCACTTCCTTGCTCAAAGCTTTCACTCTCACTGACCTCTGCCTGGTAGGCGTCAGTGAAAGCAACAGACCTTTTGCTCGCTTTGGCAAAGTCTATCCCCAATCTTTGAGCAATTTTGTAACGCTCCTTGACGAAACTCACAAGGTCTAGGAAAGTGTCTTCTCTACCTTGTTCAGCTAGGTACTTCAGATAGTCAACACCTGCCTTCTGTCCTAACTTTTTCCTTGCTTTCTGAGCAAGAAGCCCTCTGGGTTGTAACAATGATCCTGGATCTACCTTCCGATAGTAGTCGCGAACAGAGATCAGACAATCAGAAATGGAAGCGATTTCCTTGATGTCATAGCTCTCTAGAGCTTTGACCTTCTCAAACTCTTCCATTACTTGCTGGTCTTCCCTGATCTGACCACCATAGCGTTGGTCTAGTTGTTCCCAGAGAGTTTCGTAAGTGCTATCGTCTATGCTGTGCCTAACAAATCTAGCACAAAGGTTTGCTGGCTCGCCTTCCAATAGACTTAACAGAAAAAGTGTTTTCTCTCTAACTGGAATGGAACGAGATCCATACGAGGCCTGGAACTGAAGCTTCCAGTACTCGTATTGGGCTTCCTTCCCTCCAAACTTTACCATCTGGTATCTGTTTAGACCTTTAAGTGGATCACTGGGGTAAGGTAAAGTTACGGGATTGGACAAATCCCCATCGACAAGATCAACTGCTCCAGAGCTTGGCCTAGGGGGTCTTGAGGGGTCGCGATCATCCGGTGGCTGACCACCAGTGATTGCTCCTCCAGAAGCTCCTCTAGCTAACCCTGGATAAGCTGGACTTGATGCAACAAAATCCCCTTGACGTGATCGAAAATCATAACTCATGTCAGGCTGAAGCCTGGCTTTCCTGAGTTCTCTATCAGAGCGAGATTGTTCAATAGGATCCTTACTTCCAGTATCTCTGGCTAAGGTAGACAAAGTTGGTCTAACATTAGGGTCAGAGGTGCCTGAAGATGAAATAACAGGCCGCTTGCTTAACTCCCCAGACAATTTGAGATTTTCTCTTCTCTCCTTGTCCAGTTTGTAAGAAAGCTGTCTGTTGTGCAAGTCAACTTCAGCCAGTTCTCTTTCCTTAATAGCTAATTGCTCCTTCAGAACCTTTTCTTGGTAATTCTTTTGTGCAAGCTGCTGTCTCAACTTTTCTAATTCTTCATCAACTGAAGAAGTGTCTCCAGATGAATCAGATTCAGTGTTAGTTTCTAACTGCTCTTGCCTCTCAGTGACTACTGGTGTGGTTTCCTGGCCTTGGCCTTGATCAAAATGCACTCTGGCATCTTTCTTTTGGCTAGTTTCAGGAAGCCTAACAGTAGCGTCTGGTTCATCGGCTGTGAGTTCAGTGGCTGTCTCTAATCTACGATTAAATTCGTCAGCTGTCTCAAAGCCTTTCTCTTGATCTGAGCCAGTATCAGAAAGCACCTCCTTTGCTGGCTGGCGCTCAGATCTCTTTCTTTGTTGCTGCTCTATCTGGAGGCGACTATCTCTAAACTCTCCAAATATTGCAATTGCTTCTCTAAGGTTCCTTTTGTAGCTCTTTGTCTTTTCTTTATCCTTTTTACTGGGCTTAAGGATTTCGGCAATCTCGTTCTCAATTGTAGTTAGGTCATCCAGATGTTTCATAGCTCCCTCAGCTAACTGGTTCCACCTAACTGAAGAAACATTCTCATTCGCAACTGTTTCCTTGCGAAGTCTTGTACAAACTCTGTACAAGTAAGTACGTTTCCTCTTAAGATGTACCAACAAATCTGCCTTGGCTGGGGGTAAGGCTTCTAGGCCTGCAGAGGGGGAACCTTCATCGGATGGCACATCATCGATATCTTCTTGAGTAATATCGACTGTACCCTCCAAGGCTCTCCCAAAGCTTGCCAGCCTCTCCACCTCAGGTGGAAGAGCCTCAGCCATGGCTGACTTGTCTAGCCTAAGTTTGCTCTTTCAAACTTTTCACTTGATCTGAATCACAATTCTAGTCCCACCAGGTTAAAAATTATGATCAGAACAATTGAAAACTTTGTGACTAAGTCTAATTAGACACTTATTATAAACTTTAGTCTTTATTCAGAATTTTGATAGAGTTTTCTATGTGGAATTACTTCTATACGTGTCTCTAAGCACCAGAATATGTGAAGAATGGCAAACTGTTGTTCTGGTTAGTTTAGTTGTTTAGAAAACAGTCTAATCTGGCCTGATCAAACAAGCTGGCGGACCAGCCTGGACCGGCGCGCTAGTGAGCGCGCGCGCGTGCGCGTCCGCTAGGCTAGACGTCCGTCACTTACACTTACAAACTGGCTTACGCTACCTTTCTTTCGCGCTAGCTAGCGTTGAAATCACCGCCTTATAATGCTAGCGTTGAGGTCACTTAGCCTGTGTTTGACGCGTGAGTGTCGCTGTTAGCGCACTCTTTGACTAAGCTAGGGTGTTTTCACTATAGAAAAGAATGTTTTCTAAAGCAAATGGTCTAGCTTACTCAATCTGAATATGCTTATAATACGCTCTACGTCAAACTGTGTTTGTACAATTCTAACCTTTTTAAGAGTGAGTGCACTCTTAACTCTTCCTCCTTCTAGTGGAGAAAGGTTTGCAAGCTTATCGACTGTATAGAAATGTTTTATAGACCAATTCCACTTAGTCTGAGTAGTCAATTTAAGGATGTTTGCGCTTTATGCCAACTGTGGGCGCTACTCTAATCCTTATTTCTATAAATTGACCTTACCTTATGTCGATATATATTTAAGTTTAAACCCGCTATTAAGCTTCACTACTAAGCTTAGATTGCTTGCAAGCCGTAAGAACTAACTTACAAATTTTAGCCCTGTCCTTAGGCTAATTGGCTTGTCTTTCAGACAGATGGACACTTATACGTGAAAACTTTCTAGTAAAGTTGTTTGCAATCCCAGTTTTATATGCAATGCCTTTAATGACCCTTAGTGGGTCGTTAGACTGCTTTTAAGCCTGTCTAACTGGCCTAATCGACTTTTGTTCAGGAGAAGAATGATCTTCCCCCCTAGACTTACTAAGTCTACTACAGACTTCTCCCATACACTAAACCAACTACTGGTGAAACAAATCTTTCTGCAGGTGCAGGTTATCTTCACAATAGCCTGGAAAAAACAGATTAGCGGGGAGCCTAACTTAACCGGGGTTACCAGCTCACCGCCTACCACAGATTTGTTCCTGACACTCCTCCAACGCCTTGTTCCAACTGCCTCCCTGATCCGGGTACGTCCTCTGGTCGCTGTTAGCCAGGGCTGACCGGTTATCGTGGGAAGCTGGAAGAGGTAGGGAAAAACAAGCATTAGACAGTGTCGTGTCTGTAGAAGTTAAGCCTGAAATCTACCTAGAAAGTCAGTACACCGCTCTAGTCGCAGTGTAAAGACTATGGATTAGACTAACTAGCTTAAACATCTTTGTGGATTGCATTTTAAAAGGTTGTTTAAATCATTTCTCTCGATTACACATATATTAAATGAAAACAACATTTATAGCATTCGAAACACTTTTTCCCTTAAAAATGATCATTCGCTATCTAAAACTTTTTTATGTGGAACGTCTTATAAGCTAGGCCATTGAATGGGCTTAGCCTGTTTTAGACTAGTCTGCTTGCTTAGTGCGCCGATTGAACAACGTCTATCGCAAACAAACCCACAGTAAGCTAGGTTGTTTCATAGAATATGCATAATTTTTGTCATTATACTAAAACGTTCTAGCTTATTATAGCTTTTGTTTAGTAGTTTAGCGAGAGAAACTAACATTTTATACATACTCATAGTGGCTGTATGAGCATAATTATGACATTCACATACAAAATGTTTATAAAACATGCAAATGTTAACATTCGTTTACATTTTATACTAGCTTAGATGGAACGCTCACTTCTTACCAAAGTTTGCCTCTTTCCATCCATTCTAGCATACTTAGACTGGTTTAGTACTTATTCCACTCCCTTACTAGCGTTCTATGTTTGTCAATGAAACACACGCTAGTGTTAGAGTAGACGTAGCACTAAGCTAGCCCGTAAATGATACAAATGTTCTTCTGTTTGGGGAGGGGAGGACATAGTTAAAGCAATTATGGGGACAACTACTTCTTCTATGTAGATCCGCGTTGCTTATACTTAACATAACGGACAATTAATACAAACGCCCGCCATGTGGTAACTGTCAGCCATTTTGCCCACGCACAAGCTTCTCTTGTCGCAATGGGCCTCTTAGGCTGACTGGCCTCTCCCGTTTCTCCCTCTCAGTCCTTACTTAGGGAAGGCTTCAAAAGATGTCTCAACACCATCACTGGCTGAGACTTATTTGGCCTTCCCTCCAGGCATCTTGGCAGGGCAGTGATTGAACTGCACTGCTCTGTCAAGACGAACTGGGAACAAAATTGTCACTGCCTGTGCGTGACTATTTTGTTCACCTTCCCTGAAGGTGTTCTCGCTCAAACACGGCTTGGGCAGCACTACAACTGACAGAAGTAGCCTGACCAACCCAATGCTTGAGCCAGAACATCTCAGTTCCGGTCAGGCTCAAGATGTCACCATCTTGGGCCCTAACACTTCTAAAGTCTAATACGGTATGAACTTTTCAAACTGCTAGACGTCTTGCCTTTCTAGGGCCGCCTCGCCTAACAGTTGAGAGTTAATACAGTACCAGGCTGAACATTTGGGGATTGAATTCCAAATGTTCCCTATACTAGCCTATTACGCTCCCCCATCTTACCTAGTAGAGTTCGATGGCTTCACTACCAGAGGCTAGTCTAGCTTAGAGTGTTCTACAAAATTTTTACTAGCCGTGCTCCTTACTCTAGCCACTAATCTACACGGTGCCCCCAAGAAAATGTTTATGTGCAAGTGCAACAAATGCTAGCTAATCTAGGCTACTGGGCCTAGACGCTACCACACAACCGCAACGTGTATTAATTCTAGCCATAGTAAGCAAACGCCTGTCTTTCCACCGAACAGGTCTTTTATTCTGATTCACCTAGAGGTACAAACAGCCCTGCCAGAACATCTCTAGTCTGCCCTAGCAGTGCCACCTTCCCACCTAGGCTACTCGACAGAAGTTTTCTTTTCTTCAGCAATGATCTTCTACTAAAACGGGTCATTCTAATGACTAATCACTCAAAGTTAGTCTAGTTTAAGCTTCTAGTGTAAGCTTTCCCCCTCGTGGGTAGGCTCCACTGTCCGCTCTCTGTAGACCAAGCTTAAGTGAACAGCTACTAAAATGACAACTTCTAGTAGAGGCAATACAAACGCAAGTATTAATGTGCTTTACAAACAAAAATGTTCCATATTTAAACTTTATATAAGACTAGAAAGGGCGAACGACCCACTCTAGCCTTAAATGGCTAGCGTCGCTCCAACTTACTAGCTTATATAAGGCTTAGTTGAAAGGTTAGGTTAGAGTTAGACCAAGGCCACTAGGCTAGCACTGTCCCTAGCACTGTCGCTGGGTCAGAGCTACCTCTAAGGCCTAGTCTAATACTAGTCTACCCTTTAAGTCTCCACGTACTTTCAACTCAAGCCAACCTAAGTCGGCCTAAGTTTTAAGTATATAAAGGCTTTTTATAATACAGAACACAGCCACTTAAATGTTTTTATATAAAAAGTTTTGCGTTTACGTACCGCTTAGCTGGTGTTTAAGCACTTTGGAACAAATTACCAGACAAACTTTAATGTGTTTTCTTAACTTACTAACTATAACCTCGTATTATAGTTAGTTAGTATTAGATAACTGTAAAGTTTGTATCAGATTTGATCGGAGACGAACAGAAATTTGAAACTTTTTCAAAGGCTTAATATAGTTTAAGTTTTGTTAGGTTGTTTTACTAATACAAGTACAACAACTTAAGTCCGCAAAAACTTTCTAAGTCTTTAAAATGATCGCACTTGTGTTCGCAACAGAAGTTGAAAGAGAAAGACCGGATGTAACACTCCAATCTAACATGTAAGCTTGCCCTACAGACCAACTGACGTCACTTCCAACCTTCTAGAAGTTTCTATTTGGTCTCTATAATGCAAAGCTTTTTCAACTGTAAAGTACGCTCCTTTTTACTTATATATATGCAGCAATTTCGCTTGGAAACAAAGTAAACTACAAGCCCAGTTTATGGCACTGGCCTAAAACTGGTTTTCATATTTTCTACTTCATTTTCCTTATTCTCACTTGCCCTCTCTGGGCCAATTCTTCTAAGCGCGAGCGCTTGTAAAAGAAAGAAAGGAGAATAGCGCTATTAACTTA
>Ga0208481_1000352_pt1 | contig 13999 bp, 17 predicted proteins | sample LakMenEpi02Jun10_FD_150662 | JGI IMG/M metagenome (GOLD analysis project Ga0208481, IMG submission 150662) | Freshwater microbial communities from Lake Mendota, WI - 02JUN2010 deep hole epilimnion (SPAdes) | ecosystem: Environmental > Aquatic > Freshwater > Lake > Epilimnion/Euphotic zone ... | reverse complement strand
CACACTTGCAGTTGTTTCTGCGCCAGACCTGCGTTGTCCAAGAACCGGAAATACACAATTCCTAAGAAGCAATGAGCATCTGGGTATTCAGGGTCAGCCTTTTGTGCGCGCAACAAATCTGTAACAGCAGTTGCCAGTGCTAACTGCTTCACGCTTCCCGTTGCATTACGAGCTGTCAGCGCAAGAATCCACGACCTATATGTAAGCGCCTCTGGATTATCGGGTTCTAGTTTCAAGACCTCGGAATAAATCTCTATTGCCTTCGACGGATCAGAAAAGTTCAGTTGCCGCGCATTGGCCAGCATTGTTGCCGTACTTTGCTCGATACCACCAGTTGCAGAATCACCTGGCAATCGTTGACCAGAACTACGTGCCACCCACATGCCAGCACCCACACCAATTGCAATAACTACGAGTGATACGAGAAGTCGCCGAGCCCAGCGACGCGGTTCCACGGCCTTCTCAAGCAGTGCTCCATCAATCTCGCGCGTGATAGCGGCAGTTCGGGCGATGTAACCGTCACGAAGAGCTGCGTAGTCGTTGTCATCGATGTCACCCGCTGCTCTTTCTTTTTCCAGATCACGAAGAGACGACAACAAGAACTGTTGTTCATCGCGAAGGTCGTCAGACATCAGACATTTTCCTCGTCAGTGGGGTCTTCTGCCAACAGCTTTTCAACCATCGCAACATCTTCATCAGTGGCGTCCAAGACGTTTTGCCCACGCCAGCGACGAAATGCGACCCACAGCCCGGCTACCGCGCAGATAAGCACCGCGATGGGCAACACCCACACGAGCGAATCAAATCCGGTTGCTCGAGGAACAAGAAGAACCTGCGCTTTGAAAGTGCGAGCAATAGAAGCAACGATCTCGTCGTCCGACAACTCACCGGCAGCAACATCACGAGCCACTTGTTTACGAATATTCTCTGCGGCTGTTGCGCGAGATACGTACACACTTTCACCATCACAGGTTGGGCACGCGATGTGTTTGGTGATGGAATCGATGCGATCACCCTGCGTCATGGGGCCAGAGTCACGTGTAGAACCAATTGCCAACAGAGCAACGACAAGGAAGCCCATCAACATCCATACCGGCCACGACTTCAACTTCTTCATGCTCCACCTGCGAACTGTGTCTTCAATTCAGTGAGTCGCTGCGTGAGGAATCCTTCAGTGAGGGCACCCAAGATGCGGAGTCGTACAAAACCGTTCGGGTCAATCACCCAAGACTCCGGCACTTTTGCAATGCCAAACGCCACTGCAATGGCTCCATCGTCATCTCGCACCACTGGCCAATCTCCGCCATTGGTTTGAAAGAAAGCTTTCACGGCGTCGTCAGAATCATCATTCACGACGGTGTACAACTCAACAGGATCTTCTGATGTCAATTGTTCTTTCGCAAATGAAACAAGTAACGGATGCTCTTGTCGGCACGGCACGCATGTTGAGTTAAAGAAATTGAGCACGACCCAACTGCCTTTGCGACGAGCTAAATCAAAAGGTTCATTGTTGGTTGTAGTGGACTTCACCACTGGCGCTGGTTCACCAAGCAATGGAGATGAAGCTGAGTCTGATTTACCTGGCTTGGCAATCGCTAGGACCACGAGAAACAGAACCAACAACGTTCCCACCGCACCAGCGATGTATGGCGCAACTGGCCGCGACCTAGGCGATCCACTCATGCCGAAACACCAATCGGAGCTGACGTTGGATCTGTGGGGCGACGGCGACTTCCAGGGAATGCTGACAGCAAGGTGCCGATACCCATGAGACCGCCACCAATCCACAACCACATAATCATCGGCTTGATGAACACTTTTATCTTTGCTGAATTGCTTGTTGGTTTTACAGGTGGCTCAAGCGTGATGTAAATGTCTTTTGTAAAAGTTGACTTCACTGATGGCGTCCCAATGTTGGTACCCATAGAGGTGAACTTACTAATAGCTGGCGCATAACTCTTGCCGCCATCTACTTTCACAACTGCAGACATGACCGAACGACGATCATCAGATGATTGTTCAAACCCCATTAGTTCGAAAGTGTGTCCACCAAATGTTGCAACGACACCTTTCTTCAACATGAGTTCCTGGCTGTGTGTGTAACTGTTTGATGCGGCCAACGCCACAGCAATCAGGATCACACCAATGTGCACCACCATGCCGCCATTGGCTCGACCAACAAGTCCGCGCAGTCCTTGACGACGTGTGGCCAAAACCAATTGCCGCAGCGCAGCACCACCAGCGAAACCACCGAGAGTAAATGTAAGCAATGGTTCAAGACCAGTAGCGCCCAACACAACACTGAGTGCCAGTGCAGCAATACCCGCCCATGCTGGCCAGAACAAACGTTGCGACAACAACTCACCAGATGCTTTACGCCACGGCAATACAGGCGCGATGCACATGAGGAACAGCAATGTGAGGCCTGCAGGGACTGCCAACGTGTCGAAGAACGGCTCACCTACTACTAATTGACGATCTTGTAATGCTTCGACAATGAGTGGGAACACTGTTCCCAACAGAACAATGAATGCGAACACACTGAAGATGACGTTGTTGGCGAGGAACGCACCCTCACGAGACAAAGGCGAGTCAATTGTGCCTGGTGCGCGTAGTTTGTCGCCACGCCAACCAATGAGAGCAACTGAAACAACAACGATGATTGCAAAGAAGGTCAACAAGAAGGGACCAATGTCGGAATCGCTAAATGCGTGAACGCTGTTGAGAATTCCGGAACGTGTGAGGAAGGTACCGAGAATGGTGAGACTGAAAGTGGAAATCAATAACGACAAGTTCCACACACGCAACATGCCGCGACGCTCTTGCACGAGCACAGAGTGAATGTACGCAGTAGCTGTTAGCCACGGAATGAACGATGCGTTCTCCACTGGGTCCCACGCCCATACGCCACTCCAGCCCAATACCTCGTAACTCCACCACGAACCCAAGATGATGCCGAACGTAAGAAAGCCCCACGAAAACAAAGCCCATCGACGAGTCTCGACAAGCCAACCTTCTCCAACACGACCAGTAATGAGTGCACCAATCGCAAAAGCGAACGGCACGGTCATACCTACATAGCCCAAATACAAAATGGGAGGGTGGAATACAACCAAGATGTGGTTTTGCAACAAAGGGTTTGGCCCTGGACCATCGAGCACACCCGGTGCACCTGCTGCAAATGGATTAGCTGGCCCAAGTGTGAGCACAAAGAAGAACAACATGACAACGTTCATGGTTGCTAATGCCCAACCCACCATCGGATCGTTCATGCGCGTGCGGTACTTCACCACGATGCCCACCGTGAGGCACGTGAGCACAAGAAGCCACAACAAGATGGAACCTTCTAATGCGCTCCACACTGCGGTGAAGTTGTACAACGCAGGAGTGCTGTATGAACCCACTTTTTGTACATACGCGAGAGAAAAATCACGCGTGATCATTCCCCATTCCATTGCTGCGAACGCAGCGATTGCTGCTGCACACGATAGGAAAGCAAAGCGTGGAACGAGACGCATGACTTTTGCGTCAGATTGTCGGGTGCCTGACACTGCAGCAAACAGTCCGAAGAATGCGCCGATGATGCCAACTAACAAACAAGCGCGACCAATTGGGCCGCTTAGCCCTCCGACACTGAGCATGCTGCTGCCTCTTTGTTAGCCGCATCTAAACGCGTCTTGTTCTTTTCCACATAACTATTGGAATGTTTCACTTCGATGCGGTCGCTTTCAAGCGTGCCGTCTACAACACGACCATGAGCGACAACAGGAATGCATTCTTGGAATACGCCGCCGGGGTCACCCGCGTATACAACTTTGATTTTCTCGAGGTTAAACACCATGACGAAGGACGTACCGCCGTCTTGTTGTTTCACTGAGCCTTCTTCCACAATTCCTTGCACCCGCAAGCGACGTTCACCTTCGCACCCGGAGCGTGATCCCACCTCGTCAACATTGCAGTAATAGTCGATTGCGCTGGTCAAAAACTTTGTCACCACTACTCCGCCAGCACTCATTGCGGCAACAACGATGACAATTGGCATCCAACGACGTTTCTTCCTAGACGGAGCTGAACTCTCATCGTTTGTGCGCGGTGTCAGGTCCACGGTTTTTCCTCAGTACTTGCGTGCTTAGAGAGAGCGCGACCACGACGCAACACCCATGCTGCGTATGCAATTACTGCAACAGCAGTGCCAATCCAAGAACCCAGAATAAATGCTGCATGATCCATGACTATTGCGCTCCTGCTTCATTTCGACGTTCGGCGATTGCAACGTCGAGCCCACGGTCGGCAAATGAATCTTCCAACAACATGGTGCGCTGACGATGAAGAACCAGCCAAACAAACAGCAACGTAAACGTGACAAGACCAAGGAACAACGAGAACAACATGAGGCCATCAAGTTTGACTTTTGCATTTGGGTCGGCAACTGACGCATCTTGATGCAACGACCGCCACAAATTCACACTGAAATGAACAAGAGGAATTTCAAGAATCGCAAGAAGTGCCATCACGGAAGATCTGCGTGCGCGTTGACGATGTGTTCCATCGAGGCGGCGAACTGCCAAATAGCCAACATACGTAATGAAGAGGAATGCAGTGCTGGTGAGACGCGCATCCCAGACCCAATACGTTCCCCATGTCAATCTGCCCCACAAGCTGCCTGTCACCAATGAAACGGCAACAAACAACACACCAATTTCGGCCGAAGCACCCGCAACTCGATCCCACGCAAGTGAGCGTTGACGGCGCGACAGATACACACCAGAGCAGATGGCGGTGAGAATAAAAGCGATGTACGCAGTCCAGATGGAAGGTACATGTACGTACATGATGCGAACAGTGCTGCCCTGTACAACGTCTTCGGCAGAGAACTTCAGGCCAAACAGTGCGAGCGCAATCACAAGCACAATCACCAGCACGCCAAGTCGACGTGTGGCAGAAGTTCCGGTGCCCGAGTTCGGGGTCATGTTCACTTCCACTTCACTAAGTCTGACCGCCTACAGCGGATGAGAAAAATCGGACCTTATTCATCTACCAACGGTCCGAAAGCAACAGTTCCAGCAACAGCAAAAATCACCGCAAACACCGCGAGAAGACCAATCCATGGCCACCCCTCGGACACGGCGGTTCCGCCACTTCCAAACGCTGCCTCCGTGGCGCGGGTAGCACCAATGAGGACAGGCGCTACGACAGGCAACAAAAGAAGCGGAAGAAGTGTCTCTCGCCCTTTGGCACCAGCCGCAAGACCTCCGTACAGAGTACCTACGCAACCGAGTCCCGCAGTAGCCACCACCATGGTGACGAATGCCTCAAGGAGACCCACGGCGGTCATTTCAACCCCGTACAACACAACGGCTGTAGCGAGAAGGAGAATCTCCAAGACGAACAACTGAACCATTAAAGCAAGTGACTTGCCAACGAAGATCGCTCCAGTATCAACTCCCGCCACTCGCAACGCGTCGAGAGCACCATCGGCCGATTCAACGGTGAATGAGCGTTGCACCACTATCAACATGCTGAACAAAGTGGCAAGCCACATCAGGCCAGGCGCCACGCGTTGCAAGATGCCTTCGTTGTCTAGAGCAAACGCAAACATCACCATCACAATGGCTGCAAACGGCGCAACTTGATTAGTGAGAATTCGACTATTCAATTCAATGGAAATATCTTTACGCGCTACTGCCAATGCAATAGTTCGACGAGAATTCATGGAACTCATTGCACACCACCGCCATCAACTGTGACTACGCGAGTTGCCAGTGCGGATGCTCGTTCCATCTCGTGACTTGCAAGCACGATTGTTGCTCCAGCAGACACTGCATGACGCAACACGCTGTCGAGTTCATCGCGACCTTGCGCATCTAGTCCGGCGTGCGGCTCGTCGAGCAACCAGATCTCTGCGCGACGAACTATAAGGCTCGCAAGTGCACACCGCCTGCGTTGACCTGCTGAGAGTCGTGCCGCTTTCACTGACGACAATCGACCATCAATACGCATCAGCGACATTGCGCGAACTATTTCATCTTCAGTTGCATTCACCATGGACGCCCAGAAACGAATGTTCTGTTCCACTGTCAGGTCAAGATACAAACCGTTTGAATGACCAAGTAGCCCAACCCGTGAACGCACTTCGTCTCGCTGCGCAACAAGGTCGATTCCTAAAACACGACCTGACCCACGCTCGATGGGAAGCAAGCCAGCACACACACGAAGAATGGAAGTTTTGCCTGCACCGTTAGGCCCCTGCAGTAGGACGATCTCTCCACGAGAGACCTGCAGATTTGCCCCCGCTAATGCGGGAAATTGACCCAACACGGCAACAACATCATTTAGTTCGATTACCGGGTCCATGCCCTCCTCACGCTAGTGACCTCCTCACAGAACCACCAATGCAACCATTATCGTGATTGCCATGTCGCCCCGTTCAATGAGGCCACGTTGGGGTCACACGCTCGACGTCGCAGGAAAGGTTCTGATCTCGGCTGGACTCTTTTTGCTTTTGTTCACGGGATACCAACTATGGGGTACTGGTATTTCTGAATTCAGAGCGCAAAACACCCTCGAGAAAACCTTTGAAGCCCGTCGCGCACCGACTCCTCAATATTCCATTCCCAAAACTGGTGACGTCGCTGGCCGAATCACTATCAAATCAATTGGGCTCTCAAAAATGATGGTGCTTGGCGTGGACTACGAAAACCTTGAACGTGGTCCAGGTATTTTTCCTGGAGCGCCGCTTCCCGGCCATTCCGGCAATTTGGCCATCGCAGGTCATCGCACCACATTCGGTGCACCGTTTGCGCGAATTAATGAATTACAAAGCGGCGATTCAATTGAGATCGAGACTGCCGAAGGCACCTATACCTACATCGTTACTTCATCACCACGTGTTGTTCCTGCTACCGCTGTGGAGGTGGCCCAAACACTTGACCCGAGCAAAACATCGCTCACGCTCATTACCTGTCATCCGAAATGGTCATCGAAGGATCGACTCATCGTTGAGGCCAACATCGATGCGTCTCCCGTGGCTAAAACAGTCGCCACCTACCCAAGTACAAATGACTCGACACCGCAGCTAACCCGAGGTTGGTTCGACGATTCATCTGCCTGGCCAAATGTGCTCGGCCTCATCGGCCTGCTGGTTGCACTCTTTGTTATGACGCAATTCTTGGCTCGGCGTTATCGATACACATGGTTGATCTACACAGTGGCGCTACTTGCTTTCCTGCCAAGTCTCCTATTGCTCTTCAGCCAGATCTCACGGTTGCTGCCCAACAACTTCTAGCCCAGTAGCGCATTGGGCCCCAAGCCCCCTACCATCGTCTCTATGTCCGAGCACCAGAACGACGCCGTTCGCGTCACCCGCGCCCGAATCGCGAAATACAACTTGTTAGCTAACCGCATCGGGTATTTGTTCTGGGCTGTTGCCATTAGTTGTTTTGTCATGGCCTTCGCGTTCGGATTCAAAGGGCCACTCGTTACAACCGTCACGGTGTGCATCATCATTGGGTCAATCTTGCTAGCACCTTCAATCGTGATTGGCTACGCGGTGAAAGCTGCCGAGCGCGAAGACAGAGAAAACGGTCTCTAGAGATATGTCATCTGTCTCTGCTCTTCGCCGCTCACAAATTCTGGAAGTTGCACTCACTGCATTTTCGACATCTGGTTATCACAACACATCTATGAACGACATTGCCGATGCGTTATCAATGACAAAGCCTGTTGTGTACCAATACTTCGATTCGAAGCGTGCGTTATATCTGGAACTTCTCCACCATGTTGGCGCGGATCTTGTTCAAGCAGTCACCAGTGCAGTTGCGGCAGCGGGCGAACCACGCTTGCAAACCGAGCGAGGCATGATTGCTTACTTCACATGGGTGGCGCACAACCGAGAAGCTTTCTCTTTGCTCTTTGAAAGTTCTGCCCGAGTTGACGAGGAATTTGCCGACATTGTGAGCGAATTTGAAGATGCTGCGGCGCGTGCCATTGCTCCATTTATTGCTGCAGATGTCTCCAAAGAAGAGCAAACCACTTTCGCTGTTGGTCTTGTTGGAATGGCTGAAACCGTTAGTCGTCAGGTCATTCGTCACGGTCGCGATTTTGAACCAGAAGAGTTGGGTCGCGCCGTGGCTGAACTTGCGTGGGGCGGGTTGCGATCTGTTGGTCAGTCACGCACTGCACCATTGAGATGACGCGGTCACCCCAGAGCCACCGAGAGGTAGGCTGAGGGTATGCCAAATCCTGGTGAGCACCATCCAGCCTTCGAAGAATATTGCGAGTGCATTTTTGACTTGCGCGAAGACGACGTTGACATCATTCAAGCTCGAATAGCCGAACGACTTCGTGTCTCGCGTCCGTCAGTATCAGAAATGATCAAGCGCATGGCCGAAGAAAAAATCATCGTGGTTGTAGGTGGAAAGATTTCCCTCACTGAAATCGGAGAAGAAATCGCAGTGCGCGTCGTACGCCGACATCGAATTGCCGAGCGCTTCATGACCGATGTACTTGGGCTCTCGTGGTCACTTGCTCATCAAGAAGCAGGACGCTGGGAACACGTCATGTCTGAGGCCGTAGAGTCTGCAATGGTTCGCGTTCTTGGAGAGCCCACAACATGTCCTCATGGCAACCCAATCCCGGGCACGAATTATGTACCACCTGCAGCAATTCGTTTATCAGAACTTTCTTCTGGTCAAGAATTCACTGTGTCGCGTATTCCAGAAGAATTGGAATTCACTCCTGGCATGCTCGAGTTCCTAGAAAAATCACATCTTGTTCCAGGGTCACACGGAACTGTTCGTCGTAACTCACGTCAGGGTGAAATGACAGTTGAGGTCGACGGTCACGAGATCGATGTCGATGCATTTGCCACAGTGCGCATGCTCGTCACCATCTAGAGCGCGTTATCACATGAGTGTTTTTTCGCGTTGTGCCATTCTCTTAGTTAGTGCAACTTCACTCAGTGCGTGCGCCACTGAAATTGTTGGCTCTACCCAATCAACAATCCCAGTTGTCACCACAACAACCACGCTTCCTGCTCCCACTGGAGATATCGAATCGCTGCTCACGCAGTTACATACCGAAGCAACTGGCCTTGGTCAATTGGTAGTCGATGGAAAGAATTCGGAGGCTGCGCTTATCGTTGCGAGAGCCGATGCAATTTGGGTTGCATTGGAACCACAAATTCTTGAATCCAAGATTGATATCGCAGAAGATGTAAAACGCATCGTGAACCTCTTTCACACGGCAGCCGAGCGTAAACGTCCAGCCGATGCAGACAAAGCTGTTCGATTCACAACTCTGATGCTTGAGAGCATCCCGCAACTTCTGAATAAGTGATTTACAGCATTGCGTCTGGCAATGCCACCGCATGCACCACGGTGAGGCTGCGTGTTGAACGCGTAAGAGTCACATACAACAGTCGCAAACCCTGAGCATCGTCAGCAACGATGGCTGTTGGTTCCACCACAATCACATCGTCTAACTCGAGGCCCTTCGCCAATGACGCTGGCACGATAGACAAACCTTGATCAAGACCTGCGGCCTGTGCGCGACCATGGGGCAACGATGCAGCATCGAGTGCTGCCGACATGTCGTTCACGAGGTCGTCTGGGCAAATGATTGCTGCACGACCAGCATCTTCACGCTGCACCAATTCTGCTGCGCGGCGTGCTGCAGTTACCAACAATTCGTCATGAGTTGCAACAGCCAAGATCAGTGGCACTTCGTCACCATCGCGCACACTGCGTGGCGAACGCAAACCTGGTGTCGCTACATGCATCACTTTGTCTGCAAGGTCCATAATTTGTGATGGAATGCGATACCCAACAGAAAGACCAACTACCCGTGGTGTTTTGCGTGATGGTAGGTGCGCGAGAACATCGTCCCAGTTGTTCGGCGCAAGCGGTCCGGTGGCTTGAGCGATGTCGCCCACCACAGTCATAGAACCACTCAATGAGCGACGTGTCACCATACGCAATTGCATTGGAGTGAGGTCTTGCACTTCGTCCACAACAATGTGCCCGTAGGTGCGGATTTCATCTTTCTCATCAACTTTGCCATTGCGCCGTGGACGAGGACCGAGCAAGAAACGTGCTTCGTCGAGCAGTGCAGCATCAGCGGTTGACCAACGCACTTCTTCAACAGATTCTGAACGAGCGCGATACAAAGCGAGATAATCGGCTTCGGGGAGGATTCCCGACGCAGCAAGTTTCAGTAGTGCCTTTGAACCAAACAGGTCGTGCAGTAACTGTGCAGGAGTTAGTAGTGGCCACATGCGTTCAAAAGCCGCGCGCATCTCTGGCGTACCACGCAATTTTTCGCGAACATCTTCGGCATCTGCTCCACTGCGCACTGTTGCAGCCATGGACTCCCACACTTCGTTTTCAATAAAACGTCGTGCTTGGTTATGCCGGTGATAACGACGGCGAGCAGCCTTCACAATGCTGAGGGATTCTTCTGCGCGTAAACGAATAAAGCCAGTTCCGAACGGCAGAACTACATCTTCACGCAGTGGGCGCTCACGATCTGAAATTGCTTTGTCGATGACCTTTGACATTTTTTTGATGCCTTTAACGCGAGCCACTTCAGAAGTATCACGACCACCGAACTGCACGTCAGGAACAAGATCCGCCAAGATGACTTGTTGCACGCCCGCTTCGCCCAACGATGGGAGCACACGCTCGATGTAGCGAAGAAACACACGGTTCGGCCCAATAACAAGGACACCTTGATCTTCAAGTGGGAAACGGTGCGTGTACAACAAGTACGCAGCCCGGTGCAACGCAACAACAGTCTTTCCCGTACCTGGTCCACCTTGCACCACCAGAACTCCAGCCTGTGGCGAACGAATGATCTCGTCTTGTTCTGACTGAATAGTTGCAACGATGTCGCCAAGTTGACCAGTACGACTACGACCTAATGCTGTGAGCAATGTGCTGTAGCCACGCAAACCTTGACGCGGGTCGTCACTGAGTCCGTCATCTTGACCAACGCCTAAATGTCCTTCTCCAAACAGTTCATCTTCGAGTGCGAGCAACGTTGGACCATCGACAACAAAATGTCGACGGCGCAACAAGTTCATTGGGTCGCGTCCGGTAGCGCGATAAAACGGCTCTGCAACTGGTGCGCGCCAGTCGACTACAACTGGTTCACGCTGTGCATCGGCAACAGCAAGACGACCAATGTGGAAACTTTCAATTCCTTCAACATCATCTTTATGACGATCAATGCGACCAAACACAAGTGCGGCATTACCGAGCTCTAATTGTTCAAGTCGATGCACCAGGTTTTCGTCAAATACATTGCGTTCGAGGCGCGCTTGAAATGTGCCACCAGGCCCAGACGACGTGAGCTCACGAATCTTCATCGCTCCGGTACGGCTGGCTTCCAGGCACTCGTACGCGTGCAGGATGTAATCCTGCTCCTCTTGCAACTCTGGGTGCTGCTGGGTCATAGACACCAATTCGCTTTCCACGCTGACGACCCGTTTTCGGGGTCTAGACATGCTATCGGGGTACACATATTCATTACTCGTCGCCCCGATAGGGCCTGCTGACTGCACATTTTGCACAGCTTTCGTCAGACTCCTGACCCCATTTCATTTACGAAAGCAGAGACATGAGCCGTCAATTACGCACCCTGCCATTTGCCCTCGCCACCGGCCTTGTCCTCAGTGGGTTCGCGGGTTTCATCTCACGACCCCCTATAGCCATGGCAGCAGGTGACGGCACAGGTTCCACCGTGGGCGACAACATCGAAGCCATGGTGCGCTATGACGCTCCGGCAACCACTGGCACTGGCGAGCAATGCTCGTGGCGCGTCGTCACAAGCATCACACCGACCCCAGGGCCACGCACGGGCGCAATCGTGATACGAAACCGCAACGGCGTATTAGAGACGCTGTATGCACGCGTGTGTGGCCCCACTACAAGTTCGTATCACTGGATTGCCGACTCCGTGTCACCCCGCATTGCCGAACACTCTCAAAGTCGGGTGTCGCGATTGGTGAATATGTTGCTCACAAAAACGGCACCTCCCGCAGACAAGATGGTGGTCAATGTTGGAACCTGGTTTTGGGTCCCGCGCGCCGTGTGGAAGCCCATCAGCGTCACGGCCTATATCCCTACGTCTGCTGGCCCCATCAGTGTGACAACCACAGCAACTCCGAAGAACCTCACGTACTCACCAGGTGATGGAAACGACACAGTGACGTGCGCAGGTCCGGGACGCCCATGGACAACTGCCCTGGGAGACACCGCTGACTCCCCGTGTATGTACACCTACAGCACTAGTTCTCGCACCCGCTCACGCACCACTTTTCGAGCGCAAATGAGCATCAAATGGGCCGTTACGTGGCGCTCCAGCCTGGGCATCGGCGGCTCTCTTCCCAGTATTCGTACTGGCATGGGACTCGACGCGTATGTGCGTGAACTCCAAGCATTGTCGCGGTGACCCTTTCAGGCAATAACCTCGTGCGGTACCCCTGAAAGGCCCACGATGAACGACGACAAAGATCGCTTCCTACTTGACCGCCGCTACACAGCAGCATTCGACAACCTTGACGACTCTGCTCTTGGAACTCTCGCCCTTGCACTTGAAGGCGACCTTCGTGATGGATTTGCACAGATTGTTGGCCTACCAGCAGATGCGTATGAGAATCCGGGATCACTTGGTGTTGAAGTGCGAAATGGAATCGCCAAGCGTCGTGTGGCGCATGACGCTGGAGTTGTTCTCGCTGAACCATGCACACAGTGGACAATCGACAAATTGGGAGAATCGTCAGAAGATCCAACTCTCGAAGAACTGCACGCAGTACTTCCTGAAGCAATCACCGAATACGGTCTTGATGCAGTACGTCTGATGGTCATTCAGTATTCGCGTTCACTAAAAGGATTTCGTCAACTTGTTGCAAGCGACGAACGATTTGCACCATCTGGGCCTGCGCCAATAACTGCGTTACGTGAAGTAGACGAGGCTGCACAAGCCGCAAAACGTGAAGCACGTAAAGCGCGCAAGGCTGAAGAAAAAGCCGCCAAGGCTAAACAGCAAGGTAAGCGCCGCTAATTAAAACTGTGGCTACGCCGTAGCTAATGGTGCCGGCGCAACGGGTTTCGTTGTTTCCAACTGAGTCTTCTCAGCTAGCAACTCACTTTCATATCGCTCAAGCGTTCCTAGAGCCATTGCCGCTGCAAGTTCAATTCGAAATTGCACCTCTGTTGCGTGGCCATCGCCATAACCGAGACCAGCAGGTTTGCCTGTATTCATTGCAAAAATAGTCATGCCGCCATCCATGTGTGAACAGCTCATCATCTTGTCGAATTTCCATTCGTGTGTTCGCTTTGTTCCGGCGAACATGATGCGCGTATTTGTTATGAGTGCATTTCCCGAATCAGTGACATCGATGGATTCTTCACCCGGAATGATCTGACCACCTGTGCGACCAGTGTTGATGCGCACACGACCAAAAACCGGAAATGACACGCCTCCGTATCCGCCGCTATAGCGAGTAGGCGCTTTCACAACCTCGAGATACATCACTCCCTGCAATTGCGCAATCGCATACTCGTCGGATTTCAACATGAACCCGTAATCACCGTTATCGACGAAATGGTCTCGTGCTTTTCCAGCAGCGCAATCACGAACAACTGTCAGCATTTCTTCGATTGCAGCAGAGTCCTTGGTCCAATTTGCTAACTCTTGCCCATATCGCTGATTTGCTTTGGCTAATGCCTTGTTGGCTGCACGTTGCTTAATGGCACTAAAAATTCCCATACACGCACCCTACGACTCGGGTGTGCCTTCCGAGAGCCAGTGCTATTGAAAAGTGAGAGCGTCGCCCAAGGCAACTCGACCAGGAGTGAGAATTCGTGCGTACACACCAACGGCTTGATTCAGATCGCGAACAACGTGACGCAGAATTGCACGGTCTTCAGGTAGTTCGTCATTGACCTTGCGAGTAATCATGATGCACCGTGGGCATGGGTCGAGAAATTCAATGACT
>Ga0208481_1000351_pt1 | contig 14001 bp, 6 predicted proteins | sample LakMenEpi02Jun10_FD_150662 | JGI IMG/M metagenome (GOLD analysis project Ga0208481, IMG submission 150662) | Freshwater microbial communities from Lake Mendota, WI - 02JUN2010 deep hole epilimnion (SPAdes) | ecosystem: Environmental > Aquatic > Freshwater > Lake > Epilimnion/Euphotic zone ... | reverse complement strand
TCTTAAGGTGATTAGAAAGAGCTTTAGCAATTCCCGACAATGCTGTCCCATGGTAGTCAGCTCCCCAGGAAAGTAAACCGTTAGATAGTTCTCTAATGTTTGTTTTCACAAGAATGAGTTCTTTGCCGGTTGCTTTCGAATACTTCTCAAGCAAGTCCTTAGAAAGTTTCCAATGGTCTTCTCTTTTGAGTGAGATATCAAAACCCCAAATGCCAACTAGAGTTTGAATTTCTTTGACTGTTTCTGCTGTGTAAGTAGAGTCCAGTCCTCCTGAGAAGAAAGAACCAACTGTTCTGTTTGGTCTTGCTATTTCCTCTTGAAGATCACCTTCATGTACGAGCGAGATCTTCTTGAAGCGAGGATGAGCAATTAGTAATTCTTCTTGAGCTTTATGAAAAGCATTCACTGCTGTTGGGGAGATAGTTCCAGTTACTTCTAGGTCTTCACCTAGCTTCATACACACTGGCAGCATCAGAAAGAGCCAGCAGTCTAATTTGTCATCCAGATCAACATTGGCTTGTAGCCAAAGTTGGATGTCTTTGCCTGAATCTAAAGAGGCCATGATTCTGGACTCGTTCGGGTTAGTTAACACAGGCGCGATTCTCAAGTTCTGGCTCCTGGTTCAAGTCAATGTTCGCCTTAACGACTGGCGTAACATAAATCTAGCAATCAAAAAGGAGCAGCTATGAGTAAGCATTGGGAGCCTTACATGAGGGCTGCTCTTACTGAAGCTCAGATAGCCATGGATACATCAGGGGATGTTCCAGTTGGTGCTGTTCTAGTTGATGCTCAAGGGGAAATCATTGCTCGAGGCAGAAATGAGAAAGAGCTGTTGGGGGACCCAACAGCTCATGCTGAGATTGTCGCTATTAGAGAGGCAGCTTCTCTTCAAGGAGATTGGCGTCTAGAGAATCTAACTCTTGTGGTGACCCTAGAGCCTTGTGTCATGTGTGCGGGAGCTATTCAAGCAGCCAGGATCTCCAGAGTTGTCTTTGGTGCTTGGGATGAAAAGGTTGGGGCTTCAGGATCTCTTTATGACCTTGTCAGAGATAAGCGTCTGGGTTCAGAGATTGAAGTCCTTCCAGAGGTCTTAGGTTCTGAGGCTAGTTCTATGTTGAAAGAGTTTTTCGAGCAAAAAAGGTGACTATACAGGTTTTATGAACCTGTATAGAAAATAGTAAAAACTATACATATCTGTTAGTTTGGGTTTATGAGCCCTAGAACACTTCCTAGCCTCCCTCCTAGTGTGGAGTTTGCTGTTCCTGAAGTGTTTAGAGCTGTTATTGCTGCATCTAATGCTCTTGCTCGTTTGGATGAGATTTCTCAATTACTTGAGAACGCTCCGGTGTTTATAAACACGATTCCTGTTCTAGAAGCTCAAGCAAGTAATGCCATTGAAAATGTTGTTACTACCCATGACTCAATCTTTAGAGCAGATGTTTCTTCGTCAAAAACAGATCAAGAAACTCTGCTTACTATTCGGTTGAGGAAAGCAATCATTGCTGGCACTGATTTTGCTCGCAAAAGAGGTATTTCTTTTAAGTTGGCTCAGCTAGTTTGTAGTGAACTTTTAGGAAGAGACATGCCTTTGCGATCTCAACCTGGAACCGTTATCCAATCAAAAGGCAAAACTGTTTACACTCCCCCTAAACCAGCGGAGATAAAGAGCTGTCTTTTGAATTGGGAGAAATACATCAATCGAGAGGATGTTTTACATCCTCTAATTGTTATGGCTTTATCTCACTATCAGTTTGAAGCTATCCATCCTTTTGCTGACGGTAATGGCAGAACAGGAAGAGTTCTAAATGTTTTGCATTTAGTAGCTTCTGGGTTACTTCAGGAACCTGTGCTGCAGATGTCTCAGTATCTAAATCAAAACAGAGATGAGTATTACAAAAGGTTGAGAGCAGTAGATCAGAAGCAAGAGTGGGTTCCTTGGGTTCTGTTTATCTTGGAAGCCGTTCGTGTTTCAGCTTTAGAGTCAGCAGCCAAGTTGAAGGCTGTGACCACCCTTCAACTAACTTTCATTGAAAGGTATGAGGCTAAGGCTTCGCTGATTCAACTTATCTTTGAGAAGCCTTATGTTCAGATCGGTCAGGTGGTTGAACGCTGTGGGGTAACCAGGGTTACCGCTGCTAACTGGTTGGAGTCTTTGGAAAGTCAGGGAGCCTTGAGTTCTTTGGTTTCCGGTCGAGAGAAGTTCTTCATAAATAAGGAGCTTGTTGAGGTCTTAGGTAAGTAGGGGGTTATCCCATCCTTTGGATGGGATAACCTGTTTCACGGTGACGTGTCCGAGTGGCCGAAGGTGCAACTCTCGAAAAGTTGTGTGGGTGAAAGCCCACCGTGGGTTCAAATCCCACCGTCACCGCCATGGGGGAATGAGGTTGCTTGGATCTAACTTCTCTAATAGACCAAATGGCAACAGTTAAACACTTTGCTTAAGAATTAGACATTAAATTAATATTTGTCTAATTTTCCCGAAAGGGGACACATTTTTAGCGGGGGGGGGTGTAATCTATTGTCGAACATTCGAAAAAGAGAATCTTTGGAGAGGGGAACTGTGGCTTCGTTTAGCTTTAGCAAATCGGCATTTAGCATCAATCTAAATGGCAGAGAAAAACGTGCCTTGAATAGACCTAGCCTGATTCTTGAAAAGAGCAGGTTGATAACAGCTGAGTTGGTTGACTTTCCGGGTAAAGCGACTTTGGGTGTCAAGATCTCTAAACACATGCTGTATTTCGGGGTTGCTGGGCAATATCGCTCTAATTCGAAGAGGTCTCTGGTTTTAGGGAGACTAGGTGGTTCGGGCCAGGCTCTGAAGATAAAGATCTCTCATCCAAGCCTGGATGAGATATGGGTCTGTGGATCTCAAGCTAATGAGATCGAAAGCCAGTTGAAAGCCTTCATTAAAGCAGCCTAGTTAAACACTGTGTTCACCCAGTATTCACTATTACACTTGTTTCATACGTATTAGCGAATACTTGAGGGAACAAGAATGGCAAAACTAATCGTCACCGACGGTATTGCCCTATTTAAGCTCTCCCGAGTAGAGCGCTACGTTCTAGGCAGACACTACATAGCCTTTGAACTGGATCGAATACTCAAGGTTTCTGTTGAAAACACTCCTAGTCGTGACGAATTGGGTCAGAAGACCAGATATGGCTGGATCCCCTTCACTAACACCGGGGAATACCAAATTGGGGTCAAAAGAAGCCTATTTATAGGGCCAAACAAGGAACGCTGCGTGCGAGTGCTCCTGCTAAACCCATCATTTGATGAGCTTTATGTGACTTCTGGGGACCAATTTGAGCTTTATGCCATCCTAAAAGGGCATCAAAGCGGGGCTTTATACTCCACAGACTAGTTCTTCACAGGAGATAAAGTTCTGGTTGCGAATTGGTAAAGACTAGGGAGATTGCCCTATATTGCTCTAATCTTTTACATAAGTAGATTTATAGCCGCTCAAAAAAGGACGAAGCAATTGTTTAGATCAAAACGCCTTTCACTACTGACCATTTTTGCCCTGGTAGTCACATCTCTATCTGGTCTAGCTTCGGCAGCTAGTGCTAACGTCAGTCCATTTTCGACATTCACAGTCAATGGCACAGCCGTTACTGACGGATCTGTCGTTGTAATTTCAGCAGAGACTAAGAGTGCTGATGTTGTTGTGAGTGGAGCAGTTGCTTATGACATCACTGCATTCGTTGGTGCGATTAATGCTGTTGCTGAGGCGGTCCCTAACGAAGACTTCAGTTTCTATTCTCTGACAGATACTTTTAGCAACTTGCCTTTCGGTGATTCAGAGTTGGTAGTTAGAACAGGAAATGCACTTGAACCAGAGAGCATATATTCTGCGACCGTGACACTTCGTGTCACTTCACTACTTTCTTCCTTGAAGATCAACAATGTTGAAACAGCTGATAGAACAACTGTTTACCTGGAACCAAAAACCAAGAGTGTTGAAGTTCTTCCAGTAGCCGTTGACGAGAACGCAACAATAACTGTTGAAGGTGCTACTGGATTAGAAATTGGTGCAAACGAGCTAACTGTAACCGTTACTAACTCAGATAACGTTACCGGCGTCTACACAATCAATCTTGATGTTCCAGCAAACGAAAACACTGGAGCCACTTTCACAGTCAATGGAACCACCATTGCAAATGAAGGAAGATTCACTGTTCCTTTCGGAACAACTGAAGTTGCTGTTGAAGTAACCCTTGCTGATGTTGATGCAACCTTCTTTATTACTGGTGAACTTGATCTTCAGACTGGTGAGAACCCAGTGACTGTCACAGTTACCGCTGAAGACACAGTGACCATCCAAGAGTATTCATTCATTGTTGAGGTGCTTAGAAGCACTAACACAGCAGTTAACTCAATCGTGATCAATGGCATCACCGCTGTTGAGGGCGAAGGCATTGACATTGACTCGCGTAACACAGAGGTTTCTGTTGAAGTAGACACAGTTGACACAGACGCAACCGTGACTGTCGTTGGTGACACCGAGCTAGTCGTTGGTGAAAACATCGTTGCAGTTACTGTTACTGCTGCTGACGAAGTAACTACTCAGACATACAACGTCACTGTGAACCTAGTGGTTAGCTTCGATACCTCACTATCTATATTCAACGTTGCAGGTATTGACGTTCAGGACGCAGACTTCGTGGTTGTTCCAGCCCTAACTACCGATGTTGACGTAGTTGTAGAGGTAACCGACCAGGATGCGACTTTTGAAATTGTTGGTGGCACAGACCTAGTTCCTGGTGACAACGATCTGATTGTTACCGTTACTGCTTTTGATGGTGAAACAATTCAGGAATACTTCGTAACCATTACTGTTCTGCCAAACACTGACACCACATTTGTATCTCTATCTGTAAACGGTGAAGAAGTTGAAGACGGTGGAACAGTTGAAGTTCCTCCATTCACTGATGAAGTTTCAGTTGATGTAATTTTGAACGATGAACTAGCTTCATTCGTGATTGACGGTAACGAAGGTTTGGTTGTTGGAGAAAACACCATCACCATCACTGTTACCGCAGCTGACGAATTAACTTTCGCGGACTACTTCGTAACTGTCATTGTTGCTTTGAGCAACGATGCAAGCATGGCTGATCTTTCAGTTGCTTGGGTTGGTCCTGAAGGAGATGCAAGTGCAAGCGTTGTTGACGGTGAGACAGTAGATCTTCCAGCTGGAACTAAAGATGTTGAAGTGGTTGTTGAGACAACAGATCCAGAATCAACTTACGAAATCACCGGTGGAGCAGATCTAGTTCTTGGTGAAAACATTTTGGAAGTTGTAGTTACAGCACCTGATGGTGAAGCAACAGAAACAACAACAGTTATTTTGAATGTTCTTCCATCATCAGATGCAACCTTCTCTGGAATCACAGTGAACGGTCAAACCTGGGTTGACGATCAAAGAATTGAAGTTGAAGCAGGAGCAGTGAACGTAGTTGTTGCTAAGAACAACCAGTTCGCAACTGTTCGTGTTATCGGTAACGTAACTAACGCAACCGGTATCTCAGAGCTTCAGGTTGAAGTAACTGCTCAAGATGGCGAAACAGTTGAAACTGCAACTATCTTGCTATGGGCTTCTAGAGATGTGAGCGTTGTTCCTAACGCAACTGTGAACGATGGCTTCCTAAGAGTTGGAACCTTCATCAAGTTGCCTCGTGCTCAGTTCCCTAAGGCAGCTAAGTTGACTTACACCTGGCTACGCGATGGTGAAGAGATCGATGGTGCAACATCTGCTAAGTACCTAGTCAGCATTGATGACTTCGGTAAGGATGTTCGTGCAGTTATCGATGTAGCAACTGCTGGTTCTGTATACAACATCATTAGCAAGCCAATTGCTATTGCTGAGGGTCTTATGACTAAGGCGCCAACCCCTTCAATCAAGGGCAAGGCAACCGTTGGCAGCACTCTAACCGCCTTCACCAAAGAATGGATGGATGGCACCGAGCTTAGCTACCAGTGGTACCGCGATGGTGAGCCAATCTTCGGTTCAGAAACTGAGACTTACGAGCTAACCGGTGAAGACGGCGAAGCCGTGATCAGCGTTGGAATTACTGGAACTCTAGAGGGCTACGAGAGCGTTGAGAAGTTCAGCAAGGGTGTAACCGTTGCTCTAGGTCTTCTCAAGCCTTCTAGCAAGCCTTCAATCTCAGGTCCATTCGTAACCGGTGGCACAGTAGAGGTCAATGTTGGTGAATGGGACCAGGAAGTAGACATTTCTATCGTCTGGATCCGTGACGGCGAAGTATTCTACGAAGGCCCAGGCGATGACAACATCTACGAGTTCACTTTGGATGACTTCGGTTCAACCATTGGTATGAGAGTTGTTGTAACTGCAGCTGGTTACAAGACCTACACTCACGTGGTAAAGGCCCGCCAGATCAAGGCTGGAACCATTGCTACCCCTGGTACCCCAACAGTTACAGGTGACCCGATTCTTGGTGGAAGCTTGAGTGTTGACCCAGGTGAGTACCCAGATGGTGCTGAATTCATCTACATCTGGAAGCGAAACGACAGAATCATCCAGGGAGCTACCGAATCTGCTTACATCCCAACCGTAAGAGATTTCAATGCCTCCATCTCCGTCAGGGTAGTTGCAATCATCCCTGGCTACAAGACCACCAGAACTGACTCTGAGGGAATCACAATCATTCCAGCTCAGTAAAGTTCAAGTGATAGGTTGAGACCTGCTCCTGGGAGAGCAGGTCTCTCTATTTAAGGAGATTTTGGGGATTTTCTTGAAAATTTGTCTTGCCAAGGCTATTTGACCCCTATAAGATAGAGGTTTGCTCCCCAACAACTCGTAAGCATATTTTGGCTGCGCTTTTTGTACGCATATTTTGGCGACAAAGTTAGGGACTAATCCCATAGACCGTTCTAATTAAGTAAACCGCCTTTGAAGGGATCATCTTGGCCGCCAAGAAAACTACCAAAAACATTCGTTCAGCACAACGACTATCGTTTGCTAAAACTCGTGAACCAATCGAATTACCAAATCTTCTAACCCTGCAGACAGAGAGCTTTGAATGGCTCGTCGGGGATAAGTCATGGCGAGACAAGGTTGGCCCAGATGCCAAGACCGGTCTTGAGGAAGTATTCGAGGAGCTATCTCCGATCGAAGACAACCCGAACAACCCCTCAGAAGCAAAGATGGGTCTTGAGTTCAAGGCTCCTGCTTTGGATGAGCCAAACTACACTCCTGACCAGTGCAAGGTAAAGGGCAAGACTTACGCTCGTCCTTTGTATATCAAGGCAGAGTTCACAAACTACAAGACTGGTGAAATCAAGAGCCAGACTGTGTTCATGGGTGAATTCCCAATCATGACTAATGAAGGTACCTTCATTGTTAATGGAACAGAGCGTGTAGTTGTTTCTCAGCTAGTTCGTTCTCCTGGTGTTTACTTCTCTGTGTCAACTAACACCACAGGTAACTTGGATGTTAAGAACAACAAGGCTCAGATCATTCCTTCACGTGGTTCTTACCTAGAGTTCCTAACCGAATGGGTTAAGGATGACCGTAAGTCAGTATCACGTTTCGGTAAGCCAATTCTTCAGGTTCAGGTTGACCGCAAGACTAAGGTCTCTGCAACTATCTTCCTAAAAGCTCTTGGTATGACTCGTGAAGATATTGCTGAAGCTTTCTCTGATGTTAAATCTGTTGCTACTGCCGCTAATGGCTGGGAGATCGACATCGATCTAATCGAAAACACTTTGAACTACGACGAGTCACGTGCATTCACAACTCCAGTCATCACTAAAGAAGATGCGTTGAAGGAAATGTACCGTAAGGTTCGTGGCGAATCAGGTAACGCAGATGCTGCTGAAGCTTGGTTGAAGAGTGTTTACTTCGACAAGAAGAGATACAACCTTGCTCGCGTTGGTCGTCACAAGCTAAACCGCAAGCTAGGTCTATCAGTTGAAGAGAACACCACTGTTCTTACAGTTGAAGACATTGTTGCAACCATGAAGTACTTGCTTGTATTCGACCTTGCTCTAAAGAACAAGGCTGACATCACATCTAACATGACCTTCGGACTAAAGATGGCTGGTAAGAAGGTTGACGTCAAGATTTCATCTGACGACATCGATGACTTCCAGAACCGTCGTATCCGTTCAGTTGGTGAGCTAATCCAGAACCAGGTTCGTATAGGGCTCAGCCGTATGGAACGTGTTGTTCGTGAGCGTATGTCGACTCAGGATGTTGAGGCTATTACTCCTCAGACCCTAATCAACCTGCGTCCAGTTGTTTCAGCTATCAAGGAATTCTTTGGTGCTAGCCAGCTATCTCAGTTCATGGATCAGAACAACCCTCTTGCAGGTCTTGCTCACAAGCGTCGTCTGTCGGCCCTAGGCCCTGGTGGTATTGCCAGAGAGCGTGCACAGATGGAAGTCCGTGACGTTCACCCAAGCCACTACGGTCGTATGTGTCCAGTTGAAACTCCAGAAGGTCCAAACATTGGTCTTATCGGATCTCTAACTGCATATGCTCGTATCAACTCATTCGGTTTCATTGAGACTCCATACAACAGAGTTGTAAACGGAAAAGTTTCAGGCAAGATCGATTACCTAGATGCAGCAGAAGAAGACGGCAAGGTTATTGGTGGAGCTGATGTTCCACTTAACGCTGACAAGACTTTTGCTAACAAGAAGGTATTCGCTCGTTTCAAGGGTGATGTTGTTGAAGTTGACAACGACCAAGTTGATTACATTGATATCTCACCTCGTCAGCTTGCTTCTGTTTCAACATCTTTGATCCCATTCCTAGAGCACGATGACTCATCACGTGCTTTGATGGGTGCGAACATGCAACGTCAAGCAGTTCCACTAATCCGTAGCGAAGCACCACTAGTTGGTACCGGTATGGAGCGTGCAGCTGCCATGGATTCACACGCAGTTCTTCTTTCAAGAAGTGCTGGTGTTGTTGAAGAAGTTGACGCTGACAGAATCGTGGTTAGAGGCGACGATAACAAGCAGGAGAAGTATCTTCTTCGCAAGTTCGAACGTTCAAACCAGGGAACTGCAATCAACCAGCGTGCAATTGTTTCTGTTGGTCAGAAGGTTGAAGTTGGAGAAACTCTAGCCGATGGTCCAGCAACCGATCAGGGAGAACTAGCACTGGGTAAGAACCTGCTAGTTGCATTCATGCCTTGGGAAGGTCACAACTTCGAAGACGCGATTATCTTGAGCCAATCACTGGTCAAAGATGACACTCTGTCTTCTATCCACATCGAAGCTCACGAAGTTGAAGCTAGAGACACCAAGCTAGGTAAGGAAGAGATCACTGCAGATCTTCCTAACGTATCTATGGAAGCTTTGGCTCAGCTAGACGAGCGTGGAATCATCCGCGTTGGTGCTGAAGTTCGTCCAGGAGATATCTTGGTTGGAAAGGTTACCCCTAAGGGTGAAACCGAGCTTTCAGCTGAAGAGCGTTTGCTTAGAGCTATCTTCAACGAGAAGAGCCGCGAAGTTCGCGACACCTCTTTGAAGGTGCCTCACGGTGAAGCTGGAACAGTTATTGCTGTTACTGTTTTCGATGCTGAGTCAGGTGAAGATGAAATGGCTGCTGGTGTGAACCAGAGAGTTGTTGTTCACATTGCTCAGAAGCGTAAGATCACCGAAGGTGACAAGCTTGCAGGTCGTCACGGAAACAAGGGTGTTATCTCTAAGATCCTTCCAGTTGAAGACATGCCGTTCCTTGAAGATGGAACTCCGGTTGATATCATCTTGAACCCACTAGGTATTCCAGGACGAATGAACTTCGGTCAGGTTCTAGAAACACACCTAGGTTGGATTGCGAAGCAGGGTTGGGAAATCAAGCCTGGAGCTAAGTGGGCAGAGCACCTAAGCGAAGAGTTGCACTCAGCAGCTCCTGGCACCAAGGTTGCAACCCCGATCTTCGACGGTGCACACAAGGATGACATCATCGGTCTTCTAGATTCCACTCTTCCTAACCGTGATGGTCAGAAGTTGGTTGACAAGACCGGTAAGGCAAGACTGTTCGATGGTCGCTCAGGTGAGCCATTCCCAATGCCTATCTCTGTTGGTTACATGTATATCTTGAAGCTTCACCACTTAGTGGATGACAAGATTCACGCTCGTTCAACAGGTCCTTACTCAATGATCACCCAGCAACCACTTGGTGGTAAGGCTCAGTTCGGTGGACAGAGATTCGGTGAGATGGAAGTTTGGGCTCTACAGGCTTATGGTGCAGCACACACTCTTCAAGAGTTGCTAACCATCAAGTCAGATGACATCACAGGTCGTGTTAAGACTTATGAAGCCATCGTTAAGGGCGATAACATTCAGGCTCCTGGTATCCCAGAGTCATTCCGCGTTCTTGCAAAGGAAATGCAATCACTAGCTCTAAACGTTGAGGTTCTCAACGCTGAGGGTGCGATTGTGACTTTGAAGGACGAAGAATACGAGCGCGACATGGCAACTGAGTCTATGGACGGCATCAACCTATCCCGTAACGAGTCTTTGTCTAACGACACTGACCCTACCTACTTCTAAGCGAATCTAGAGAGAAAAGAATAAATATGGACGTCGAAACATTTAGCTCCCTACGAATTGGTCTAGCTACCTCAGATGACATTAGATCTTGGTCTAACGGTGAAGTCAAGAAGCCAGAAACCATTAACTACAGAACCCTAAAGCCTGAGAAGGACGGTCTTTTCTGTGAAAAGATCTTCGGTCCTACCAAGGACTGGGAATGTTCTTGTGGCAAGTACAAGCGTGTACGTTTCAAGGACATCGTCTGTGAGCGCTGTGGTGTTCAGGTAACAAAGTCATCTGTACGTCGTGAGCGTATGGGTCACATTGAGCTTGCTGCTCCTGTTACTCACATCTGGTACTTCAAGGGTGTTCCTAGCCGTTTGGGTTACCTACTAAACATGGCTCCTAAAGATCTAGAAAAGATCATTTACTTTGCTGCTTACCGTGTTATGGAAATTGACACAGATGGCAAGGAAGTTGATTGGGCTCTAATCAAGGATGACTACACCCAGCGTGTGAAGCAGACTCTTGATTCTCGTTTTGCCGAGATGATGGAACTTGCTCAAGAAGAATACGACTTCCTAACCGGTGAAGGTCTAGCACTTCAGACTGCTGTTAAGTTGTGGGAAGCTCCGGTTTGGGTTGACGCTCAGTTCCACAAGTCAATTGATCAGATGATCAAGATGGAAATTGATGACCCGAAGAACTACCTAGACAAGCCTTTCACTGCAGTTATTGCTGAAGGTAAAGATGGTGTTGTTCGTGAAGCAGCTGCTCAGAAGATCGTAAACACTCGTATCAATGACTTCCGCAAGAAGACAGAGAAGATTGTTCGTGAGTACGCACGCCTAGAACGTCCTAACTCACTTCAGAAAGAGCACCTAGCCTGGAGACAGTTCCTACTTGCAGAGCAGGGCGATCTAATCCAGAACGACGTGCTATTCGATTACTTCGACTACTACTACGGTGACTATGTCATCACTGAGATTGGTGCTCTTGCAATCCAGCAGGTACTAGCAGAGTTCGACCTAGCAGGAACTGCTGAAGAGCTTAAGAAGGAAATTGCTGACAACAAGGGTTCAAAGCAGACTCAGGCTATTAAGCGTCTGAAGGTTGTTTCATCATTCCTACAGTCATCAACTCCAACCACTTCAATGGTTCTAGATGTTCTTCCAGTTCTTCCACCGGAAATTCGTCCAATGGTTCAGCTAGATGGTGGCCGTTTTGCTACCTCTGACCTAAACGATCTATACCGTCGTGTGATCAACCGTAACAACCGTCTAAAGCGTTTCATTGATCTAGGTGCTGTTCCTAAGACCATCTTGAACAACGAAAAGCGCATGCTTCAAGAAGCTGTGGATGCATTGTTCGATAACGGACGTCGTGGACGTCCGGTTACTGGAACTGGTAACCGCCCACTGAAGTCTCTATCTGACTTGCTAAAGGGTAAGCAGGGTCGTTTCCGTCAGAACCTATTGGGTAAGCGTGTTGACTACTCAGGTCGTTCAGTTATCGTTGTTGGTCCTCAGTTGAAGATGCACCAGTGTGGTCTTCCAAAGATCATGGCGTTGGAACTATTCAAGCCATATGTAATGAAGCGTCTAGTTGATCAGGGTATTGCCCAGAACATCAAGAGCGCTAAGCGTATGGTTGAGCGTAGCCGTCCACAGGTTTGGGATGTTCTAGAAGAAGTTATTCGCGAGCGTCCAGTACTACTAAACCGTGCTCCTACACTTCACCGTCTAGGTATCCAGGCTTTCGAACCACTATTGGTTGAAGGTAAGGCTATCCAGCTGCACCCGTTGGTTTGTGCTGCGTTCAACGCTGACTTCGACGGTGACCAGATGGCTGTCCACCTACCGCTATCAGTTGAGGCTCAGGCAGAAGCACGTCTACTAATGCTTGCTTCTAACAACATCTTGAAGCCTTCAGATGGTAAGCCAGTTGCTACTCCTTCACAGGATATGATCATTGGTCTTTTCTTCATGACTACTGTCAAAGAAGGAGCGATGGGCGAGGGACGTGTATTCGGTTCTGTTGCTGAAGCTCAGCTTGCATTCGATTCACACAACCTAGACCTTCAGGCTCTAGTGAAGATTCGTATGCAGGGTGAAATCAAGGAAACAACTCTTGGTCGCACACTGTTTGCTGAGACTCTTCCAGCTGGATTCAAGTGGAACCAGACTCAGGTCGGTAAGAAGCAGATCAGCCAGATCTTGACTGAGATGGTTGAGCTTCACGAGCGTACAGAAGTTGCTCAGGCTCTTGACCGTATCAAGGATGCTGGTTTCTACTGGGCTACTCGTTCAGGTGTTTCGATGGCTATCTCGGATGCAAACTTCGACTCTGAAGGTAAGTTCGACAAGCTACGCGCGAAGATGATTCTTGATGGTGAAAAAGAACACACCAAGATTCAAGAGTCATTCGACCTAGGTGGTATTACTGACCTAGAGCGTCGTGACGAACTTGGAGCTCTATGGTTCAAGAGAACCAACGAAATTCAGGAAATCCTGCAGCAAGAAATGCCTATGGGTAACGCGATCCGCATGATGGTTGAATCAGGTGCTCGTGGTAACTGGATTCAGGTTCGTTCTGTTCTAGGTATGCGTGGACCAGTTGCAACATCTTCTGGTGACTTCGCTCCGATGCCTGTTAAGGGTAACTACCTAGTAGGTCTAACCGCTTCTGAATACTTCATTAACGCAACCGGTGCTCGTAAGGGTAACGCTGATACTGCGATGAAGACTTCTGCTGCAGGGTATCTAACCCGTCGTCTAGTTGACGTAGCTCAGGATGTTATCGTTCGCGATCCAGACTGTGGCACAACTCGTTTCCTAGAGAAGTCTCTAAAGGACGTTGATGGTGCTTGGGATGATCAAAACATCGAGCTTTCAGTTATGCAGCGTCAGTTGGCTGAAGATGTGAAGGTTGGTTCAACGCTTGTTGCTAAGCGCAATGACTCAATTAACCTTCAGGTCATCAACAACCTAAAGGCTGCTGATGTTGAAACCGTAAAGATCCGTTCAGTATTTACCTGTGACGCTCTTTCTGGTGTTTGTGCTGCTTGTTACGGTGTTTCCCTTGCTACCAACCAGCCGGTTGAGCTTGGTGAAGCTATCGGTATCATCGCTGCTCAGTCAATTGGTGAGCCAGGTACCCAGCTAACAATGCGTACTTTCCACACCGGTGGTGCTGCATCTGCGACTACTAAGAGAACTATCTTGAAGTCAATCGGTGGTCAGAAGGTTCGTGTTGAGCGTCTGATTTCTTATGACATCACTCAGGGTCTTACTGGTGTTACCGACTTGCTAGAAGCTCGTCCAGGTTGGCGTCAGGGTAAGGTCGGTGTTCTAGCCTTCTGGCCAGGTCGCATCGAGCTTAAGGCTTCTGGTCGTGTGTTCACTGTTTGCCGTGGCGATGTAACCATCCGTGAAATCGCTGAAGTTGATGCCAAGGATGAGAAGACTACTAAGAACAAGATCTTCGCTC
>Ga0208481_1000342_pt1 | contig 14181 bp, 10 predicted proteins | sample LakMenEpi02Jun10_FD_150662 | JGI IMG/M metagenome (GOLD analysis project Ga0208481, IMG submission 150662) | Freshwater microbial communities from Lake Mendota, WI - 02JUN2010 deep hole epilimnion (SPAdes) | ecosystem: Environmental > Aquatic > Freshwater > Lake > Epilimnion/Euphotic zone ... | reverse complement strand
TTCTTTGGTGCGCAAAACCACGCGCAAGGGCATTCCGAAAGAGCCGCACAAAAAGCTCACGCCAGAGGAGCAAGCCGTCAAACAGCAACGCGATGGCGAAATCCCTTTCGCCCGCATGCTTCAGCATCGCATCCGTTACTTCACCGACGGGGCCGTCATTGGCAGCCGCATCTTTGTCGATGAAGCCTTCGCCAATTCCCGCTCACGCTTCGGCCCAAAACGAAACTCCGGCGCCCGCAAGATGCGCGGCGATGCCACTGCCGCAAGCACCCTCCTATACAGCATGCGCGACCTGCGAAAGGGGATTGGGTAAACTGCTGAAGACTTGCATAATCGTTATGCTGCAAGCGCCGAGTAATTCATCATCGGAGCAAAAAGTCAGTTCCTTGATTGCGGATTGAGAGAAAATTGGATGTGCTGTAAAAAAATTGGTCCTTCAGCCACATTAGCCAGTTTTTTCGTTCTCTCATCCCATGTCCCGTACTGCCAAATTCATACTCCGAATTGCCATCTTAGGCATGATCGCGGCTTATGTACTCGTGGACTTTTTTGTTTTTAAGGGGCCGCTAAGCCAGATCATCGATCGCAGCCTGTCGAGCAGGCCTGATGTCGTCGCCCGCGTTGGCAGCCACTTCATCACGCGCAGCCAGGTCGAGCGTGCCATGCACGAAAACCTCTGGCTGGAGGGAAAATCCATCGACTCGCTCAGCTCCGCCGAAAAAACAAAGGCCCACGAAACAGCGCTCGAAGGGCTGATCGATCACGCCCTGCTTCGCGACAAAATCGCGGGCGACACACATTCGATCCGCATCAGCGACAATGAAATCAACGCCCGACTGCGAGCGATGCTCAGCCGCTTCACCACCAAGGGCGAAATGGAAAGCTCGATGCGCGGCCAAGGCATCGCGAACGAAAGCGAACTCCGCGCAAGGGTCGCCGCGCAAATGCAGCAGGAGAAGTGGATCGAAACAAAAATCGCGCCGATGATCCTCGTAAGCGATGAAGAAGCGCGTGCGTGGTTCGATCAAAACGCCGCGTCGATGGCGATGGGCGAGCGGATCGAGGTCCGCCACATTTTCATGGCAGCGATGGATCACCCGCAGTCGGAGATCGATGCCAAGCTGGGCGCGGCGCGCGAAAAACTGAAATCCCAGCGCAAAGACTTTGCTACGCTCGCCCGCGAATTCAGCGACGACCCCGCAAGCAGGGAACGAGGTGGCTCGCTCGGGTGGATGTCAAAGGCTCGCCTGCCCGCCGATTTTGCCGCAGCAGCCTTTTCTCTGCCCATCGGCCAACCCGCCATCATTCGCAGCAGCCTTGGCTCGCACCTGGTCGAGCTCACCGCTCGCAAACCTGCCGAAGCAGTCAACTTCGAGGAAATGAAACCCGAGGTGATCGCCGCCCTCGAAGCCATCAAACGCGGCCAAGCCATCACCGAACTTCGCCAAAAAATTCGCGCGCCATCGAAGGACATCACCATCTTCAGCGAACGAATGACGTGGTAAGGCGATGCGGTCCGCTGAGAAGAAATAGCCGATGGATGAGCGTATTCATTTGAGTTCGGACCTTTCGGAATGCCTTTGCCGCATTGGCGGCAATTTTTAAAAACCGCCAAACGGACTTGGCATGGCAGGAGCGAAGCAAAGGCAAAAAGGTCTCTGCCAAAGAATTCCCTGCCAAGCATCCCTGCCCATTCATTTCTGCCATTCGACCACCTCGACGGGGGCTTCGGGCAGGGCGTTTAGGAAGGATTTGCCGTAGCGTTTGGTGAGTATCCGATTGTCGAGGATGCAAACGAGGCCTTCGTCGCGGGCCGTGCGGATCAGGCGGCCGACGCCTTGGCGGAGTTTGAGAATCGCTTCGGGGACGGAGTATTCGTTGAAGGGGTTGCCGCCTTCGGCCTCGATCGCTTCGAGTCTTGAGGCGGTGAGCGGGTGATCCGGCACCGCGAAGGGCAGGCGGGTGACAATCACATTCGAGAGCGCCTCACCGGGCACATCGACGCCGGTCCAGAAGCTGTCGGCACCAAACAGCACGCTGTGGATGTCGTGGCGGAATTCCTCGACCATTTTGTGGCGCGGCATCCCCTCGCCTTGCATCAGCAAGCGCCAACCTTTTTTTCGCAAAAATCCCTCAAGGCGCGTCGCCGCATCGCGCATTGTGCGGTAGCTGGTGAACAGCACGAAGGCCCGACCCTCACTCGCCGTCAACGACTCGCAGATCCCGCGCGCGAGCATTTCGTCGTAGCGCGGCGTGCCAGGATCGGGGATCGATTTGAAAATTTTCACCCGCATCTGGCGCTCGTAATCGAAGGGGCTGCCGATGCACAGGGCGCGGGCTTTTTCGGCGCCGACTCGGCCACGGAAGTACCCGAGTTGCGGGTCGCCAACGCCCAGCGTCGCGCTGGTGAGCACCACGCTTTTGCCCTCGCCGAAAAGCAGCGGGCGCAGCCGCTCGGCCACATTCACCGGTGCGGCCTGCAAGGTGTACTGCGTTTCATCGCGGCCACCACGCTCGACCCAGTAGACGCTTTCCTCAGACGACTGATCGAGGAACTCCGCCACTGCGCCGTGGACTTCGCGCAAGCGGCGCGAGGCGTCTTGCAGTTCGGCGCGCGAGTTTTCCGATTCGACATCGGCCGCGAGCGCATCGATTTCCTGCCACAGCTCGCGCAGCGGTGCGGCGATCGTGTTGTCGACAAGCTCCGGTTGGCGCACGCGGCATTCCTTGGCGTATTGGCCGAAGTTGGAGGCCTCGCCGACCTGATCAAAAAAAAGATCCGATGCGAGCAAGGCCTGCTCGGCCGCCTGCATCGCCGTTGCCTTGCGATAGGACTTCAGCAGACCCTTGCGAGTGCGCGGATGGTAAAGCCTTTGCAGCTCGAAGCGCAGCGACGATTGCGATACGCGCAGACCGAGCTGCACCGCCGCCACCTGCTCGATGGTGTGGGCCTCGTCGAGGATCGCGAAATCATTCGGGAAAATAAAACCGCCGGGTTTTTTCTCATCGTCCTCGCCGAGCTCGGTCTCGAGCAACGCAAAAAACAGCGTGTGGTTCACCACGATCAGGCGCGCGTCGGCCGCCGCCTTGCGGGCTTCTTGGAAAAAACAATTTCCGCGCGGCCCGCAATGCCGCGTCGTGCAAATGTGCGCCTCACTGCAAACTTGCAACCACACGCGGACCTGCGGTTGGAAGTCGAGATCGCTCAGCGTGCCGTCGCGGGTTTTTTCCGCCCATTTGCGGATCGTCTCGAGCTCTTCATTTTCCGAGCCAGTGAAAAGGTCGCCCGATTGCTCGAGCGCCCGACGCAGGCGTGCCGGGCAAAGGTAATTTTGCCGACCCTTGAGCAGAACGGCCGGCAACTCGTCGCCGATCATTTTGCGCACGATCGGGATGTCCTTGCGCACGAGTTGTTCCTGCAAATTGATCGTGTGAGTGGAAATGACCCCCTTTCGGCCGGTCTCGAGCGCAAACTTTGCAGCAGGCAAAAGGTAGGCGAGCGATTTTCCAACGCCCGTGCCCGCCTCGGCCACCAGCGGACGCGAGCCGGTAAGGGCCTCGGCCACCGCCACGGCCAGCGCTTGCTGCTGCGGGCGAAATTCGAAATCCCGCGATTTTGCCAACTGCCCCTTTGGCGAAAATGCATCGTGCACCGCGTCGCAAAAACCCGGTGTCGCTTGGCCATCCGAAAGAGCAATCATCCGCGCCCATCGGATCCCGCAACTCGCCCGCTGACAAGCCGCATGTTCCAATCCCGACAACGCGCTCGACAGAGACCGCCCGCCACGGCCATCGTGAGTGCCGATCAAGCCCATGAGCCAACTCTTCACCCGATCCGCCCGCCTCATGGTGATTCCGGCGCTGGCATTCGCCGGCGCGCTGCTCTGCGCGTGGTTGCTGCCGGGTGAGATTCGCGTCGTGCGGGAACACCTCGCCGGATTTCCCGATGCCGACACCACCACCCACTGGCTACGCCCGGTAGTGCTTGCCGCGCTGTGTTTTTTGCCGGCCATCGGCGCCTGTTTTTACGCGCTCGGCGGCGAACTCGATCGCTACATCGCTCGAAGCTTTCTCAGCATTTTCTGTATCTGCCTCGGATCGCTCATGATGATCTGGCTGCTCATCGACCTCAGCGACAAGGTCGGCGATCTTCAAGGCGCGGAAAACATGCTCGCTTCGCTCATCGCGGTTTACAGCACTCACGCGCCCGCCGTGCTGCTTTTGCTTTTGCCCTACGGTCTGCTGCTTTCGCTGCTCTACTGCCTCAGCCAGTTGTCCGCCTCGCGCGAGATCATCGCGATGATTCAATCCGGCCGCGGCATCGTGCGCATCACGCTGCCACTGGTGATCGCCGGCATCATCTGCACGATTTTTGGCATGGGCCTCAACTACCAATGGGCGCCAATCGCCGAAGGCAGGAAGGATGAAGTGATGGCCAACGCCAAAGGCGAAGTCGCGCAGGAAGCGACTCGCGTGCTTTTCAACAACGCACCGAAAAGACGCCTATGGATGATCGGCGCTTTTCCACACGATTATCAAAAAGGCGCGCCGCTCAAGTTTATCGAAATCACCACCAGCAATGCGCAAAACCAAATCGAAACGCGATTGAGCGCTGACAGCGCAAGTTGGGATCGCGAAACACGCCGCTGGACATTTGAAAATGCCACTATCGGCACGCATCACGACGGCGGGCCGCCGGAATTTGAAAAAATCAACGGACCTCTGATCGTCGATTCGTTTGAAGAAACGCCGATGCAATTGATCAAGCCCGGTTTGAGTGCCGAGCACCTTGGCATTCCCGATCTCAGCAGCTGGCTCAAATCGCGCGCCGAAGGCCTCAACTTCGCCGATCCCGCGCCTTACCGCACCGAATGGCATTACCGCTGGGCGATGCCATTCACCTGCCTCGTAAGCGTGATGCTTGCCGTTCCGCTGGCAGTGAATTTTTCGCGTCGCGGCCCCGCTGGCAGCATCGCGTTGGCAGTGGGCTTCTCGGCGATCATGCTTCTGATCAGCACGATCGTACTCGCCTTTGGGCACGCTGGAGACATGCCACCCGTGATGGCCGCATGGCTGCCGAACCTCGCATTTTTTGGCTTCGGAGTTTACCTTTTCAAACAACGCATCCACGGCCGCCCGCTATTCAAACGCTCGCGAAAAACGCAAAGCGCTTGAGGCACCGGCCCTTGAATTTATTTCACTCATCACCCCACCTCATCACTCATCATGGCCCTTGCTGAATCCTGGCATGTTCGCTCCCGCTCACGCGAGTGCGCGGCAACCCAACAACCCTTTGCCGATGGCGACACCATCATCACCGCGCTGTTTCCCGATCCCGAATCGAGCGGCTACCTGCGGCGCGATTATTCGCCCGAAGGTTGGGAATCACTGCCCGCCGATGCGGAAGTGCCCTTCTCGTTTTGGAAGTCCCGCTACGCGGCACCAGGCGGCGAGCAAACGGTCAATCCGATGGAAAAACTCAGCGCCGAAGAAATCCTGCGGCGCTTGGTCGATGAGGACAAGGAGCACACCGAAAACACGCGCTACATTCTTGCGGTGATGCTCGAACGCCAAAAACTTTTGCGCGAAACCGACAACCAACGCACGCCCAACGGCATCCTGCGAGTCTACGAGCATCGCAAGACCGGCGAGGTCTATCTCATCCGCGATCCCGACATCCCGCTTGCCGAAGTCGAGGCGGTGCAAAACGAAGTGATCGTGTTGCTCGAAAACAATGGCGAGCTGCCCGAGCCGGTGATGCCCGAAGTGGAACCCGCCGCAACGGATGAATCGCAAGCCGAAGTGGTTGGCGACGAAAGCGAAGAGGCTTCCGACGAGGCGAAAGCCTAATCATTGCCAAGGCGTTCGACGAATTCATCGAGCAGCGCCTTGAGTCGTGGTTCGCGTGCGATCGGTCTGAGTTTGTCGAAGCCGATCCAGATCGCGGTGGCGCCGCCGGGGCCGAGGCGCAGCGTCCATGCGTCGCATTCCGAGCCGGTGGCGCCGGTGAAAGTGCGGGCTCCATCACTGCGTTTCAGCACACTCGCCGCATCGCTAGCTGCATCAGGGCTCAGCGCCTGCACGAGCGAAGGCTTGGCGGTGTAAATGAGTTCGCCTTTGGCATCGCGGATCTCGCGAATGAGAAATGGCTTCGGCCGCTTGCCCTTGTTGCCAAGCGTTGCCAGCCCGACCGACATCTCCATCGGCGTGGCAGCGACCGAACCGCGAAACAAATCTTCTGTTTGAAGAAAGGGCCCGTCAAAACCACAACGCCGTGCGAGGCGCTCGACTTCCGCCGCACCAATTTGGCGCCCGGTTTGCACCGGTTTTCCCGGCAGCACGAGACCACCGCGCTCGGATGCCGCCGCCGCAACAAATGGCTCAAAGGCAGAGCCGAGATCACGACTCGAACGCGTACGATCGAATCGTGAGTGCTGGAAATTTCTTCCGCCAATCAATGCCAGCACACCCCCGCTGCCGGTCTCGGTGGTCACCGCCGCGTATTGCACATAAGCCGGATCACTGCCCGCCTCGTGTTGCGATGGCAATGGATGCGGCCACGATTTTTCGCGCTCGAGTTGTTCGACCGCATGATTCAATTCGGTTTCGAGTCGCTCCTGCCATACCATGTCGAGCGTGGTCTTCACGCGCAATCCGCCTGCGGCGATCTCGGCATCATCGAGAATGCGATCGAGCTCGCGCCGCACCGCTTGCAACGCGTACGAGGTTTGCGTGTCGCTGCGATCATCCTTGGCCAAGGCGATCGGTTCGGCAGCCACCGAGTCGCGGCGCTTCTGATCGATGAGCCTCATCGCGACCATGCGGTTGAGTGTTTGATCGCGTTGCTCGAGCGCCGCATTGAGATTGCGGAATGGTGAAAAAATGTGCGGCCCGCGGATGATGCCGACGACCAAGGCACACTGACCATCATTCAACTCGCGCACGGGTTTTCCAAAATAAGTTTCCGCCGCCTGGCTGATCCCATCGGCGCCGGCACCGAAGTAAATGCGGTTGAGGTAATGCGTGAGAATCTCGTCCTTCGTGTAGCGCGCCTCGATGCGCAGGGTCAGCGCGATTTCAAGAAATTTGCGATGCAGTGACTTCTGCCGCATTTGAAACACATTGCGCGCAAGCTGCATGCTCAGCGTCGAGGCCCCTTGCGTGAAGTCCCGGTCCTTAAGGTTGCGCAGCGTCGCACGCATCAAGCCGCGCACATCAACGCCGTGGTGCTCGAAGAAACGCGCATCCTCGCGAGCCCTCAAGGCATTGACCAAAAATTCCGGCAGATCCGCGCGCGTGGCCAGCCTGCCGCCGCCACCCGGCACGGCAATTTCGCGGCCCTTGCGATCGATAAAAACCGTGCCATGCGGCAATCGAGCGACCTCTTCGAGATCGAAGCGCATCGCAATCACAAAGTAAGTGAAAACCAATCCCGACAAAGCAACGAGCGCCGCCACCGAAAGCCAAAACGCGATGAAAATCGGGCCATGCAGCCACTCGGGAAGTCTTCGCCTCCACGGTGCCGTCGCTTTCAATGGTCGCCAGGTGGACAAGTGATGATTTCCTCTGCTTGGGTTGATTCAAATCACGGCTCCTCCACCGGAAGCGCACGCATCGGCGACTCATCGATGATTTTCGCACGCGGTGCAACGCCATCGTCATTGGCGGCATCGACCTCCTCGACCGCCATCGCGCGCGCCGGGTGGATCGGGCAAAAATCATTTTCCTCGGGCAACGATTCGGCAGGCAGCAATTCGCGCGTCGCGGTGTCCGCCGCCTTGCATCCGCTGGTCGCACGCTTGCCCGAGAGCCGGCAAAGGCCGACCTCAACAAGGCCCGAATTGTTGTGCAACTGGCAGGCTTTGTAGCCAAAGCCGTCGGCCGCCTTCATGATGTCGACCCACACCGGCAGCGAAAGCACCGAACCGAACCCACCTTCGATGGTTTTTTTCGGCGTGTCGAAGCCGACCCACACCGCACAGGTCAGCGCCGAGGAATAGCCAGCAAACCAGGCGTCTTTGAAGTCGTTGGTCGTTCCGGTTTTGCCACCACTGGGTTTGTTGAAGCCCAAACTTTTCACCGAAGCAGCCGTGCCATAGCTGGTGACCTCTTTGAGGATCCGCGACACGGCGAGCGCCGAATCGGCGGATGCCGACTGATAAGAAAGTGGCAGCGTCGAGTAGAGCACATTGCCTTCGCGATCCTTAATTTCGGCAATCAGGTACGGGCGATAACGCATGCCTTCGTTCGGGAAAATCGTGTAGGCCGTCGCCACTTCCCACGGCGAGGCTTCCCATGATCCGAGAAACGAAGCGGGTCTCTCAGGCATCGGCGTCGAGAAACCCGCCATGCCGGCAACCTCTTTGACCTTGCGCAGCCCGGCATGATTGCCGACGCGCACCGACATCGTGTTGCGCGAGCGCACGAGCCCGTAGGAAACCGGCTGCATGCCGCCGAAGGTGCCGTCGGAATTGCTCGGTCGCCAGGTGCCGCCGCCCTTGATTTCACCCGCGTAGATCGGCCCGTCGCTGATCTCGGTATCGGGATCGAGTCCTTTGTCGAAGGCTGCCAAATAAACAAACGGCTTGAAGATCGAGCCGAGCTGGCGCTTCGCGTCCTTAGCGCGGTTGAAGCGCGATTCGCCAGCATCGCGACCACCAATCACAGCCAAGATTGCGCCGCTGCGATTCTCGACCACCACCGCAGCTCCTTGCAGGTAGGTCGGCTCCTTGCGATTTTCCTCCGGCAGCTTGCGCCATCCATCGCGCGTCGGATGACGGTATCCGCGCAGTTTCTCAACCGAATGCAATTTGCGCTCGAGCGCCTCCTCGCCGACTTTCTGGATACGCGAATCGATGGTGGTGATGATTTCCAATCCACCCAACTCGATGTTCTGTTTTTCCAAAATCAGCTCGAGGTCGTTGCGGATCGCATCCATCGCATGCGACTCGCGCGCTTCACGCCGCCACTTCGGCCGCACCTCGATCGGTTCGAGCTTCGCCGCATCGGCCTGCTCGCGGGTGATGGCCTCGGCGACGACCATGCGCTCCAGTGTCGTGTTGCGCTCGCGCGTCGCCGCCTCGATCGAACGAAACGGATTGAAAGAATCCGGCCCGCGCACAATGCCTGCCAGCATCGCCGACTGCGAAAGCGTGAGCTCCGACGGGTGTTTCTCGAAGTAGATCCGCGAGGCCTCGCCGATGCCTTTGATCTGCCGACCCCAGTTGATCTGATTGATGTAGGCTTCGAGCAGTTCGTCTTTCGTGTAGGCCGCCTCGAGGCGAAACGCGAGAGCCATCTCGAGCAGCTTGCGGTTGATCTGGCGAACCGTGTCGCCGCGTTTTTCGCCGCTTTTGAGTTGGAAAATGTCGGATGCGAATTGCTGCGTGATCGTCGAGGCGCCCTCGCGTTTGCCCTGCGCGTTCTTGAGCGCGGCGCGGGCAATGCCGATCGGGTCGATGCCACCATGTTGGTAAAACCGCTCGTCTTCACGCGCGAGAATCGCTTTGCGGAAAAATTCCGACACCTGCGTGAGCGGCACGATCGAGCGCTTCTCGCCGTGAATGCGACCGATCTCGATGCCCATGCGATCGCGGATGATTGACCTTTGCGGCATCGCATGGATTTTTGCCAAATCGTAACTTTGCGACCGGAAGCCATAAATCACTGCAAGAATCAACGCGAGGTACATTCCCGCCACCAAGGGGTAGCCGATCAGGCGGGTAAACACCTTGGCCAACAGACCCAGCGAGCGGGTGAAAAAACCGAAGAGATAAAACGGCCACAAGAGCAGTAGCATTCCACACCCCCTCCGTCGGGCGACGGGAGCCGAGGGCTCATCCCTGCCCCGCCGGTGGTTTTCCTGCTTTTTTGCCATCGATGCGCTGAGATTAGACGAAGCGGCGCCAGCATTCCATCACGGAAATCGATTGCGGCTTGAAATGATTTCGGAACAAGCGAGCAATCGTGCGACGCTTTCAGAATCGTGACCATGGGATCGATCCAATGCCTTGCCATCGTGGGCTGCCTTGCGGCGGCCCTTTCCACGCTCCATGCAAGCGAGCCGGATCTGGCAGCGCTCGAGGCGAAGGTCAAATCCGTCGCGCAGCAGACTCTGCCGGCGACGGTCGCGCTGCTCTCGGAAGACACGAACTCCTCCGGCTCAGGCGTGCTGGTGTCGGCCGACGGGCTCATCCTCACCGCCGCGCATGTCGTCCAAGGCGCCGAGGAAATGTTTGTGGTTTTCCCCGATGGCGAACAAGTCACCGGCAAGGTCCTCGGCGCAAATTACTCGAAGGACATCGCAATGGTGAAAGCCAAAGGCAAAGGGCCATTTCCATTTGTGAAGCTTGGCGAGTCCAAACCGTTGCGAGCCGGCGACTGGTTGGTCGCGCTTGGCCACTCGACCGGCTTTGATGCCACACGCACGCCGCCGGTGCGCTTTGGTCGAGTGATCTCGGAAGGGCCTGGAAATTTCCTCACCACCGATTGCACGCTCATCGGCGGAGACTCGGGCGGGCCCTTGTTTGATCTCGATGGCAAACTCGTCGGCATCCATTCGTCGATCGGTAAAGATCGCGAAAACAACAACCATGCCGGCATCGACGGCTTCAAGGACGACTGGAATCGCATGCTCGATGGCAAGTCATGGGGCGCGCTCACGCTCAATCCATTTGCCAATCCGGAAATGCCGGTGCTCGGCATCGCCATGGGCATGCGGCCGGAGCAGAAGGGCGTGATGGTCGATGGTGTGGTCGATGGCTCGCCCGCCGCAATGGCCGGCTTGAAGGTCGGCGACATGATCGCGGCACTCGATGGCAACACGATCCATGACGGCGGTGAGTTGCTGCAAATGTTGGCGAAACGCGAAGCGGGCGACAGCGTGAAGCTCGATGTTTTGCGCGATGACAAAACCTTCAGCACGATGGTGAAGCTGATGCGGCGCAACGAAATTTTTGAATCCCCTTGAACCTCTTCATTTCCATGAAACACCCGCTGGCCAAGTTTCTTTTGATCTGCGCGTTGCCAAACCTCGCTGCCGCGCAGGATGAAATCCCCTTGCTCCGCCCGGAGGAACGCGCCGTGGTAGACGCGCAATCGGAGGCACTCAACGCAACTCTCAAAACGAAACTCACCACGGCCGCACAATCAACCGTGCGCGTGTGGTCGGGCAAAAAGCGGCTCGCGTACGGCACAGTCATTGGCGACGGCAGGCAGGTGCTCACCAAGTGGAGCGAAGTCGCGAATGCGGCCTCCACGCTCGTGGTTGATGGCCCAAACCGCGAAGCCCATGATGCGAAATTAATCGGCGTTTATGAAGAGGAAGACCTTGCGATCCTCGAAATCGATGGTGGCGCGCTCAAGCCCATCGCATGGTCAAATGATAAGCCCCCGCTCGGGGCATTCCTTGTCGCTCCGCAACCGGATGGCAGGCCGGCGGCATTCGGCGTCGTCAGCGTGCTCGAACGCAACCTGCGTGAGACGGATTTGGCATTTCTCGGCATCGGCAGCGACCTAGAACACAAAGGACCAGGGGTGAAGATTAGCGAGGTGCAGCCCAACACCGGCGCCGCGGCAGCGGGGCTCAAGCAAGGCGACGTTGTGCTGATGGTGAAAGAGCGGCCGATCTCGGGCTTGATGGAATTAAAAAGCGCGCTCACCGGCACAAAACCGGGCGAGACTGTGCCTCTGCGAGTGCGCTCGAACGACGGAGAAAAAACCATCGGCGTCACCCTCAGCAAACGCCCTGAGCTTCCGAAGATTTACAATCCGCGCCTCGAACAAATGGAACGCATGGGCGGCAAAATCAGCCGCGTTCGCGATTCATTCACCCAAGTGCTGCAGTCGGACATGCGTCCCTCGCCGGATCAGATCGGCGGACCTGTCGTCGATCTTGAGGGCCGCGTGATCGGCATCACGGTGGCTCGCGCGGATCGCACGCGATCTTTCATCATGCCCTCGGCAGCGGTCGTGAAAATGCTCGCGAACACACCGAAGGACCCATCGGTCGCCAAAGTCCGCGAGCCGGAAAAACAAGTGAGCGCGCGCGCGCCAAAGCCCGATGCGCCGCAGCAGCTTCCCAAAGCCCCCAGCCCGAAACGCATGCGCGAACACCTTTCGGAAATGGAGCGCCTGATGGAATTCATGCGCGAGGAGATGCGCTCGCTTGAGCTGGAGCGTTGAGCAGCAAGCCACCTCACGGGTCGATGCCTACGCGAATCCGTGCCGGCACATCCTTGATCGGAATGCCGGCTTTGGTCAGCGCCTCCCAGATTTCCAGCAAGCGATCGAGCGGCAGTTTCTTGTCAGCCTCAAGCTCGAGCTTTCGTCCCGGATTTTGTTTCTGGTAAGCGGCAAGATACGAGTCGAGGAGGCCCGGCGGCACTTTGAGCGAATCAAGCGTGATCGCTCCCGTGGCATCGACGGCGATCACCGAGCGTGTTTCGACGACTTTTTCCGAAGGGATCTCGCGCACGGTCGGTAACTCGATGCGCAGAATGTCGCGCGGTTTTTTGAAGTTGGTCGAAACGATGAAAAAGATCAGCAAAATGAAAAGAATGTCGATCATCGGAACGATCGGCACCTCGGCGCGTTTGCGTTGTGTGCGGGGAAATCGCATGGGATCAGCCGTTGATTGAATCGCCGCGGCAGGCATCGCAAAGGTCTGCGAGCAGAGACTCGAGCTTCACTGTGAGCAGTTCGATGCGACGCATGAAATAGCCGTGCGCGATCACGCAGGGCACCGCGATCGCCAACCCGAAGATTGTGGTGTTGAGCGCTTCGGCGATGCCGCGCGCGATGGCAAGGTGGTCGGCTGCATCACTGAGGCCTTGGAAAATGGTTACAAGACCCGAGGCCGTGCCCAACAGACCCAGCAAGGGCGCGACAGTGATGACAATGTCGAGCACGCCTATGCCGGAATAGAGGCGCGCAACCTCCATCCGTGCGGCGGATTCGACAGCGGTGGTGATGTCGCTTTGCGGCTTGCCACGATGCTTGATGGCGCTCGCCGCCAAACGCGCAAGGGCGCTGCCGCCTTTTTCCACTTCCTTCACCAAACTCACCTCACGACCGCTGTGCGCAAGATCGGCAAAAGTGGCCACTTGTTTTTCAAGCTCGGCGGGCATGACGCGCGGAGACGATAGCGAAAGGAACTTATAAACAATCGCCGCCACACCCACCACCGAAGTGACGCCGAGCGGAATCATGAAGATGCCGCCCTTGTGAAGGAAATCCCACGCGGCTTGCACGATGCCGGAACTGTGGCCGGCGCTGGTTTGCATCAGGGTCTCAAGCATGGTTCGTTATGGTTGTCAGAAATAAAATCGGAACATGAGTTCCAGTGGGTCGTCGTCGTAGTCTTTGCGCAAGGCCTTGGGCATTGGTGGAATGTCCGCATCGCGAATCGCATTCAAGGTAAATCCCTTTTGAACCTCACCGGTCTCCATGTCACCTACGAATTGAACGGAGCGCACCTTGCCGCTGGTTTCGACAAAAAATCTCACGGTCAAAAATCCCGGCGTGATGAAATCCCGATGCCGCACGCAGTTGCGTTGCCACTCGATCTCGACCGCACGGCTGATCGTAGCCTGATAGCGGCCGAGCGGCGTATCGGCGACATCAAGAGCGCTGGGCCCGCCGCGCGAAATCGAGCCCACCATCGCGGTCTTGCGCTGATTGCCGCGAAATTCTTTGTCCTTCTTCGGTTCGGGCGGGCGCGGGGAAATTTCCTTGGGTTTTTCCTCGGCCACCGGCTCGGGCTTTGACGCTTCGGCTTGTGGCTCAGCGGCTTCTTGCGGCCGGGCATCGGGCGCGATGGGTTTTTTGAGCTCTTCGGTCGAAACGCCGACATCCACCGGATTCGGGCCCTGCACGAGACCGCTGCGTTGCGGCGCTGATTTGGAGGGCGGGCTCGATGTCTTGTTTTCGCGCTCAGATGCGCTTGGCTTGGTGTTGGACTTGGATGCCTCTTGCGACTCGCGAGCCTTGTTTGGTTGGGTCAATTCACCATCCTGATACTGACTCTGCGTGGTCTCGATGTCATTCGCGTCACGCGGCTTGATCCCTTTCTGCGAAGGCTGAGCCGGGGCTGAAGGGGTCGGGGCGCGATCGCTGGCCGCGCGCGTCGATCTTTCGCCGATGAACGGAGCGTTCTTCACCGGCTCGCTGGCCTGCTGCTCG
>Ga0208481_1000341_pt1 | contig 14208 bp, 14 predicted proteins | sample LakMenEpi02Jun10_FD_150662 | JGI IMG/M metagenome (GOLD analysis project Ga0208481, IMG submission 150662) | Freshwater microbial communities from Lake Mendota, WI - 02JUN2010 deep hole epilimnion (SPAdes) | ecosystem: Environmental > Aquatic > Freshwater > Lake > Epilimnion/Euphotic zone ... | reverse complement strand
GGATATTCAATCAGTGTATGGACGTGATTCCCTTCACCGTTAAATTCAAGCACTTGAGGGGGCGACAAGCAAAGTGAAAGCAAGATAGGCAAAGGGTTTCAGGTGCTAGACCCTCTGAAAAAAGATGGTGCTTATTGACAATGCTATGAGGTTATTAAGCAGGTATCTAGAGGGTGCAGTTTGATGGTAAAAAAGAATGGTCTCGTCAAAATAACAAGACCACAAAAATAAATGCTACCATCATTTTATCAAGAAATCCTCGAAAAATACCTGACTCATAGACAGTTAATCACCCTAAAAATGCTGGTGTGGGTACTTCAAACACAGAAAGAAGTCAGAATAGAAAGATTGGCTGCTAACCTGCCATTACCAATACAAGAAAATAGCCGTCGTCGTCATATACAAAGATTTTTGAACTCTAATAAGTTGAGTGTGGTGCTGTTATGGTTTCCAATTATTGAAGTAATTTTAGCACGCTTATTTAAACCACTCTCGCAATTGGTTATTGCTATAGACTTAAAGCCAATGGAAGGATAATAACATTTTGATGGTAAGTGTAATTTATCAAAAAAGAGCATTACCAATATATTGGTGTCTACTAGATAAAGATGGTTGCAGTAACCTGCAAGAACAGCAAAAAGTATTACGTCCGGTAATTAGGTTATTGAAACATTATCAATTAGTCATTATTGGCGATAGGGAATTTCATGGTGCTTCTTTAAGGAGATGGTTACATAGTCAAGGTTTGAAGTATATCTTCAGACAGAAAAAAGATACCACATTTCGAGAGAAAAGACAAAAATTTCAACCTTTAAGTTCAATTCCCATTTACCCTGGAGGTCGGAGATTTTATGAAAATGTTAATCTCACACAGGAGAAAGGTTTTGGTCGTTGTAATTTAGTCGTTTATTGGAGACGAAAGTATCGCGGTAAGCAAGAAAAAGAATCTTGGTATTTATCAACTAATCTCACAGATATCTCAACTACTATCAAAATATATGGTCAACGTTTTGGGATTGAAGCTATGTTTAAAGATTGTAAAACAGGGGGGTATAATTTAGAAGGTTCTCAAGCTTCTCCTGATAGACTTGTGCGGATAATTTTATTGATTGCTTTGGCAATGACTTCTGCATGGTTACAAGGTTAAAAAACTCAATCTCAAAGAAAACAATCTTATGTTTGTCGTCCTAATGAAAATAAAAGAACTAGAAAAAGACATAGTGATTTTTGGATAGGTTTATACGGTTCTAGTTGGATAGTTTCTATGAATGAGTGTCAAGAATTGGTCTTGGAAATGATGGCTTTGGTTCGCAATAAGATGACATTTTATCGGCAGGGTATGAGGGCTGTAATGCTTATCCAGCAACCTCTTTAGCTCCTTTGTCGCCCCCTCAAGTTGGTGCTTACTGAGAATGCGATACAGTTATTAAGCAGGTGTTTATGGGGTGCAGTTTAATGGTAGAAAAGAATGGTCTCGTCAAAAGAACAAGACCATAAAAATAAATGCTAGTTGCTACTCAAAAGTACAATCAATGCCACTCCTAAAATAATTAATCCACTACCCATAATAAATGACCAGAAGCGGTGATAACTGTGGACAATTGTGCCATTTTCTCCTTTTAATTGGATTAAATCCATCCAAGGCATAATACCCCGACGAAACCAACCAATAGTTCCTACCTTTTGACCAATTAGACTTTTTACTCGTTTCATCCCAAACAGAAAATTACCAATTGAACCAAAACGGGAAGCGTAGTGTAAATAAAGCATTCCGCTAGGATCTTGTAGTTTCAAGTCAGAACCAAATTTATAACCAGCATCACCCCGGCCAATTAATTCCCCTTCTAAAATGGCGGGTTGTCCCCGCAAAGGACTGGCATAGGGGTTTGACATTAAGGTGAGAATATCTGTAGCTACGGCCTTGCTGTAGTCGGGGAACATGACAAAAGCTTTGATTAATATGCCGATTCCTAAACCAATGAATGGCGCACCCAGTGTTAATCCAAGGTTGTTGTTGTTGGCAACCGAGAATATGAATGCGCCAATAATTAAACCCAGGAAGAAGCCGATAGTTTCTGCACCATACAAAATCACATCTAAAAAGAAGTTGCCGTAAAGCTTTTTCTTGTTTAAGTTTTTACCCTCACCGATGACTGGCCCCATGTCGAACTCAGTTGATAAACCTAGTTGTTCGGAGTATGTGCTGAGGGCGCGGACTCGTTTACCAGTAAGAGGATGAGTAGAATTTAATTCCATCCACAAACCCCAAGGGCTAAACATATCCCACAAGAAGACGCGACCGATTTTTTGAGGATCTGAGGAAATGCGGTAAGCTGTACCTGTTGAAGATGCGGCTTTGTGGTCGTAAATTCCTAAAGCGCGAGTTCCTTCAATTAGGCGACTGGGTTCTTGGGCGCGTGAACCTTCTTCCACGATACCATAGGCAATTTTAACTAAGGCGCGGGAGAGTCCGTTGGGATTCCCTGTGGTTTCCGCTGCAAAGTGGTCTGCAAAATATTCTCTGGTGCGAGAAAGATATAACAGCAGGTATGTACCGATAATGTAAAAGATATAGGCAACGAAACCAGCAGTTTTTAAAGCATCTTTGATTTTGTTGTCGTTACCGCCACTTGTAAATCTTCTGACTGTACTGTAAATTAAGTAACAAATCTGCACTAAGGTAGAAGCCACAGTCATAACAGCAAAGTCCCAGTGGACTATATGCCCTAGTTCATGGGCGTAAACGGTAGCAACTTCATCATCATCTAGGTAAGTAAACAGTCCTTGGCTGACGACTAAGCGGGCGCTGTTAGGTAAAGAACCATAAGTGAAAGCTGTGGGGTTTTGGTCTTGAATGATTCCCAGTCTGGGGATTTTGATGTTTTTTTGTCGGCAGACTTGGCGGATAATTTCCCCTGTTTCTGGACTGAGGTTTTCGATTTCTGCTAAGTTTACCCAACGAGTTTGGTACAACCAGCTTTGACTTAGATCCATTAGGAAGGGTGAGAGGAAAAAAGCTGCTAGATTGAATATTAAAGTAATACCAATAGCGATCGCTAGTCCGGTGATAGGATCACTACTAGTGAAAATTAATACTAGGCTTAAACCCAAAACAAAAACCATGCCAAATAACAAGGCTATGGTGACACCAGATGCTAAGGCTAAACTCCCACCTACTCCTCCCATAGCCAAATTCACTGCCATGGTTGCTGCACGTCCCGCTTTTGGGAAACTGGACTGTGTGACTGAAGAGAAAACAGGCTGGTTTTTTTCTGCCCATTCTCTCGCCTGTAGGTTATCGCTATTGATTAATTTTTGCCAGAGAACAGTCGCTTGTTCAGTTCTCCCTATTTTCTGATAAGCTTTCACCAGCCACATTTGGGCTGTCAGATAATCTGGAGAGTTGAGTTCTAGGGAATTTTGGGAAAATTCCTCTAGGAGATAAACCGCCTCTTGATATTGCCCTTGTTGAAAGGCATTTAACCCTGATTGCAATGACATTTATGATATCCCTGAACGTTTGATATTTTGATCTCATTAACACTCAATGGATACAGAATTCGTGATGCTAATTTCGCAAAATTCACAAAATTCATAACATAGTGACATAGTAAAGTTGAGAAGAATTAGCGGCACTTAGGCAACAGGCTAAAATTACAGTATCAATTAAAATCAGGGTGTAATTATTTATAATTATTTATGAGTTCTTGCTTGATGTTTTGCTTGAACTGTGCCAGCGATTGCTTTTTTGCGTACATTAAACAAACAGCACAGGCTTAAATATCTGTAACTTATAATATCGGAAACTGCTGTAAAGCGATCGCTAAATCAATTCATAACGATTCTATGCAGTTGTAGCGACGCTGAAAACAATTACCAATAGTATGTCCATTGCACTTACTTTGCTTTCCGACCCCCGGCCAAATTCCTTGTAACCAGGGGTAACAGAGAGAATCTAATTAAGCATGACGTTGACTGACTAAAACATGATGAGAATATTCAAAATCATTATTAGTAATTCTGATATCAGCAGGATCTGTCTGTCCTTGCGCTCGGAAACGGCGAATAGCTTCTACAGCAGCTTGATTGCAGAGCAATACTAAATCAGCGCCATTCCAACCTTCTGTGACTTCAGACCAATATGTTAAATTCACGTCTAATAATGGTCGTCCCTCAGTGTAGACCCGCAAAATATCTAAACGACTGGCCAAATCAGGCAAATCTACCTTAAGTTGTAAATCCAACCTACCCGCCCGTAATAACGCTGGGTCAAGAGCATCAGGACGGTTTGTCGCCCCAATAACCAGAATACTTGCACCGACCTCTACACCATCCAACTCAGTTAATAATTGCCCTACTACCCGGTTACTTACACCAGAATCACCGCTGTAAGTTCCCCTTGCGGGAGCTAAGGTATCAATTTCATCAATGAATATGACACAGGGTTCTGCTTGTCGAGCCTTAGCAAATAATTCCCGCACTGCTTGTTCACTAGCGCCCACCCAACGGGTCAGTAATTCCGGTCCATTGACACCAATAAAATTAGCCCTGGCCTGGGAAGCTACAGCCTTGGCTAATAAAGTTTTACCAGTTCCCGGTGGACCCCATAACAAAATCCCCTTAGGAGCTATAGCCTTAGTTTGTAGATAAAGTTCTGGATAAAGTAGAGCCCCTTCTACAGATTCTCGCAGAGTTTGCTTAATATTCTCTAAACCACCAATATCATCCCAAGCAACTTGGGGAACTTCCACCTCTACACTGCGAAGTACAGCCGGTTTGATTTCCTTTAGTCCCTGTAAAAAATCAGTTTGAGTAACCGTCATGTTTTCTGGAGCTTGCACCTCTATAGAAGGAACTTGACGACGGAGGGCGCTATAAGCCGCCTTTTGACAAACGGCCTTCAAATCAGCCCCCACAAATCCCACCGCCCGCTCGGCGATAAAATCGAGGTCAACGGTGTTATCCAAGGGCATAGAACGGGTGAGAATTTGCAGGATTTCTTTGCGGCCGTTGATATCAGGAATGCGAAACTGAACTTCCCGGTCAAATCGTCCTGGTCTTCGTAGGGCAGGGTCAAGGTGGTCAGGGCGGTTGGTAGCCGCGAGAACAATCACCCCTGGGCTATGGGAAAAACCATCCATTAAGCCTAATAATTGGGCAACCAGACGCTTTTCAACTTCCCCTTCTACGGCGCTGCGGTCTGGGGCGAGGCTATCAATTTCGTCAATAAAAATAATACAAGGAGCATTTTTAGCGGCTTTTTCAAAGATACCGCGCAATCTTTGTTCCGCTTCACCGTAATATTTACTGATGACTTCAGGACCGACAATAGCAATGTAGTTAACGCCCAGTTCCTCTGCTAAAGCGCGGGCGGTGAGGGTTTTGCCCGTTCCTGGAGGACCAACTAATAATACGCCGTGGGTGGGTTCTAGTCCTAATTTAGCTAGTAGGTCAGGGCGTTTTAAAGGAATAGCAACCAGTTCTTTGAGTTCTTTGACAATTTCGCTCAGTCCACCGATATCTTTAAGAGCAATACCTGAAGTAGGATCGGGGGGAACAACTGGATCTGAGGGACCTGCACCTGCTGCTGGGGGAGCTTGAGTATTCATCCGACTTGTACCCACATCATTACCCATACTGCCCATGTTACCCCCCATATTACTAGTACGGGGCATATTTCCTGTTCTGGGAATACTGCTTAGGGGTCGGGAGTTAAACTGGACATTGGTCTTGATTTCTCCGTTTTCTGCTTTTTCTTCCAGAGCTTTCACCAATTCCACTAACTGCTCAAATCCCTTGAATAAATTTTCACTCATCAGATTCCTCCAAAAATTGACTCTAAAAAACCATTGTTTCTTGGCTACATTATCCACTTAAAACAAAAGATCCGCAGCACCTTTAATTCTGGCAATGGGTTCGACAGATCTAGGTAAGTTAGGTAAGCGAATAATTGTTTGCTGTGAAAACAAGCTACTCTCAATCTCTACATCTTCAGTGTAGCGATTTTGCACCACATAACGCTGTTGAATTCCTATAGTTTTTAGAGATTCTGTTAAACGAATGTGTTCAGCTATAATTGCTGATTCAGCCTGAATTACACCCACAAATTGCGTATGCTTTGGGTTTTTTAATTTCTTCTGAGCTTTGACCACTTGTTGGCGCAGACTTCGCAACCGTCCAATAAAATCAACTCGACCCAAGACATTCTGATATTTCATCCACAATTTAAAGATCCAAGATAACCAATCTCCTAATGCAGTTGGCATTTCCAAAAATTGCAGAAGATGGCCTGTGGGCGCTGTATCTAGAATAATCAAATCTTGTTGGCTGCTGTCTAATAAATCCATAATCGTGATTAGGGATAGCATCTCATCAATACCTGGTAAAGCTTGAGACATAATTTGCCGCCAAGCTTCTGGAAGATAAGCAATATTTATGGTTGTATCTGTTTCTGTCCCTTCACCACTAATCATATCCGCTAATTCCCATAGGTAATCGGCACGAAATTGATCTAATATTTTCTCAGCATCAATTTCTTGTCCAGTTAAATTAGGAGCTAATAATTTCGGTTCATGTCCTAATTTTTCACCAAAAGCATCCCCCAAGGAATGAGCAGGATCTATAGAAATTACGCGAATATTTTTATCAGGATAACGATTAGCAAAAGCCCAGGCCATGGACGCTGATACTGTGGTTTTACCAACTCCTCCTTTGCCACCAACAACAATTAGTTGACAACCTTCCGCTACAAAGTCAGTAAAGCTAGGTGGAATCTTAGTCGGCCATTGAATTAGTGGTGCAGCAGCGAGTTCCACATGATCAATAGATTGAATTTGTGCTGCTAGATTGTCTAATGCAACTCCACCTAATGGCGCGAATTGCTGTTGTGGGACTATGAGAACGGGTTTATTTTGGGAAATTTTTAAGAATTTATTGATAAAGTTTTGCTGTTCTGCATAGCGGTCTGGTTCTACATTTGAATGTGCCAAAATTCGATTTATTACTATTCCTCCATAGGGAACTTTTAAGGTTTCTAAACTTTCGATAAATCGCTCAGTTTCGGCAAAACACATAGGTTCAGAAATAGCGACAACTATACAAGCTGTAAATTTATCATCTTGTAGTAGTCGTCTACCTTCTGCTAATTGAAATTTCAGGTCAGCTAAAAAGTCATCAACTTCATCAAGAACATAACTTTGTCTTGTCAAAGTTTCTGTAATTACCTGATGCTTTTTTTCAAATAACTCTAATGAGTTTAAAATCACATCTAAAAAATCTTCCAATCGCAACAGGTTTAAAGCATGACCAGAAGGAGCCATATCAACCACTATGCGATCTACTTTTTTTTCAAACAGTAGACGTTGGATTTCTAGTAACCCCATTAATTCATTTAAACCAGGCCAGTTCAAATCCCAAACTGGCGCTAAATCTTGTCCGTCAGCTAAACTTCCTCGCTCAACCAGTAGTTCTAAAAATTGGCTATATTTGGACTTAAATTCTAAGAGTAGTTTTTCAGCATCTAAAGCCTGAACACTTAAATTAGGCAAATCTGGTAATGGTGAAGCATAATCTTTCACTTCTGTCAGTAATACATCTCCTAAGGAATGTGCCGGATCTGTAGACAGCAACAAAATTGTTTCTTCAGGGAACTGTTTTGCCCAATGACGAGCAAAACTGCAAGAAGTGGTAGTTTTACCAACTCCACCCTTGCCGCTAAACATAACTAAATTAAGTGAGTCGTAATGGTTCATAATAAAGTTAAAAAATTCACGAAAAGACTAATAGATAATCATTCAATAAAGTGGTAAGGAGGAAGGCTATCTCCCAAAATTAAATCCCACCGTGGACAAGCTTTTTGCCAATTTAAAAATTGTTCTAAAAGCAAGTTTTTATCTTGACAACCAATCAAAATATAAATTCGCACTTCCTCCTCTTGTTCTTGAATCACAACGGGTAATTGATTAACTTTGGTGATTAAATCAATAAGATATTGTTTTTCTTTTGCTTGAGCAATAAGGAAGTCATTTTGGTTTTGATAGCGTTGCTTTTTAGCTAGGAAATAATCCTTACCTCCCCCCTCAGATGGTACTTCTTCTATGATTCGTGGGATCAATTTTAAAGTAAATTCGTTTTTACCATTAATCTTTTCTAGCTTTTCTTGGTACTCTTGTTTATGGGATTCTAGATGATTTAGCAGATTATTTACGGAAGTAAAATAAGTTCCAAAACGTAATGGTAAAACCGTAATTTGCTTAAAAAGTTCACAAATCACTCGATCATGAGCTAAAGCCATTTTGATAATTTTTTCATCATTATTTTGGAATGATTCTAAAAATATCCCCGGCTCGACAATAGCCGCAAGTTCATTACCATTAATTAGCACTACTTGATTAACAGCACCCTGTGGCAAAATCAAGGGAGAGCTAGGTATTTCCAAAAAAGCATAAGTGTAGAGATTTTCTAATTCCATATATTTCACCTAGATAAAAATATTTGCTGTTACAAAGTATTTAAAGTTCATATTCATTAAAATCAGAGCTAAATTTTTTTCCAGATAATTTGGGGATTTACAATCACAAAAACTTGGTTATAATGATAAAAATATTTTCAGGGATCTTTCATGAAAACAGTTATTAATCGCAGTATTAGTGTAGCTAAAATTAGCACAATGCCCCGTCCTAAGTCTGATGCATCTAGTCAGTTGGATCTTTATAAAATGGTGACAGAGAAACAACGTATTCAGCGAGATATGTCTTCCATAAAAGAGAAAATGGGTTTACTTCAACAACGCTTAGATATCCTCAATGAACAAATAAAAGCGACAGAAAAAACTATTCATAAATTCCGTCAACCTCACTCCAATACCTCTCAAAATATAGCCCGTTCAAGTATTTTTGTTGAGTCGAATAATTACCAAACTTTTGAGGTTCAATATTAGGAGCCAAAGTCTTGCTAAATTCGGTAAAGTATGAACACATCTTCTAAGTTAACCCGCTTTTGCGGATTTTCTATAATCAGTTTCAACTTTACCGCATTGCAGGTCAGTTAGGTACAAACCACAAAACCTTGCACTTAAAAGGTTTTACTAAAGCTGCTGTAATACACTTAGATTACAATCCTGATCAAGAAAGGCTAGGAGTTTCTTAACTTTTCAATAATCAAATAGGATTCCTATGGGATCATTTGTCATTACCGTTTCTCAAGAGTTTTAAGTGTAAAAAAAGTAGTTTACTTGCTCCTATTTATACTAAGGTAGCGAAACAAGATCTTGATCTTGTTCAGCTTCTAATTCTAAGCGTGCTTCCTCTTGTTCAGCTTCTAGTTCTAAGCGTGCTTCCTCTTCTAGGGCTTGAATTTTTAAAAGAATCTCTTCTTCTTGAATCTCGAATTCCTCCTCACCAATTTCGCCAATATCAAAGGAAAGTTGCAAGCTTAATAATTGTTTATGCAAATTTTCCTGAGCATCAAACTCAGTATTAGTCCGCTCTTGGATTTTTTCCGCAATCCAGACAACTCCACTTAGTGGACCCATGATTGGTAGTAGTAACAGTTTCGTCAACATGGTCATAACTCCTATGAATCAAGCAGAGCAAATGTATAGGGAGCAGTAAAATTGTTGTAGCGAATACGTAAGCGATCACCAAATTTCTGATCAATCATTTCGACACGTTCACCAAATTCAGATTCACTTTCCCAAGGAATCAAAAAGGCTGCATTGTAAATCATTTCTTCAGTCATGGTATCACTGACTACAATCTCTTGAGCCAAAGGGTCTAGCTCACTAGAGAAAGCTTGAATTACAGTTTGTTTGCGGGCTAATAAATTACTTTCAATTAATTGTCCAATTTGAATCACTTCCTCCATACTCAACTTTTTACCTTCCATGTTGTCGCGTTGCTGCTTCAACTCCTGATGAGACTCCATCATGTTTTGTAATTCCGCTTTAGCATCCCAGAAAACTTTAATGCTAACCTCTCTTTTCCCTGCCAATTTTTGAAACAATTGATTTAATTGATCCTTATGGGGATTAATCAGTTGACTCATGATGGTTTCCCAATCTTTAACCACTAATCCAAACCGCAGGGGGAGAAGAACACGAAAACCCTTGTGCATTGTTTTTTCTAAAACTCTTTCATGAGCTAACAAATTACGACGAGAGGCCAAATATTTTTCTCGAAGAGCCTCTGAATATAAAAAACAAAACCCATCAACTACTTCACTATGAACAGGTTGTTTGTCCAATCCTTCAAGAACAAGAGTTTCAGGAATCTTGTCTGGGAAAATACCGTACAAATAAAGACCAGTAATCATAAGCTGTAAAAAGATCAAATCTAAATTTATGATTGATAAATTAGTATTAAATTGGTTTTGAAGTCAAAACCAACCGTAATTTAGCGTGAATAAGATCGATTTGAGCGATACCCAAATCTATCTCACCATCTACAACAATTCCCGTGTTTAAAAGTCGATCTAATAGCTCTAGTACCGAAGGACGACTACTGGGTTGACCTGGATAATAAGAACCGGAAGATGGCAAAAGGGTCCCAACATCTCCCAAATTTATATTTAAATCTGCGGGGTCAACGTCAAACGTCTTACATAAATGTAAAATTTGTTCTTCTAATTTTTGCAGACTATCTGCAGCCCGCTCTAAGTCAGGTTCACTCAGTAAATCCTCTTCCATGCGCCGAATTACTTGAGCTTCCATCAACTGGCGCACCAATTCCAATACAGTCAAAAGTAAAGGAGCTAAACCCGCCTCATTCTTGGCTTTAGCAGGAATAGTTAGTGAATTATTTAAGTTTTCAGCAGGAGTGCAAACCATGTTCATGATGCAACCTCAAGTTTTAAATGTCTCTGATCCAATTTGACTATTAAATTTTCCAGACTTTCAGTTTCTATTGAATGTAGATCATAGTTTAGATTAGACATCAATTGCTGGATCTACGGGTGATGAACCTTCTTCAATGGTTTCAGACTGAAAATCCAGAATTTCCACTGTTGAATCTACAGGTGATGAAATTTCTTCAACGGTTTCAGACTGAAAATCAAGAACCTCCATTGTTGAATCTAAGGGTGATGAACCTTCTTCAATGGTTTCAGATTGAAAATCAAGAACTTCCATTGTTGTATTCAGATATGGTGAAGTTTCTCCACCGTTTTCAGACCGAAAATCCAGAACTTCAATCGGTGTATCTGGTGATGGAATTTCTTCAGCCGTTTGACGCAAATCATCCCCAATATCTGCTGATAAGGGGATATTCTCCTCCACACTAGAAGAAGTCAGTAAATTTAGCTTTGCCTCTAGGCTCTCTAGACGATGCTGAAGCTGTTGATTTTCTTCAACCAACCGTTGAGCCTTAGTGCTCAGATAGGGATCGCTTTCCCACCAATTGATGCCCATTTCCTTGGCTTTGTCCACGGAGGAAATCAACAAGCGAATCCGAATATGTATAAGTTCTGTGGAAGCTATAGATATAGAAATATCACCAGCAATCACAATGCCCTTATCTAAAACCCTTTCGAGAATGTCCGCTAAAGTCGAACCTTGGGTAGATGTGTTAATAGCTCGACTTGAGTTAGTATTAGGACGCGTTGGCAGCATTGGGGTAGAAGTCACAAGCAATTCAACTCTTGAATGTTATAGGGATCATACCTGATTTTACAAACCAAATATCACTGCTCTAAGGAAAATAAACCACTAGTTATTATTGGGTGATACCCATCAATACTTGTGTCAATTTCCCAAACACAGTTCTGAAACCCAATCAAATCATTACGACATCATAGGGTTTCAGGGTCTTGGCGAAGGTATTGACCCATCTGCTCAATATTATATCAAATTATTGAGTAGAAAAACTGGCAAATTAAAGTGTTCATTCCCCAGCGACTAACATTTCTGATTGAGCAATGATCAACTTTGCTAGTTGCTCTAGTGGTCACTTACCTAGATTGATCTCATCACCCCCCCGTCGGGTAAGTGAGAGACTTATACTTTATAACCTAATTCGCTTGATCAGCCAATTGTTGGGATGTAAATTGGGAATTGTCAGTCAAAAAAACATTGTCTCCCGTGACTCTATTATTTAATATCTCAAGTTCTTCAGCTGAGAATTTATCCAGTAACTCCAAGAAAATGTTCGTTGATTCGCTTATAGATAGATGAGAGCGGTTGAACAGAATATCTATAGCAATATCTGGAAAATCTAAACTTTCTGTTGTCACCGGAATATTATTATCCGCACAGACCTTAGCAATCATTAGACAAGACCGTAAGCCAGAAGTTTTCTCTGCTCCAGTCGCCAGACGAAATGATTTAACTAACCGTACTATGAAGTTAGCCGATTCTCGGTCTATATTTGTTTTCTGAATTAATATCTCTGTTTGAGTGATCTCATCTGGTTCTGGCATACTAATAGTCACCAATCTATCCATCAAAGCATCTTGGGTTGAGTGAACTCCCGCATACTCTTCTGGATTTGATGTAAAAATCACCCGAAATTGAGGATTAACACTTAAGTATTCTGGCTGATTGCTGCTAGGAGGAAGACTGAGAATTTTTTCTTCTAATGCTGACAGCAAGACGTTATTAACTTCAGGACGTGAACGGTTAAATTCATCATAAACTAAGGTGAAACCTTCACGACAAGCTAAGGTTAATCGGGAATCAACCCAATTTTGCTTAAACTCATCCTCAAGTTTAACAACACTATGGATATAGTTGTCTAGTACCTTCTTGTGGGTGTAACCAGATTCACTACCAATCAAATCTGAACTCTTAAATTGGTCGTCTCCAAACAGCATCATAACTGGTCTGTCCAGGCAATTAGCCAAGTGCATGGCTAAGGTTGTTTTCCCTGTACCTGCAGGTCCGCGTAAGTGAATAGGAAACCCTGATTTGAGATAACGTAGTGCCCTAATTGCCACTCGCTCAATAGCAGGTGTAACTACAAATTGACCTGGACGTAGACGAAGCACGGTTCTTTTATGATTAACCTTGGTAGCAGTCATAAGTTGAAGATAGTAAAAAAAAGTTTATGTTTGTGCCGATACTGCTAAACTTGCATTTGTAAACAAAGCACAAAGTCTAGTTTAACAAGAGTATTAGCATTAATGCTAGGCTGATTTTCTATGTTAATAAATACAGAGTATAAATATAGACAACGAAAACTTCACGCCAAGACTGATTGTTGTTGAATTTTATTAACTACCCCCTTGTCTTACCAGTCGTGTAACTGGAATATCAGGGGGTTTTGCTATGTGTACCTATTGTCCAACTGGACTACAGGAACTAAGAGCATTTATTAACCAAAGATACTCACAAACAAATCCTGACGGAAGTTAAGGAGAGACTCTTTCTGTTCCAGAGCTTGAGCAACTCTTGCTTTGTTTGTTTCTGACAAGAACTGCTCAGTTTTTTCTTGAAGATCCTTATAGAAGGCTAACAGTTCTTGAGCTTGTTTTTCAGCTTGAGCCATTCTTGCTTGGGCTGTTTCTGATAAAAACTCTTGGCTTGTTTCTTGAAGATTCTTGTGGAATGCTAACAGTTCTTGAGCTTGTTTTTCAGCTTGAGCAATTCTTGCTTGGGCTGTTTCTGATAAAAACTGTTGACTTGTTTCCCGAAGATCTTGAGCTTGTTTTTCAGCTTGAGCAATTCTTGCTTGGGCTGTTTCTGATAAAAACTGTTGACTTGTTTCCCGAAGATCCTTATAGAAGGCTAACAATTCTTGAGCTTGTTTTTCAGCTTGAGCAATTCTTGCTTGGGTTGTCTCTGATAAAAACTCTTTGCTTGTTTCTTGAAGATTTTTGTGGAACGTTTGCAGTTGTTGAGCTTGTTTTTCAGCTTGCTCTTGTCTTTTCGCTGTTGTGACAGACAAGAATTCTTGAGTACCAAGAGATAGTTCAGCCACTTTCTCAGCTATTGACTGATGCTCTTGCCGGATTTTTGCCATTAAAGAAATCATGAAGTTCTCCAAAAAAAATAGTAAATTAGCCCAGACCTACTAGAAATCGCTTCTCTAGGTACTACATTTGAAGGATTCGTACTTTTTTGTAATATACTTTGAGAAACGTTGATTTAAAAAAAGTAGAACTAAATATCAGGATTAATAAATCAATCCTGATATTCTGGAACTTGCTAATTAAGCAGGTACTGCTGCTGATTGGGTTAAACCAACTGCTTCAGCATACTTCAAGTAGGTTTCTACA
>Ga0208481_1000339_pt1 | contig 14227 bp, 8 predicted proteins | sample LakMenEpi02Jun10_FD_150662 | JGI IMG/M metagenome (GOLD analysis project Ga0208481, IMG submission 150662) | Freshwater microbial communities from Lake Mendota, WI - 02JUN2010 deep hole epilimnion (SPAdes) | ecosystem: Environmental > Aquatic > Freshwater > Lake > Epilimnion/Euphotic zone ... | reverse complement strand
GGTTGTTGTGGTCGTGGTGGGAATTGTTCTGGCTGTGAAGTGGTCTCCTTTTCGTTGCCAATTAGACGCCGGTCTTTACGCAGAGTGCTTATTTGGTGACGCAGAGCTTGTTCAACATGACAGCCCCCTCGTGAGGCGTGCAATCTGATACTGGGAAGCAGTTGATTCCTTGGGGCCCATGAGAGGCAGGCTGTTGGTTCGCACGACTCCTTCGGGCAGAGGATTTCAAAATGCGCAACATTGCGCAAGATTATTGATGGGATCGTTGAAAACCTCAATATCTTTCGCATAATTCTTCGTCAACGTAGCGAATTGGATCCTGCAGCACCTTGGATCCAAATCCAACCCACCAAAAATGAATACTCTCGCGAAAAACGCCCATTTCAAGCAAGCCAGAGCACTGGCCATCGCCGCCGCCATGGTTTCCCCGTTGGGTGCCGCGGCAGACCAATTGATCAACGTGGATTTCGGTAGCCAGGCAGGATCTGCCACGGGCGCGGCCGTTCTTTCCGGATACAATGACTTCTGGAATACCATTGGGATTGGAAATACCACGCTCTACAATGCCACCAGCGGTGGCGGTGCTTACAACACCACCGGAACCTCCCTCGTCATGACAGGCTGGGAGGGCTTATACGGCGGCGCGGGCTATGGTGTCTCGGGATTGGTCCAACTCACCGGTGACTATGTTTACGACACGAACAACTCGGCCTCGCTCGCCATCAACGGACTGACTCCGGGTGAAACCTACACTTGGGTGATTTACACCAATGAGGGGGCCGGCGGCCGCCCGATTGACATCACGGTCGATGGAACAACCAAGTCGAGTTCAAATACGATCAATCGCACCACACTCGTGCAAGGAGTCAACTACCTGACCTTCACCGGGGTGGTTCCCGGCAGCGGCACGCTCACCGCCAATTTTGCCTTTGGAGTCGGAAATGCCGGTGAGATGGACATCAACGGCTTCCAGCTTCAACTCGTCGATGCTGGTGGTGGCAACAACTTCCAGCAGGATTCGTTTGTGTTCGGGACCTATTATGATCCGGACATCATCCCTGATGACGCCTCCCTGTCTTTAAGCAACCTTCTGCGCGCCAAAAGCGCGGGGTTCAACCTCCTGCTGGGCATTCAGGGGTTTTCAAAAGGTGATATGGAGTCTTCGACCCGCTCCCTGTCGCTGGCCCACCAGGCCGGCATGAAATGTCTGGCCCTCGATGACCGGTTTTTCATGACCAGCTTTTCCACGCACGACGAAAACTCGGTCGAGCTTGTTGTCAACCAATACAAAACGCTGCCGACTTCGTTGCGTGGCGCCATGTATGGCTACAATCTGGGCGACGAACCTGAAGACAAGCAATCGGCCGCCAACAACACGAGAAACTGGATCGACGACATCAAGAATCTCGATGCCGGCATGCTGGCCCATGTCAACCTGCTGCCACGATACGGGTTCACCACGGATGGCGAATACGAAGCCTATCTCGACAAGTTCATCGATCAAACCTCTCCCGGTGCGCCCGATATCATCAGTTTCGACTCCTATCCGTTTCGTATCGATGGCTCATTCCGGCCCGACTTTTTTTACAACCTTCGTGTCATCAATCAGAAGAGTGCCGGCCGCCCCTTTTGGGCCTATGTCATGAGTCTCAAAGAAAACGCTTACCGGGATTCGGGCGAGGCGGAATTGCGTTTCCTGTCGGCCTGCCCATTGGCATATGGCGCAAAGGGGCTGGTTTATTATACCTATGAGTCGCCCAAGGCGAAGCTTCTGATCGATTACATGAGCGATGGCGCCGGTCGATTCGGCAATAGCAGTTATGGCGGAAACACCGCCTGCCAACCGGCAATGGCAGATTACGATGGTGACGGCAAAACCGACTATTCCATCAAGACGGACGATGGAACATGGCACATCGACCTCTCCGGCAATGGTTTCAACTCATGGGATGTCGAAGTCTCCGGTTATGGCGGCACAGAAGCACACGCTGTTCCCGCCGACTATGACGGCGACGGAAAAGCCGACCTGGCGGTGAAGACCGACGACGGCAGGTGGTTGATCGATTACGCTGACAACGGGTTTGGCTCATGGGATCTCGTCGTCAACGGCATCGGTGGCACCGAAGCACACGCTGTTCCCGCCGACTATGACGGCGACGGAAAAGCCGATCTCGCGGTGAAGACCGACGACGAAAAGTGGCGCATTGATCATGCCAGCAATGGATTCGGCACGTGGGATCTGGTCTGTAACGGCGTGGGTGGCCCCGAGGCATTCCCCGTTCCCGCAGATTACGACGGCGACGGAAAAGCGGATCTGGCGGTGAAAGCCGACGATGGCAGGTGGTTGATCGATTACGCCGTCAATGGACATGGCGCGTGGGATACCGTCGTGAACGGCTATCCGACAGATAACTACGGAACGCTTCAGGGGGACAGCACGACAGCCTTTTTGAATCCCGGATATATCAACCGGATCCAGTTGGCGGACCTGGACAAAACCTCGGGCAATAACAACGGCTACGCGGATTTCAGGAGTTTGATCGCAAATCTCGTTCCTGGACAATCAGCGAGCTACACCTTCACGCCGGCGGGCAATAGCTTCTTTGGCACTCTGACCGTGAAGTGGTCCGTCTGGATTGACTTCAACCGCGATGGCGACTTCGGAGACCCCGGTGAATTGATAGTCGGTCCGACAACCGCTTCGGGTTCCGCGGTGAACGGAACGTTCACGGTTCCTGCAGATGCCAGTGTAGGTGCGAGCCGGATGCGCATCGCCATGATTCGTTCGAGCACCGGCCAGACCAGTCCGACGGGTTCGTTTCCCAATGGTGAAGTAGAGGATTATTCCGTCCGGATCGGGGTGAATCCGACCCCGAATGGCATCAATACACACCCTGTTCCGGCCGACTATGATGGTGACGGGCTCGCCGATTTTGCGGTAAAAACCGACGATGGACGCTGGCGGATTGATTACGCCACCGGTGGCTTCGGATCGTGGGATGTCCTTGCCAGCGGCTACGGGGGAGCGGACACCCGAGGCGTGCGCGGTGACTTCGACGGTGATGGGAAATCGGACATCGCCGTGCTTACCGGAGCCTCCCATCCCGGAGGGACCGGCCTCATCGATTATTCCGGCAACCCCACCAGCAAATACTCATTTGCGGCCAACAACAATCACTTCATCTCCCAAGTCGTCGCCCCCATTGTTTTCGGATGCACTTGGAAAGGGGCCTATCACGCAAGCGCGACTCCAGCGGGCATTGCCCTCAATGCGGGCGACATGATCGCGGCATCGGACACCATCAGCGCGGCGTCCAACCCGGATTACCTGGTCGCTCATTTTGCCGATCAGGCGAACCCGATGGATAAGGGCTACTATTTGGTCGTCAACAAATCCCTGGATGCTGCGGGTGGTGGCACTCTTTCCCTCAAAGGCCGCTATGGTTCCGTTTCCATTGGGCCAGCCATGAAGAATTACGCCGGCTCGACAAGCTACCAAGCGGTGGCAACCGCATATGATCCGGCTTCAGACACCAGCACCTTCCCTCTGCCCGCCCTTGCTGGCGGCGAGGCACGCATGGTTTCATATGCCTCATCCACTGCGAGTGACTTCGACATCTGGCGCGCCAGTCACGGAGTCACCGGCGGCCTGAGCGACGACGAGGACCACGACGGCCAAACCAACTTCCAGGAATTCGCCTTCGGACTTAACCCCCGGGACGGCTCCTCGATCAACCCAGTCAGCATCCAGTCCATGGGAGCTTTCAGATACACCCGCCGCAAGCCAACTTCCCTCAACCCGACTTATACTTACGAGTATTCGACCACCCTTCTCAATGACTCATGGAATCCCTTTACTCCGGCTTCCGAAAATTCAAATGGCGGCGAGCCGGTCGAGGAAATCACCGCGACACTTCCAGCCACCCTCATGGTCCACCCGCGGCTCTTTCTGCGAATCAGAGCCAACCAGTGACAGTGGAGGCGATCCCAAGGACCCTGCCTGACCGTAAGCGTTTTGCCCCCCCGGCACAGGCACGGGTGGCGGCATATTACACCTACAGCGTCTTGCCCTCCACCCACTCCCCCTCGACAAGCACGCTTTTGGGATTGGCTGGAACTCCGAATCGGTTCTGCTGGAGTTGCTCGACAACGAGATCCACGGCGCATGCGCCTATCAGTCGGGATGGTTCGTATATCCCCGATTCGCCGCTCTCCTTGTCATGGACGAACAGATTGGCATAGGCGACATCCTGCGGCACCTTGAGGCCCAACTCCCGGATCCAGCGCGGAACATCAGGGCCCGAGCAGAGGATGACCTCCGGCCTGTGCTTGCCGTACCAGGCGGCGAATTGCCTGCGTGAGGGCGCTCTTTTTTCCTGCGGATGGACCAGCAGCGGGAGGCGTTGTTTTTCCGGAATCGTCGATTGGTAGAGCAGGAAGCGCGAGGAGATGCTGAAACTCGCATAACGGTCGGTATGAGGAAAAATCGCATAGCCGATCCTTTTGTAGCCATGCTTGAGAATTTTCCTCAGGGCGAGGCTGATGCACTGAAGATGCCACGCCGAGGCATGACTGAGATGGGGTTTGGCGAAAGGGTGGCCAACCGTCGCGGCCGCCAGACACGAGAAATCCATGCTGATGTGACCCATCGCATCGGAGAGCGGATTGATGATCACACCCCTGATCCCCCGGGCCCGCAGGATCCCGTTGAATTTCCTCGTCGTCATACCCGGTTCGTTTCGCCAGATGAGATCCAGATTGTATCCGAGCTCTTCGGCGTGCTCCTTGGCCCCGTAATAGAACTCGTTCCATGGGTTGCGCTCCTCCGTCAGCAACGGGGCGCTGGTGATAAACCCGAGCGTGGAGCCCGACGGAGAGACCCTGCTTCTGCGGATCTGCGCCTTCAGCAGCGAAATCTGCGGGTCAGGACGATAGCCGATTTTCTTGGCCGCAGCACTCACGGCCGCCTTGGTGGCCTCCGAGATCCGTGGGTGGTTGGCCAGCGCGCGGGAGACAGTTGTCGGGGAAACCCCCGTGAGGCGTGCAATCTGATACTGGGAAGCAGTTGATTCCTTGGGGTTCATGAGAGGCAGGCTGTTGGTTCGCACGACTCCTGCGGGCGGAGGATTTCAATATGCGCAACATTGCGCAAGATTATTGATCGGGATTGTTGCGAACCTCATCATTTATCGCATATTTCATCGGCAACGCAGCAAACTAAATCAAAACCCAACCTACCCAAAATGAACACTTCCACAAAAAACGCCCATTATAAACAAGCCAGAGCACTGGCCATCGCCGCCGCCATGGTTTCCCCGTTGGGTGCCGCGGCAGACCAATTGATCAACGTGGATTTCGGTGGCCAGGCAGGATCTGCCACGGGCGCAGCCGTTCTCTCCGGATACAATGACTTCTGGAATACCATTGGGATTGGAAACACCACGCTCTACAATGCCACCAGCGTTGTCGGCGGTGCTTACAACACCACCGGAACCTCCCTCGTCATGACAGGCTGGGAGGGCTCCTATGGCGGAGCAAGTTACGGAGTTTCGGGGCATGTCCCACTCACCGGCGATTTTGCTTACGATACGAACAACTCAGCCTCGCTCGCCATCAACGGACTGACTCCCGGTGAAACCTATACCTGGGTGATTTACACCAATGAAGGAGGAGCCGGACGCCCAATCGACATCACGGTCGATGGAACGACCAAGTCGAGTTCAGGCGCGATCGACCGTGACGCGCTCGTGGAAGGGGTCAACTACCTGACCTTCACCGGGGTGGTTCCCGGCAGCGGCACGCTCACCGCCGATTTTGCCTTTGGAGCCGGAAATGCCGGTGAGATGGACGTCAACGGTTTCCAGTTGCAAATCGCCCCACCCCCACCACCTGCAGGGGCGACAATTCTCAACGTGGATTTCGGTGCCCCGCAGGCAACGGGATTCGGCGTCATCGGCAGCACCGATGATTACTGGTCGAATCTCGATCACACCAACAATGGCGCGGTTATTTGGGATTCCACGGGAGTGGCATCCGGAGCAACGCTGGTGCTAGCGGGCTGGAGTGGCACGTATGGTGAAAATTCATTAGGGGTCTCCGGACACGTGGATCTTACACGTGACTTTATCTACAACACAAGCGGCACGGCAACCTTGGGCGTGGACGGTTTGACTCCTGGTGATGCCTACACTTGGGTGATTTACACGAATCAAGGGGGCGGTGGCCGCCCGATTGACATCACAGTCGATGGGACGACCCAGTCGAGTTCAAATACGATCAATCGCAACAGATTCGTGGAAGGAGTCAATTACCTGACCTTTACCGGGGTGGTTCCCGGCAGCGGCTCCCTCACCGCCGATCTTGCCTTTGGAGCCGGCAATCTCGGTGAAATGGACGTCAACGGCTTCCAGCTTCAGATCGTTCCAGGTGCAGGACCCGGCACTTATGCGACATGGATCGGCGCGAACCCTCCCGCTACCGGCTTCGAGACGGACTCCGACAACGACGGGATCCCGAATGGCGTCGAGCATATCCTCAACACCGATCCCAATGTAGCCAGCCCCGGCCTAACGGAAATCAGCGCCACAGGTTCGTCAGCCACCTTCAAGCACACACTCAATCCCACGATCGTCAGCGATGTGACCGCCAGCTACGAATGGTCCACCGATCTTATTGAGTGGAAGTCCAGCGGCCAGACCAACACCGGCGGCACCACCGCAACCATCACGGCCTCCGCGCCGGTGGCAGATGTTGTCACCGTCACCATGACCATCACCAGCGGTCCCGCCACCAAACTCTTCGGGCGACTCGCAGCCACACTCGCTCCTTGATCCTACCATTTCCAGCATCTCCTTGATTGATAATAAAACTACGAAAAAACATATACCATGAACATCCAGAATACAAAATCCAATGCCATGGCCGCATTCAAGCACGCAAGAGCTCTTGCCATGACCGCCGCGCTTGCCGCTCCCATGAGTGCCAATGCCGCCACCAAACTCGTGAACTTTGACGCCGCCACTCAGACAGGTGTAGCTACCGGCGCCGCCATCCTTGGTGCCTCAGGGGACTTCTGGACCGAATACACTCTGGCCAACGGCACGCCGCTCACCCTCTATACCTCGGTGCCCGGCTATAACAACTCGGGATACAACCTGATCGCGGCAGGCTGGGGTGGCACGTATGGAGGTGCCGGCTATGGCATTACGGGGTTCGTTCCTCTCACCGGTGATTATTTTTACGATACCGATGGCTCGGCAACCATCACGGTCACCGGCCTGACGATCGGTGACACCTATGACTGGGTGCTTTACACCAACCAAGGGGGCGTTAACCGTCCGCTCAGCATCACGGTCGGTGGAACCACGCTGACCACCACCGGGGCGGTTGATAAAACGGGGCTTGTGCAGGGGGTAAATTACCTCCGATTCACAGGAACTGCGACCAACACAAATCTTGTGGCAAGCTTCGCCTTTGCGCCCGGAAATGCCGGAGAAATGGATTTCAACGGCTTCCAACTCCAGACCACTCCTATACCCGAGCCATCCAGCCTTGCGGTGTTCATGGGCAGCATTGGGACCATGCTCCTCATCCGCCGCCGAGCGCGGAATTGAGAACACGCACTCCTAACCCCCAGGAAGCCCACATTTTTGTGGGCTTCTTAATTTAAGCTGAAAAAATTTATCATCAATGCACAACCATCATTATAACAAACATGTTTAAAATGAGAGCTAAAGGTATTTTCCCTATTTGTATGTTTACAGCCCAGTTGTTGAGCTCCATGCCGACAGGTGCACAGGAAGATAAAACCGTGGCGTCGTCGGACAAGCCATGGGTGGAAACCCACTTTCCGATCATCGCATGGAACATCCTCAATCCGACCCATTCGCCCGCAGTCAAGTCGGAAAGCCTCTATAGGGACCTCGCCGAGGCTGGGTACAATGTCGCCGGCTTCGTCCCGAGGGAGGATCTTCATCGGGCCAAAGCCGCCGGCATCAAGGCAATACTTTATGATCCGATGTTCTGGGAAATGGCCAAGGCCCCCGTCACCCCCATCGTACGCAACCAAATGTATGCCGGGCTCTTGCCGGATCCCGCCAGTCTGGAGTCGGTGGTTGGTATCTATATCGTCGATGAGCCGACCGCCGCCGCGTTCGAACCCGCCCGCAATGCCGTTCAATCGCTCGGTGCCGTCGCTCCCAATCTGTGGCCCTTCATCACCTTCCTGCCGTACTATGCGGAGCCGAAGCTTCACGGATTCCCGGACTACGCCTCGTATGTCCAGGCCGGCACTGCCGACGTGGGAGCCTGGAATTTCAGCGGATGCTTCTACGGGCTCATGGAGGACGGAACGCTCAGGGATGGCTACTGGAGCCATTTGAGAACGCTGCGGGAGGTCACGCTGAAAAACCACAAGCCATTCTATCACTTCGTTCTCACGACGCCTCACTTCAAACATCGCGAGCCATCCGACGCGGATTTGGCGTTCACGATGTTCACCGGCCTGAGCTATGGTGCCAAAGGACTGCTGCATTTCACCGCATGCGCTCCACCCACCGGCAACTACCGGCTTGCCCCCATCGACCAGTTCGGCAGAAAGACCAGCACCTTCGATTTGGTTCAAAATCTCAATCAGAAGATATCAACGCTCGGCCCCACCTTGCTTGGTTTGAAATCACAACGGGTATATTTCACCGGCCAAGCACCGGCGGGTGAAAACCCTCCTTCCAAGGAGTCTTTTGTCAAAGCCCTTGATTTTGATGCGGTGATCGGCGATTTCACCGACGAAAAAGGCGGCAGGTATGTCCTGATCACAAACACGAATCACTTCAAATCCCAGCGATGCGACCCCACCCTTGCGGATGGATCGCGTCTCGAATTGCTCTGCCCATACACGGGCCAGTGGAAACCCTACGAGGGCGAACAGATGTGGCTTGCCCCCGGACATGGGGTATTGCTGAGACTATTACCCAAAAAACTCGATCCATGAACTCCTGTCTTCATGCAGCTGCGGTTAAATCACCGTCTGGCGTTTGGCTCCGGCGTCCGGGATCCCATGGCTTCTCCCTTACGGAGGTGCTTGTGGTGATATCCATCATTATCGTCATTGCCGCCATCGCCATCCCCACAATGGCGAGAGTCAGAAAATCCGCGGCCAACACCCAGGCCATCAGCAACTTGAAGAGCCTTGGCGCCTATGTCACGCTGCTCGAGCAGGACAATCCAACAGGGTTCACGGCCTGGGATTATCAGCCTGGCCATCATGAAATCAACTGGAAGGGAAGATTGATTTCCAGTGGACTTGGCCAGCCGGAAGAACTCGCCAAGGTGACCTTCTCGCCGGCGTGGAATCCCAAATCGGCGACAACTTCGAATGGCGGGATCCAACCTTGGTTTGGATTTGGTCTGGATACCGGATCTTATAACTACCAAACCGATTCGAAAACCGGCAGAACCATCTATCGACTGCCTCGTAACTTGAATCTTTTGGAAAATCCAAGTTCATGTATCCTCTTCATCGACAGCATCTCCCGCAGGATTGGAGGCAAAGGCGACAAATCAAAGAACTGGCAGGCTGTAACTGTCAGCCTTTCTGGAAGCTCCAACAGCAATCAAAATGCTGAGGGGGTGGTGCATCTGCGCAACAACGGACGCGCCAACGCGCTGTTTGTTGACGGCAGCGTGCAAGCCCTGACGCCCAAGGACATTCGCGCGTCACTGCAGCGTGCCGGAACTTCGACCGGGCCATTTGTCTATTGGGACGAAAAACTGAACGAACACACCCAAAACTAGCTTGTTCCTGCTTACCTACTCCGCGCCGCCACTTGAAGCGGTCGGCCCGCCCGCAGCTGGCGCATGCCGCCGCTGCGAGGGCGTCGGCATTCGGTCGATCGCCAAGACTTCAGGTCGCAACCAGTTGCACTCCGTGTATTTCCCAGCCATTCTCATGAGATGATCACCCGAGCCGATAAGACTCTGGAATTCGATCTGCCGCATTTGCCCGTGGGGCACCGGCATGTGTCAGTGGACGAGGTGTACAAGCAGGGGTTTGTGGCCGAGGGTGCCGAGCAAGCGGGCCTGGCGGCCGCCTGCTTTGAAGAAGTCCGCCGCCGGCAGCCTGGCAATCCCTATGTGTTGCTGGACCTGGCGCGCGCGTATTTCCAACTGATGGACTTCGAACGGGGAAACTCCCTGCTTCAAAAGGCCGCAAAGCGGGCGGGACGAGACCCGGAATTCTGGTATCAGATCGGATTGATCTATCAGTTGTTTCAACTCGACGCGGAAGCGGAACGCTGTTTCCTGCTCGCCCGGAGTCATGGCGCTGGAAATCCGATGTTCCCGGCAGTGCTCGTCGCCTACTACGAAAGCCGAGGGATGCTCGATAAAGCCCGCAAGGCGCTTGACCGGGAACTCCGCAAAGGCCGCCGTGACGGACTGATCAACACACTCAATGGCATCCTTCTGCTCCGTTCCGGCGATCGCCCCGCCGCGATCGAAGCGCTGACTTCCGGCTTGGCCGAAATGCCGGAGGCGCATCCCTATCAGATCATCGCCCGCTATGCCCTGGCTCGCTCGCTCGCCGAAAGCGGCGAGGAGACCGCCAGTATCGAGCGACTGCGCGAAGCCAAGGCACTCCAGATGGCAAAGCCCGAGGTCAGACGCTATCTGGGACTGAGAACCCCTGTCATGAGGGACGCCGTGGAGACGCGCACCCTTCTGTCATCCACGGATGTCCGGGATGAGTGGCGGGCGGAAGTCCGGCAGGATGATCCGCCCCTGGTGTTCCTCCTGGGCTATCCTCGGAGCGGCACCACCTTGCTCGAACAGGTGGTGGAGGCACATTCGGGCATTCACAGTTTTGAAGAAACCGGTGCATTCAACCAGGCATTGCAGAAGGTTTTCGGCCGGCCGTTGCTTCCCGGGGAAAAGCCATGGGATCGGCTGAACGAAACCGACCCCGCCGCCCGAAATCTCGCCCGTGAATGGTATTTCGAGCATCTCGGACGTCTCGGCGCGCCACCCGAAGCATCCATCATGCTCATGGACAAAAATCCCGCTCTCACCGGGCACATCCACATGATCTCCCGCCTGTTTCCGGATGCGAAGTTTCTGGTGATGCTGCGCGATCCGCGCGACATCTGCCTGAGCGCCTTCCAGACCCAGGTGACGATCACACCGTTCAGCGTGAACTGGTTGCACTGGGACAATACGGTGAGGCATTGCGTGGAGATCCTCGAGCACTGGGTGGCACTGCGCGACCGCCTGCCAAATCCGTATCTGGAGGTGCGCTACGAGGATCTGGTCACCGATCTGCCTCAAACGGGTCGCCGCGTGATGGATTTTCTTCAATTGGAATGGGAACCGAGTCAGGAGGACTTCGCGCAGCATGCCCGTGCCAAACAGGTTTACTCGCCCACACTATATGATGTCCGGCAAGGACTCTCCCGGAAGGCAATGGGCAAGTGGCGGCGATTCGGCATGGATTACAGCGCCGGAGAGCCCGGCCTGGCATCGTTGCTCGATCACTTCGGCTACGAAACATAATCCCGCACGCGAGGACGCGGCAAGCCCCTTCGCCCAACCACCCCACTTTCACACGATCAACCATAACACATGACCACACCCGAACACACACCCGAACACACACCCGATTTCCAAGCCGCACGCTGGATCTGGTTTCCTTCACAACGGTGCCTGCAAAACACCTTTGTGCTCTTTCGCAAAGAGCTTGATCTCGATTCACCCGCCACATCCGCCCTCGGATGGGTTCTAGCAGACTCCCGCTACCGCCTGTGGGTCAACGGCCGCTATGTGCAACGCGGCCCGGGACCTGCGGACCCCCGCTGGCCAGAGGCGGATCCGATCAATCTAACCAAGCATCTCAAGGTCGGAAAAAACAGCATCTGCATCGAGGTCTGTTACTTCGGCCGAGGCGAAGGGACGTGGGTTGCAGGAGCGCCGGGACTGCTGTTTTCTTTGGAAATCACCGGACAAGCAGGCCAAGCAATCCATGTGGGCAGCGATGACTCGTGGTTGAGCTATCTGGATCGCGCACATACTCCGGGTCTCTACTCCCGGTGGTTCCTGCGCTCGCTGCAGGAGGTTTACGATGCCCGCCTGCGCCCGGAGAACTGGAATACCGTGGAGTTCACTCCAGACGCGCTGTGGGTGGCGGCCCGCGAGCTTCCCGGAAAATCGACGAGCCCGGCCATGTTTGCCGGCGGCCCGGAATACATCATGGAGGTCATGGACCTGAATATCTGGGGCGGCCACGAAAAGAACCTCGGTATGGTGGAGAATCCCCCGGCGATCCGGAAGAGGTCGATCCCGATGCTTCGTGACACGGAAATGGCAGAGGCGACGCTGGTGGATTCCGGACGGCTCAAGTGGCTGCGCCCGGCAGACGATTGGTTCGAGAGCCGGGTGCCGGGGAGTTTCGAGATCGAGCGGCACGCCACGCTTCTGACTCACAGCGAGACGGTGCATCCCGCCGCCGGGGAAAGCACCTATCTGACCTATGCTCTCCCTGAGCAGATGGCCGGCTGGCCGCGCATTGTGGTGGATGCCCCCGCAGGAACCACGATCGACATCATGGTTCAGGAAGGGCACGACCTTGAAAACGGACCGCTCTGGCTCGACACGCATTTCTTCGCCTGGTCGCGACTCATCTGCAAGGAGGGCCGCAATGAGTTCGAGTGCCTCGACTACGAGAGTTCGAAGTGGATCCAGCTCAACATCCGCAATGCCTCGCGCCCGGTGAAAATCGAGTGGTGCGGGTTCCGCCGCCGCGAATACCCGTGGGCGCACATGCCCGAGATCCGGATCGGTGACGAAAAGCTCCAGGCGCTCTTCGACGCGCAGCTCAATTCGATCCGCAACGGCTGCCAAGACACCGTTCAGGACGGCGGAGGCCGCGAACGCCAGCAGTATTCGGGCGACTGCGGCCATCAACTGCACATCGTCCGGACCCAGTGCGGTGAGCCGGACATTTCCGCAAGGTTCCTGAGGACTTTTAGCCAAGGGATGACGGTCGACGGCTATTTCCTCGACTGCTGGCCCGGCTATGACCGTCTCGCCCGCCTTGCCCAGCGGCAGATGGGGATTGCCATGTGGGGGCCCCTGCTCGACCACGGCATCGGGTTCATTTTCGACAACTACCACCACTGGATGGAAACCGGCCGTCTGGAAGATCTCGCCGAGCCCTACCCGCGCCTTGTCCGGTTTTTCCACTATCTGGAATCCATCGAGGACTCAAAACTCTCGATGCTCCCCGTGTCCGATCTCGGCATGCCGACAGTCTGGCTCGACCACGAAGCCTACACGCAGAAGCGGCACAAGCAGTGCGCCTTCAACCTTTATGCCAGCGCCGCTCTAGGCAACGCGCTCGCCCCGATCGCCGAGGCGATGGGAGAGCCGGAGATCGCCGCGGAGGCACGGCAACTCGCCGAGAGACTGCACGCGGGCGCAGTGCGCGCCTTCTGGTGCCCGGAAAGAAAACTCTTCGTGGACAACCTGCCCTGGGAAACCGAAGAGGGAGGGACGCGCCTGAGCGATCGCGCGCTGGCGACGGCGGTGATTTTCGGACTCAACCCGGAAGGCTGCGATGACGCCTCGATCGAAGCCCTGGCCGACTGCCCGGAGACGATGGGCCTGAGCTATCCGGCCAACGTCGTCTGGAGATTCTGGGCCTTGGCCAAGGGCGGACGCATGGATGTGGTCTGGAAGGACATTGCGGGACAATGGGCCACGCTCCCCTCCATCCAGTCCAATAACTCAATCCAGGAATACTGGAGCGCTCCGCCGGACGACATCCATACCTATTCCCACTGCCCCTACGCGCCGCTGATCATCCTCCAGCACGGAGTGTTAGGCTTGCAACCGCTGGAGCCGGGATTCACGCGCTGCTCGATGAGACCCGACCTGCGCGGACTACCCCACGATCTCAGTGTCACCTATCACACGGTTCGCGGGGAAATGGGCTTTAAGGCCGTGCAGAGTTCTTCCGGCTGGGAAATTTCAATCTCCATTCCAAAAGGAATGTGTTTGACCCTCGTGCTGGATGAGCGGCCGGAAGAATTCACCGGTCCCGCCACGGTCAACAAATCGGTTGATGTCAAAGCATAGGAATTTCCATAGGAAATGAGAAATTGGGGTCAGGAAATCTTGACAACATGCCTGTCAAGTTCCCGCATTCCATGCCCTTTTGAGAAAGGCCTGCATCTCAGGA
>Ga0208481_1000331_pt1 | contig 14521 bp, 11 predicted proteins | sample LakMenEpi02Jun10_FD_150662 | JGI IMG/M metagenome (GOLD analysis project Ga0208481, IMG submission 150662) | Freshwater microbial communities from Lake Mendota, WI - 02JUN2010 deep hole epilimnion (SPAdes) | ecosystem: Environmental > Aquatic > Freshwater > Lake > Epilimnion/Euphotic zone ... | reverse complement strand
GATCCACTTTGCTGTTGGTGTGAATGGCTCCACCCATCTTGGCGATGATCTTTCCGAATGATTGAATGATGCTGTACACGCCGCCCTCGGTGTACCAGATCCCATCGGCAATCTGCAGATAGGCGAGCGCCGAATAGATGGCCGGCACGCGCGATGGATCGCCACCGATGAAGAGTGAGTGGAATCCGAACGCCTGCTGCACATGCGGCTCCTTGAAGAACTTGCCGACCCATCCCTCAAGGAAGCGGATCGCGTCAAGTCGCGCCATGGTCGGGAGGAGCTTGACGAAGTCCTTCAGGTTCAAGAAGTTCTGGCGACCGGAGACGAGGATCCCTTCGCGGTGGATCGCACCCGATGCGGCCAAGAACGCCTCAAGCTGATTGGCGTCGTCGTTGGAGAACTTGCGCATCTCGGCGAGCAGCTGCTCGCGGTCGCTGCCAAAGTCGAAGTGGCGATCTTCGCCCGTCCAGAAGATGCGATAACCCGGCTGGAGCTGGCGCAGGGTGACGTGATCCGACATCTTCTCGCCCGCCGCCGCATAGACCTCTTCGAAGAGCCAAGGCATGGTGATCAGTGACGGGCCAGTGTCGAAGGTGTAGCCACCCTCTTGAATGCGCGAGGCGCGGCCGCCGATCTCGGGGCGGGCTTCAAGGATGGTGACTTGCCAGCCATCGGAGAGGAGACGGATGGCAGTGGAGAGGCCGCCGAAGCCGCTCCCCACGATGATCGCTGTTCGACCCCCCTGCGCCATGGAACCCCCTCGGTGCTCGCCGCGGGGGCAGTGCCCCCTGTGACCACCATCGTAGGGGTGCCGCGCGCGGCGCGCTGAGCACGAATCAAGGCTCCCATTGACGAGAGCGCCCTGCGGGCGGATCATCCGCCCCCAAGGGAGGAGCACCAACTGATGAGTAGTGAACAGGCACGCGCACGAGCGGCTCAGGGGCCCGACGAGGGTCATGAGCACGCCAACGGCGCAGGGGCGCCAGGCGCCGACGACGCCGCCGTCCGCTCCGTTGACCGCGCCGCCGCGCTCTTGGTCTGCCTCGCCGACGCCGACGGCTCCGCCTCCGTCACCGACCTCTCACACTCCCTCGACCTCCACAAGTCAACGGTGAGTCGACTCCTCTCAACCCTCGAGCGCCGCGGCCTCGTTGAGCAGGATCGCGAGACCGGCCACTTCCGCCTCGGCGTTGGCATCATTCGGCTCGCGCAATCAGCCGAGCGCACCCTCGACCTCCGCGCGATCGCCCTCCCCGAGATGGAGGCGCTTGCGAAGGCAACCCACGAGACGGTCAGCCTGGAAGTGTTTGATGGTGTCGCCGCCGCCGTAGCGATCTGCCAGATTGACGGGCCGAACCTCACGCCAATGCCCGACATCACGGGTCGCCCTGTTGCCATGCACGCCATCGCCTCGGGGAAGGTGCTCCTCGCCTCGCTCCCAGAGCGTACCGTTCTCTCCATTGCACGACGTGGTCTGGTTCGCTATACGCCACGCACCATCACCGATCCGCGAGCACTCCTCGAAGAGCTCGCTACGATTCGCCGCCGCGGCTACGCCGTAGCGATCGGCGAGTGGGACGATCGCATCACCGCAGCCGCCGTGCCGATCTGTGATGCGCGCGGCACCGTCATCGCGACCGTTGTCGTGTGGGGCGCCGCTACCCGAGTCACTCCTGGCACTCTTCCTGCACTGGTGACTGCGGCGCGAGACGCCGCCCAGCAGATCAGCACGAAGTTGGGCTGGAGTGGCAACCAGCGCCGCTCCGGCATCGTGCCGCACCTTAAGGACGACGACGCTGAGGAGCAAGAGCACGAGGTAGCCGACGACGAAGAGGCCGCCGGCTAGTGAGCGACGTGCCAGAGCAGCACGGCATCGAAACCTTCCAGGCTGAGGGCCTCTCCTTCCCACCCGACGCGGCAACCGCCGCCGCGGCCAATGCGCGGGCTGATCTCTACGAGCGCGCCGCCGCCGACCCGGTTGCCTTCTGGGCTGAGCAGGCCCGCGAGCTCCTCACCTGGCGGAAGCCCTTCACGAAAACCCTGGAGTGGGAGCCCCCATTCGCGAAATGGTTCGATGATGGCGAACTGAACGTCTCGGAGAACTGCGTTGATCGCCACGTTGCCGCCGGTCGCGGTGAGAAGGTGGCCTTCCACTGGATCGGCGAGCCGGGCGACCGCCGCACCGTTACCTACAACGACCTGTTGCGCGAGGTGCAGAAGACCGCCAACGCGCTGAAGGCTCTCGGTGTAACGAAAGGCGACCGCGTCGCGATCTACATGCCGATGGTTCCCGAGGTGGCGATCGCCATGCTTGCCTGCGCCCGACTCGGCGCGGCGCATAGCGTGGTGTTTAGCGGCTTCCCCGCCAATGCGCTCGCCGATCGCATCAACGACGCCACGGCGAAGGTCCTGATCACCGCCGACGGCGGGTATCGCAAGGGGAACTTCTTTGAGCTGAAGCCGATCGCCGACGAGGCGCTCAAGAGCACCCCATCGATTACTGGCGTTCTGGTGTACCAGCGCCGTCAGCCAGGCACTGCGGGGACCACGGCAATGCAGGCGGGTCGCGATCACTGGTGGCACGAGTTTGTTCCAGGCCAGGTGGCTGAGTGCCCGGCCGACCCAATGCCCGCGGAGCAGCTGCTCTACCTGCTCTACACCAGCGGCACCACGGCGAAGCCGAAGGGGATCATGCACACCAGCGCCGGCTACCTGCTCGGTGCAACCTTCACGCATCGCGCCGTCTTCGATATCAAGCCCGACGATGTCTACTGGTGCGCCGCCGACGTTGGCTGGGTGACCGGGCATAGCTACATCGTCTACGGCCCGCTGAGCAACGGCGCGACACAGGTGATGTACGAGGGAACTCCCGACACGCCCGCGTGGGATCGCTGGTGGTCAATCGTTGAGGAGTTGAAGGTCACGATTCTCTACTGCGCACCAACGGCCATTCGCGCCTTCATGCGTCAGGGCGACGAGCATCCGAAGGGGCACGACCTCAGCTCGCTGCGACTCCTCGGCTCTGTTGGTGAGCCGATCAACCCTGAAGCGTGGCTCTGGTATCGCGAACTCATCGGCGGCAACCGCACCCCCATCGTCGACACCTGGTGGCAGACCGAGACCGGCTCAATCCTGATCAGCCCGCTCCCCGGCGTCACCACCACGAAGCCTGGCTCTGCCACCTTCCCGCTCCCTGGCGTCTCGGCCGATGTCGTTGATGACTCTGGGAAGAGCGTGCCGCTCGGCTCAGGCGGCTACCTCACCCTCACCAAGCCGTGGCCATCGATGCTGCGGGGCATCTGGGGCGACCCAGAGCGCTTCAGAGAGACCTACTGGAGCCGATTCCCCGGTTCGTACTTTGCGGGCGATGGGGCCCGCCGTGACACGGAGGGCTACTACTGGCTCCTTGGGCGGGTGGACGATGTGATGAACGTCTCTGCGCACCGCATCAGCACGATTGAGGTCGAATCCGCACTCGTGGACCACCACTCCGTTGCCGAGGCGGCGGTGGTGGGGAAGAGCGACCCGCTCACCGGACAGGCGATCGTTGGCTTCGTGATTCTGAAGAAGGGGGCTGAACCGTCACCGGCCCTCCTGGAAGAGTTGCGAGCCCATGTGGGGAAGAGCATTGGCGCGATCGCCAAGCCGAAGCATCTTGAGTTTGTGCCGGAGCTTCCCAAGACCCGCTCTGGAAAGATCATGCGGCGCCTCTTGCGCGACATTGCCGAGGGTCGCAATCTTGGCGACGTCACCACCCTTGCCGACTCAGCCATCGTTGAGGTGATCCGCGCGAACACGGGCGCCGCAGACGAGTAGGTCGGACTTTTCCACACTCACCCCGATCCCGCTGGGATTGGTGGACAACTCTCTCTCAGTCACCCGATAAGTCGTTGATAAGTGCCTTCTGTAGAGAGGCTTCGACCGCGATGCTACTCGTAGCCCGAAGGGGCCAGCGGTGAACCCGCCGACCGAGCAATCGGCCAGGCGGCACGAACTGTGGCGATGACGGGATCGAACCGACAGGCAACTGACGGTGCTGGTGAATGACCACCAAAGCGCGGGGCAACTCGCAGCGGCGGAGCGGAGGGTCACCTGGGAGCTTCGGCTTTACGGCTGGAGCGACTCGATCCGATCTCACAGCGGAGGGGAACCGGCGTGCAAGCGTCGCCCCCAACATCGGATGGCCTCTCGGGTGATTTCTTTCCCCTACGGACTCGCGCTCTCTGGCGCGCCGCTCTCTGGCGCGCCGCTCTCTGGCGCGCTCGGCGATGCGTCAGGACTGATCGATGGTGAATCCGATGGAGATGGCGAATCCGACGGACTTGGTGAAGGAGTCGCTACCACCGGCAACGCGTTCGCAATCACGTTGCGAATCTTGGCGATCGTTGCCGGAGTGAGGTAGGCCGGGTAGGCGCTTGGGGCGAAGCGGTAGAGGCGCACTGGCGCTGTTGCTGCACGCGAGAAGAGATCCACCAGATTCGGCAGGGAGCTGCGCGGCAGATCCGTCCACACGTACCCCTTCGCCGCGGCTGCGAGTGCCGGCGCATTCAAGATCGTTGCCGCGCCAAGTTGGTCACGAATCGCGAGCAAGAGTGCCTGCTGTCGTCGCATGCGGCCGTAGTCGGAATCTTGGTGGCGGCTCCGCGCATAGGCCAGTGCGAGCCGCCCATCGAAGTGTTGCAGCCCAGAGCCAATACGCAGTTGGATCGAGCCGAGCACCGGATCCGGATAGTTCTTGTCGTAGATCGGCTCTGTGACGTTCATGTCGATACCGCCCATGGCATCCACCACCTTGATAACGCCCCAAAGATCGGCAACGAGCACGGCATCAATCGGCCGTTGCGTGAGCTCCGAGATGGTGGCGCGTACCGCAGCGATTCCCGAGACGCTCCCCTCGCCAGGCCAGAGCTGCGGATAGTAGAAGGTGGCATCGGTATAGAGCTCGTTCAAGAGTTTCTTGAAGCAGCCGCATGGGCTCGCGTTTCGGGCGGCACCAGGGGGGAGCGGCACGTTCACCATATTGCGCGGGAAGCCGAACATCGCCACGCGCCCAGTAGCGACATCAACCTCAACGAGCAGCATCACATCCATGCGTCGACTCCATCGATCAGCGCCCGCGTCGGAGCCGAGCAGCAGCAGATCAAACTTTCCGTCATCACCCCACGGGATTGCTCCGGGCCGTGCCCACGGCGTAGTGACAGTGAGCGAGGGGAGGGTCCCAGTACCGCCACCGCGGGGCGGCACGGTTCCAGGACTGGCGGCGATCGAGCTGCCAGGAGATGGCGAGCCATCTGTAGAGTCTGTGTTGGGGGCACTCGGCTCCGGGCTTGGCGAAACTTCGGCGAACGTTTCATTCAGGAGTTCGTCAAACGCGATCAGCGAGCGACCAACGGCAATGTGCGGCGCCACGATGAGGAGGAGTGCCGCGATCACCACCACAGCACGGTCACGTGTTGGCAGCCGCGACCCACGCACGACGTGTGCCGTTGCGCCAAGACGCCATCCGCCGATGACGAGGTTCAACAGTCCAAGCGCAAGGAGCGCTCCCGGAGTGACCAAAATGATGAGGAGCTGTGTTGTGCCGCCGACTAGCGCTACGAGGAGTGCTGCAGCGAGGAGGGAGAGGAGCGGTGCAGCGAAGAGCACTGCCTGTCGACGATTGCCACGGAGCCAGTGCCCCGCACCAGTGAGCAGCGTGGTCAGTAGAGCGGCACGCACGGGTGAGATTGCGGTGCGGGTCCGATTGGGGCTGGCAGGCTTCACCCCCTCATCCTCCCCGATCCTGGGGAGTTGTGGGGGATCTTCAGTTATTCGGCGACTGGGAGCGCGCGGCCCTTCGCCTTCGCTTCGGCAGCCTTGGCCGCCCATGCGCCAAGAACCTCATCTTTGTGCGGGCGGATAGGGCAGTGGCCATCCTTATTGCCCGCCTCGTCGCAGTAGCCGAGCGGCACACACTTGGGTGCCAAGAAGCTGCCGAGGAACGGGCTCACCGCAAACACCTCGTGGCGGATCAGCTGGAAGAGGCGGCGGATCTCCCACTGGGCCATGGTGCAGAGGCGGAGGCCTGACATGTGGATGAGTGCACGCAGGTTGACCGTCATGATCAGGTTGGTGCGCGTTGCGTTCGGGAAGACGAAGCGTGCATCTTCGGCGGGGATGCCTGCTGATACGAGGTCGCCGTAGAGGCCGAGCGCACCCTGGGTCGCCTCTTCAAATCGCGCACGCACGGTTTCATCAGCTTCGGCGACAGAGCCAGGGAGCATCGTGGCCGCCTTCTTGAAGGTGACGTAGCGCTGCGACTGCTGATCAAAGGCGACACCTGCGCGATGGCGCACGAGCTGGTGGCTGAGCGTTCGGGTGACGCCGGTGATGGCGAAGGTGAAGACGATGTGCTCAATGGTGCTGCCGTGGCCCGACTCAATGACGCGGCTGACCAGCTCGCGCTGCTTCGCTGGATCAATCTCGCCTGCCTCAGCGCGGCGATAGATCTCCTCTGGCGGCAGCTCGGAGTAGCAGGTGCGGCAGGCGGTGTAGATGATCGGCACATAGGAGCGCTCGACGATCTCGCGATCGGGGAAGAGCATCGTCGCCTTCATGCCAAGGTCGTGACGACCTGGGTTCTTTGGAATCCCGCTCTTCTGCTTCTCGCTCATCTCAGTAATAGTCCGAGCAGGAGAGGAAGTAGCCGCACTCGCAGATCATCTTGCACTTGCGATCAATCATCTGCGCGCCGCAGTTGGCGCAGCAGGTCATCACCAGGCCAGGATCAATCTCAGCCAAGGGCGTTGGCGCCACCGACACCGTGGCGTTTTCGTCACTTGTCGGGGCTGGAGCGGGCTGATTCAACATCTGCAAGATCCTACCGCTCCGCGGAGGAGGGTGCGTTGCGCGATGCCTCCCAGGGAGCCCCTAGGCCGAGCCGCGCCCCCATCAGGAGTTGGGCCTCGGCCAGCACCATGCTCGCGGGGGTCCCGCTCGGCAGCACGTGCACAACCTCAAGGTCGGCGGGGCCAACCACTAGGCGGCGTCGCACGAAATCCACGAGCTCTACCCAGGCATCGCCAACAAGCAGGAGTGGCCGCGCGTCACTCACCTGCAGCAGGTTCCAGGCGACGGCGATCTCGGCAAGGGTGCCAATGCCGCCATCAAGGCCAATCAGCAAATCCGCCTCCGAGAAGAGGCGCAGTCGGTCGAAGAGATCAGCTGAATCAATGCGGCGAGTCACCGCCTCATTCGCGGGGAGGCCATCCCACGAGGTGACGGTGTACCCAAGCACCTCGCCACCTTTCGACTTCGCCCCGCGCGACGCTGCGCCCATGACCCCCTCGTAGCCGCCGGTGGCGACGGTGTACCCGGCCTCGGCGAGTGCCGCTCCTAGTTCGAACGCGGCGACCCATCGCGGGTCACTCTCCGGTAGACGCGCCGACCCGTAGACGCCCACGATGAGGCGCTCAGTCATTACAGCGCGTGCCTTCAGGAGGGAGCGTGCCGCTCACCAAGAAGGTGATGGCGGCATCGTCAATGCAGGCGCTCTTCCCGCCAACGCCGGTGTGCCCCTCGCCAACGAACGTCAGCAGGTGACCACTCTCGAGAAGGTCTGCCATGCGCTCGGACCAGGCATACGGGGTTGCGGGATCGCCGGTCGTGCCCACCACCAAGATCGGCGCAGCGCCCGCCCCATTCACGACGGTTGGTAGTGGGTCGGCGCTCTTGTAGGGCCACACGCCGCAGAGCAGCCCGCCAGAGGCCTGGCCGGCGGCAAAGTCTGGCGCCTTGCTGACGAACTTCTCGTAGATCGCCTTATAGCGCGCAATTGACGGCGTTGTTGGGGAGTCGATGCAGCTGATCGCAGGGAAGGCCTCCATGATGTTTGACTTGTAAGTGCCATCTTCCGCGCGATCGAGATACGCATCGGCGAGGAGGCTCAACAGGTATCCGTCTCCCTCGCTCGCACCTGCGAGCCCCTGCACGGCGTAGTCCCAGTAGTCGCGGTTGTAGAGCGTCATCACCACGCCGGTCCAGGCCATCCCAGAGTTCAGCTTGCGCCCATCTTCAAGGTCGATCGGTTTGTCATCGAGGCTGTTCATCAGTGTGTCGAAAGCGGCGCGCGATTTACCCGCGCCGAATGGGCAGGCGGCATCGGCATCGCACCAGGCGAAGAGGCGATTGAGCGCCCCCTGGATAGAGACTCCCTGCTCGCCGTACTCCGACTCATCAGTCGGCGCCATGTCGACGGCGCCATCAAGGATGAGGTGACCGGTCGAGGTGGGGAAGAGGGTGGCGTAGACGGCGCCGAGGGCAGTGCCGTAACTGAATCCGAGGTAATCCAGCTTCGGCACGCCGAGGCCAACGCGAATGCTCTCCATGTCGCGCGCCGATGCGGTGGTGCCGATGTAGGCGAGCATCTCGCCGGTGCCCGCCTTGCACTTGTCGGCGAACCACTGCGCGTCGTTCAGCGCCGCCGTCCAATCCGTTGCAGTCGGCGTATTCGGGATGCCAGGTGTGGCAGCCCAATCATCCATCTCCGCGTCGCTGAGGCACTCAACGGGTGCGCTGCGATTGACGCCGCGCGGATCCCACGAGACGAGGTCGAAGCGATTGCCGATCTCAGCAGGGACTACCCCGCGACCCGACTCAGCAAGGATGTTGATGCCAGAAGAGCCAGGACCACCGAAGTTCAGGAGGAGTGGACCAACCTTGTTCGCCTGGTCGGCGGCGGGGAGGAGGGCGACGGCAAGTTCAATCGTTGGCCCATCAGGTGTCAGGTAGTCGCGCGGCACAGTGATGGTCGCGCAGAGGAGCTCTGGGTTGCCGCCAGTAACGGGATCGGTGACGGGGCAGCTCTGCCAGTCGATGGTGCCGCTCGGAACGAAGCTGGCGGTCGGGCTCGGTGAGCTGCTGACTAGATCTCCACAGGCACTCGTCCCGATGGCGACGATAAGGAGCGCGATGATCGCGAGACGGGTGCGGCTCTCTGTGCCCTTGCGCATCGGTGGCCTCCTCTTTGCTTCGTCTCTTTGCTCAGTTGTAGCAGAACGCCCCAGCCGCCAAAGGCGACCGGGGCGTGCTCTGCACGAGGTTCCGCGTTAGATCAGCTGCAGCCGCTCGTCGTGCCGCAGGTCATGCACTTGTAGCAGGCTGCGTTGCGCACCATGATTGCGCCGCACTCCATGCACGCAGGTGCATCGGACTGATTCTGGAATCCGAGTCCAGCGGTTGCCAGCACACCGCCCGTGGCCGCTGGTGCGGCTGGGGCAGCTACTGGTGCTGGGGTGCTAATCGCGACGGGAGCCGAGACCGACCCCGTTGCGCTGCCGCCCTTGCCGCAGGTGCAGTTCGGACCGCACGACTCCACCGCACCCACGCGAACCGTGGCTGGGAGGGCGCCGAGGACCGGACCACCATCGGTGCGCTCCTGCAGGCCGAGGATCTCGCGATCGCCGGCTGGCAGGAAGCGGCTTCCGAGGTAACGGAAGACGTAGTCCACGATCGACTTGGCCAGTGGGATCTCGGCGTTGCCGGTGAATCCGCTTGGCTCAAATCGCACGTGAGCGAACTTGTTGACCAGGTCACGGAGTGGCACGCCGTACTGCAGTGCCACGCTGACGGAGGTCGCGAAGCTGTCGACGAGGCCGCTCACGGTGGAGCCCTCCTTCGCCATCTTCAAGAAGATCTCGCCCGGCTGACCATCTTCGTAGAGGCCGACAGTGAGGTAACCCTCCTGCCCGGCGATCTCGAAGCGATGGGTGATTGCCGTGCGCTCCTTTGGCAGGCGTCGTCGCGCTGCACCGGCACCAGGCAAGATCGCAGAGGCGACTTCGGCGATTGCCGCTTCGTCCTTCTTCTTGCTGGTGTTGAGCGGCTGCGAGCGCTTCGAGCCGTCGCGATAGATCGCGATCGCCTTGAGGCCAAGCTTCCAGCCCTGCAGATAGACGCTCTCGATCTCTTCGGCGGTGGCAGCCTCTGGCATGTTCACCGTCTTGGAGATTGCGCCGGAGAGGAACGGCTGCGCCGCCGCCATCATGCGCACGTGGCCCATGTACTGGATGGAGCGCTGGCCGTTCTTCGCCTTGAAGGCGCAGTCGAAGACTGAGAGGTGCTCGTCCTTAAGACCTGGGGCACCCTCGATCGTCTCCTGCTCATCGATGTACTTGAGGATCGCGGCGACCTGCTCAGCGTTGTAGCCGAGCTTGACGAGCGCCTCTGGGACCGTCTGGTTGACGATCTTGAGGAAGCCTTCGCCGACGAGCTTCTTGTACTTGATCAGGGCGATGTCTGGCTCAATGCCGGTCGTGTCGCAGTCCATCATGAACGCGATCGTTCCGGTTGGGGCCAACACCGATACCTGGGCGTTGCGGAAGCCGTGCTTCGTGCCGAGATCGAGTGCTCGATCCCAGGCATCGGTTGCCGCCTTGGCCAGGTCCTTCGGCAGCGTTGCCGTTGGGATCTGGTACGAGGCGTCACGGTGCTTGCCGATCACGCGAAGGAACGGCTTCTCGTTCTTCTTGTACTCAATGAACGGTCCGCCGTGTGCCGCCGCCGTCTCGGCTGACTGCACGTAGGCCTCGCCGGTCATGATCGAGGTGATCGCGCCAGCGTAGGCTCGTCCCTCGTCGGAGTCGTACGCCAAACCGCGGCTCATCAAGAGCGCGCCGAGGTTCGCGTAGCCGAGCCCGAGTGGGCGGAAGCGGTGGCTGTTCTCGTCGATCATCGGCGTTGGGTACGACGAGTTGTCCACGAGGATCTCCTGCGCGAGCAGGGTCAGCCGCGAGGCGTACTTGAAGGACTCCACGTCGAACTCGCCATCTGGGCGCACGAACTTCATGAGGTTCAGTGAGGCCAGGTTGCAGGCGGTGTCGTTGAGGAACATGTACTCCGAGCACGGGTTCGACGCATAGATGCGGTCCGTGTTCGACGACGTGTGCCAGTCATTGATCGCCGTGTCGTACTGAATGCCAGGGTCACCACAGACCCACGCCGCCTCCGCCATCTTGCGGAAGAGGTCGCGTGCCTTGAGCGTCTCTACTGGCTCGCCGCCAACAACGGCGCGTGTCTGCCACGTGCCATCGCTCTCAACAGCCTGCATGAACTCGTCGGTGACGCGCACCGAGTGGTTCCCATTCTGGAAGAAGATCGAACCGTAGGCCTCACCGGTGAAGCTGGCGTCGTAGCCGGCCTCAATGAGTGCCCAGGCCTTCTTCTCTTCGCTGACCTTGGAGTCGATGAACTGCTCGATGTCAGGGTGCTGCACATCAAGGATCACCATCTTCGCGGCGCGGCGCGTCTTGCCACCGGACTTCACAACGCCAGCGAAGGCGTCAAAGCCCTTCATGAACGAGACAGGGCCAGAGGCGGTGCCGCCACCGCTCATCTTCTCTTTTGCGCTGCGGATTGGGGAGAGGTTGGAACCTGCACCCGAACCGAACTTGAAGAGCATCGCCTCGGTCTTCGCGAGGTCCATGATCGATGACATCGAATCCTGCACACCATTGATGAAGCAGGCCGAGCACTGTGGGCGCTTCTCAACGCCAACGTTGAACCAGACTGGTGAGTTGAAGGCCATCTTCTGGTTGACGAGCAGGTGGGTTAGCTCGGCAATGAAGGCGGCACGATCCTCATCGGACTTGAAGTAGTGCTGCTGTTCAGCCCATGCATCAATCTGACCGGCTACACGACCGATCAGCTGGCGAACGCTTGTCTCGCGCTCTGGGCTGCCAATGTGGCCACGGAAATACTTCGAGACCACAACGTTGGTGGCGAGCTGTGACCATGAGGCGGGCACCTCAACGTCCTTCTGCTCGAAGACGCTCTTACCGCTCTCGTTACCGATGGATGCGGTGCGGGTCTCCCACTGAATTTCGTCGTATGGATGAACGCCGGCGGTGGTCCAACGTCGATCCCAGGCAAGGCCCTTTGTGCCCTTGCCATCAAAGCTCAACGGTGGCAGCGGCTGCGCCGTCGCCTTCTCAATCGTTGCCTTTGTTGCCGCCTTCGCGGCGTCTACCAAGCCCGCCATGTTCTACTCCCTCTTCTGCCTCGAAATGTGAGGCCCACCATCTCTGTTCCCAATCAACGATTGGGCGCACAAAGCCCCTGCCGTGTAGCAGCGGGAGACGAATCCTATGTCCCCTGTGGTGTGGCGTCAATCCCCCAACCACAACATATGGTGGTGTTACAGGCAAGTGTTACCGCACATGTTGTGGTTTGGCTGCAAACAGCCTTTGTTACAGATTCTGCCGCACGGGCGCCGCACGGCCCAAGCGTGAGCCACGCCCAGAGGGAGCGCTGGGCACGCCGTTGGTCGGGGAGGGGCTTTGTTACAGCCACCCCGGGTCGAATGTTACAAAGAAGCTAGCGTTGGTACTTGGCCGCCACGTTTGCCCAATCTCTACGAGACCTTTACCCAGCGTTTACGGACCGTGGCGACAATTGTGCGTATGCGAATTGTTGCGTGCTCCGGTGCGCTGATGGGGAGGGCCGAGACGCTGGTCCGATCCGTCTTCCCAACAATGTCCCCTACGGAACGGTTGAGTTTCTATGCAATTAGGAATCCGTCCAGCATCATCGGGCAGCTGCTGATGTTTTTTGCGGGAGTCAGGGACGTGATCGCCTTTGATGTCTATGTGGATGAGTCTGATCGGGTCCTCGGCACCACAGGGCTCTACCGGTACAAGCGCGATGCCGAAGAGGCGGCATGGGTAGCGTGGTTTTGCGTTGACCCTCAAGCGAGAGGGCGGGGCATTGGCCAAGCGCTGATCGACCACACCGTTTCCCGTGCGCGGGCAGCGGGCTTCAAGCGCGTCAGGCTGTACACCTCAACGGACCCAAATGAATCAGCAGCACAGCGGCTCTACGAGAAGAACGGATTCAAGGAGGTCAGGCGCCAGGGCGGCCTGTTTAGCACCACCATTTTTCGCGAAAAGGTTTTGGGTGAACGCACGTAGCCGGCTACGTGCACCAGCTACCGGCCGAGCTACAGACCCGAGTAGGTGTGGAGTCCAGTGAACCAGAGGTTCCCGGAGTAGGTCAGCAGCACCGCGATAAAGCCGATTACCAAGAGGAGGGCGGCGGGCCGACCCTGCCAGCCGCGCTGGCTGCGGGCGTGCAGGTAGACGGCGTAGATCAGCCAGGTAGCGAGGGCCGAGGTCTCCTTTGGGTCCCACCCCCAGAAGCGACTCCAGGCGATGGAGGCCCAGATCGACCCAAGGATGAGCATTCCGGCAAAGAGCGGGAAGGCAACAGTGACGGCGCGGAAGGCAACCATGTCGAGACGCTTTGCCGGTGGCAGCCAACTGTATCGATCGGTGTCGCCTTGGAGCAAGTAGGCGACACCTGCCGCAAAGGCGAAGGCGAAGATGCCGTAGCTGAGCATCGCCATGCCGACATGGATGGTGAGCAGCAGTGGATGTTGCAGTGCGGGCACCAGGTCAACCACCACATTCGGCAGTGTTGCCGCATAGGCGAGTAGTGCAAGCGCAATGCCGTAGGCGATGGTGCTGAGTGCGGTGAATCGCTGCTTGCGATCAAAGACGATCGCTGCGGCGCAGATGCCGAAGGCGAATGAGATGGTGAACTCGTAGAGGTTCCCCCACGGCCCGCGGCCGACGACGATGGCGCGGGCGATCAGCGCAACGCCGAGCGAACTCGTTGCAGCGATTGCGAGTGCGCTAGCGATCCCACTGATCGGGCTCGACGATTCGGCGGGGGTCGGCGCACCGCCATCGAGTTGCTCAGCGAGGTTGCCGCGCATCGATGCTGCAGCGGTCGCGAGTCGTGGCGTGACGGCGCGGTCGCCTTGAGCTACGAGGACAAGGTGCACGACATAGAGGGCGAAAGCGCCGACGAGGGCAATGGCTCCAACGACGACGAGGTAGAAGGAGAGGGTTGCCACTTAGGCGCGAGCCGCGCCGCCAGGAGGCGGTGCAGCGGGGCGCTCCAAGGCGATCGGCGTTCGGGCTCGGAGCTCAAGGCCGCAGGCGTCGCAGGTGCTGCGCTCTGCGATACGAACCGCGAGACAGCTAGGGCAGGCGATCAGGAGCAGCTCGCCGCGGAGCGAGCGGGTGCTCCCATTTGGATAGATCGCCGCCTCACTGGCGGCATAGGGGCGCCCGGCGGGGAACTGCGGTCGCCCATCGGCACCGATCGGGGCGGGGGTGGGGAGGGGTGCGCCAACCTTCAGCTGCGCGCCACGCTTGGTGATGCCGACCAGGGTCCAAATGCCACCTGTGGAGAGGAGCCAGAGCAGCACAAGCGGGGCGATAAAGAGTGGGAGGAGGCCGATCAGGGCGGCCCAGTCCGGCGTCACAAGGGCGGGGACGAACGTGCTGATCCAGGCGAAGAACTCGGCAATACCTGCGGCAATCTCGCTCATGCTTTGATCCTAGCGGGGGCGCGGCGGACGCGTTGCGGGGCCGCGTTTCGCGGTCGCCCCGCGCCCTGGTCGCCAGCGTCGCTCGGAGTCACCCTCATCTTTGTTCGGCGCGGCACGGCGTGGGCCAGATCCGCCGATGCTTGGCGGGCG
>Ga0208481_1000330_pt1 | contig 14570 bp, 14 predicted proteins | sample LakMenEpi02Jun10_FD_150662 | JGI IMG/M metagenome (GOLD analysis project Ga0208481, IMG submission 150662) | Freshwater microbial communities from Lake Mendota, WI - 02JUN2010 deep hole epilimnion (SPAdes) | ecosystem: Environmental > Aquatic > Freshwater > Lake > Epilimnion/Euphotic zone ... | reverse complement strand
ACCGGGAGGAGATCTTTGCCGCGTTGCGTAGGCATCGTGTGGTGGTCGTGGTGAGCGACACCGGGTCGGGCAAGACCACGCAGTTGCCGAAGATGGTCGCCGAGGCCTTGGGTGCAGAGGGTGGGCGTGTGGGTTGCACGCAGCCGCGGCGGATTGCGGCGGTGAGTGTGGCGGGGCGTGTGGCGGAAGAATTGAAGATGCCACTTGGCGGGATGGTGGGTTATCAGGTGCGCTTTGATGAGAAGCTTTGCAAGGATACGCTCATCAAGTTCATGACCGATGGCATCCTACTTGCCGAGACGCAGGGGGATCCGCAGTTGCGTCAGTATGGGGCATTGATTCTCGACGAGGCGCATGAGCGATCGCTCAACATCGATTTCCTTTTGGGGTATTTGAAAAACCTTCTGCAAACGCGCGCGGATTTGAAGTTGGTTATTTCATCGGCGACGCTCGATGCAGGATCGTTTGCGGAATTTTTCACGATCGATGGTGTGGCGGCGCCGGTGATTGAAGCACCGGGGAGGATGTTTCCCGTGTCGGAGTTTTTCCTGCCGCCGTCAGATGACGAGGAAATGCCGCAGCATGTCGCGCGTGCGGTTGAGTGGTTGGGTGGGGTCGATCCGCGTGGGGATGTGTTGGTGTTTTTGCCGGGTGAGCGCGAGATTCGCGAGTGCGCCGAGGTGCTCGAGGGGAGGAAATTTCGCGACACCGAAGTGTTGCCCTTGTTTGCGAGGTTGGGTTTGGCGGATCAACAGCGGGTGTTTCATCCGGGGAGATTGCGGCGTTTGATTTTGGCGACGAATGTGGCGGAGACATCGCTGACGATTCCGCGCATCGCATGTGTCATTGATACCGGTGTGGCGCGGGTGAGTCGTTGGAGTCCGGGCAAGGGCGTGCAGCGCTTGCTGGTCGAGCCGGTGAGTCGGGCGAGTGCGCGTCAGAGAAAAGGCCGCTGCGGGCGAGTGCGCGATGGGGTGTGCGTGAGGTTGTATGAGGAGCTGGAGCTTGAGGAGCGGGCGGAGTTCACCGATCCCGAGATTCGCCGCAGTTCTTTGGCTGGTGTGATTTTGCGGATGAAGTCACTGGGCTTGCCGGAGATCGATGAGTTTCCGTTTCTTGATGCTCCATCGCCGAAGGCTGTTGCCGAGGGGTATCGCACTCTGCGTGATGTCGGCGCGCTCGATCGTGAGAGGAGGCTCACCGCGTATGGACGTGAGATGGCGCGGATGCCGGTTGATCCGAGGTTGGCGAGGATGATCATTGAAGCGCGCAAGGAACATTGCCTGGCGGAAATTTTACCGATCATTGGATTTTTGGAATCGAACGATCCGCGTGAGAGGCCTGCGGAAAAAGCGCGCGAGGCCGATGAGGCGCATGCCGCGTGGAAGGATGCGGAGAGTGACTTCATCGGAATTTTGCGGATGTGGAATGCGCTTCAGCCATTCCGTGATGAGCGTGGAAAGTGGCGGCGTAATGCGTTGAGGAAATTTGCGGCGGCGTCGTATCTCAACATGCGGCGTGTGATCGAGTGGTCGAATGTGGTGGATGAGTTGGCGGAAGGTGAGTCGGTGCATTTGAAGCGCGGTGATGGTGCGCATGCGGCGGGGAATGAGTATCCTTATGCTTCGATCCATCGATCATTGTTGGCGGGCGTGCCGCGGCAGTTCGGATTGTGGGATCGTGAGAACAAAGCCTATCGCAGTGCGTCGGGAGGATTTTTTGCGGTGTTTCCGGGATCGGGATTGTTTGCTGCGCCGAAGCGCTGGGAGTGGGTGGTGGCGATGGAGTTGGTGGAGACTTCGCGTTTGTGGGCGCGGCGCGTGGCGCGGATTGATCCCGAGTGGGTCGAGCAGGTGGCACCGCATTTGTGTCGCAGCGTTTATGGTGAGGCGCGTTGGGATGAGGCTCAGGGCGCGGTGTATGGCAAGGAGCGTGTGGTGTGCGGTGGCTTGGCGGTGGTGATGGGTCGCCGAGTGCATTACGGAAGAGTGGATGCGAAGCTCGCGCATGCGGTTTTTGTTCGCGAGGGCTTGTTGGGCGGTGGTTTGCGCAAGCGTGGTAAGTTTCTCGATTTCATTGATGAGCTGCGTGAGGAGGTCGGTACGATCGAGGACAAGTTGCGTCGACCGGCGGGTGTGTGGGATGAGGATGCGGTGGTGGCGTATTGCGAAGAGCACATCCCGCAGGAAGTGCACACGGCGGCGGCATTTCACAAATGGCTGTCGCAGCACGAGGAGGCCTTGATCGCTGGGCTGCGGGCGATGGTCGACGAGCAATTGCAAAACCATGGAGTCGATGGATTTCCCGATGAAATTTTGCATGAGGGTGAAAGCTATACGGTCTATTACCGCACCGCGCCGGGTGAGCGTGATGATGGGGTGACGATCGGGGTGCATGTGGATCAACTGCCGAAGTTGCCCGAATGGTTGCCGGCATGGGGTGTGGATGGTCATTTGCGCGAGCGGGTTGAGTTGATCCTGCGATCGCTGCCGAAGGATTACCGGCGTGTTTGCCAGCCGATTGCATCGCTGGCGGATGCCTTTGTGGAACTGTGGGCCTTTGCGCCGAAGGATGGGGCGATCGGAGTGGTGCTTTCTGGCTTCATCCTTGAGCGGCTTGGTGTCGATGTGCCGCAGGATGCGTATGATTTTTCGCGCTTGCCTGATCATCTGGTGACGAAGGTGTGGGTCTGCGATGATGAGAGTGAGGAGTTGGCGCTTGGCACCGATGTGGCGGAGCTGAAGTTGCGACTTGGCGAGCGGATGAGGCAGCGATTTGAAGCGGCGGCAAATGAGGATCTTGAACGCAGTGGCATGAGCAGTTGGGATGGGGAGAAACTGCCCGAGCGGGTGGCGACGCCCGGTGGATTTGCGTATCCGGCCTTGGTTGATGAAAAAGGCAGTGTCGGCGTGCGGGCATTTGTGAGCGAGGCCGAAGCGCGTGAGTCGCATCGTGCGGGTGGTGCGCGATTGCTGTGCATCGCACACGCGGGCGAGGTGGATCACTTGCGGAAGAAATTTCCGATCGGCCTGATGACGAAGGTCGAGTTGCCGCGGCTCGGTGTAGGTGGCACGGCGATTGACGATTTGATTTTGCTCGCTGCCGAAGGTGTGGTCGGTGGCAGTTTCCCGCGATCGCCGGATGAATTTCGCGAGCTCGGAAAATCGCGAAGAGGTCATTGGTTTGATGCTGCCAAGGTCATTGGTGCGACGCTCGACGAAGTGGTCGAAGCTCTGGTCGGGATTCGCGCATGGATCGATGGGCACCGCGCCGATCGCAACCTTGGTGTGGTGGCAGCTGATCTTGATGAACAGCTCGGGTGGTTGATGCGCGAGCGTTTCGCGTGGCGTGCCGGCTTCGGGGGACTGCGCGATTATCCGCGTCGGCTCAAGGCGATCCGCTCGCGGTTGGGGCGGATCAAGTCACTGCCATTGGCCAAGGATCTCGAAAAAATGCAACGCGTGCGCCGGCTTTGGGAGCTGTGGCATGAGCGATGGAAAAAGGATCCGCAGAATCCTGCGCTGTGGGAGATCGGTTGGATGCTCGAGGATTGGCGCGTGGCCATCTTTGCGCCCGATCTGCCCTGCCCGGCAAAGGTGTCGGAAAAGCGGATCGAGGAGATGATGGAGTGAGGAAGAGTTTACCGCAAAGCCGCTGAGGTCGCTGAGGGTCGCGGAGAAGATGTAGTTATGAACGGGCAGGGACCTTTTTCCAAAAGGTCCGTTACGGTGGGAGGGTTTTTGAAGAGGAGGGGCTTGGCGGTGGGAAACCACCGCCACGGAGGCTTAGCCTAGGACATCGTTCATCGCGTCGATGAGCTCCTGCATGGTCTCGGGGGTTTCGTTGCCCATGTTGGAGATGCGGAAGGTGAGGCCTTTGATCTTGCCGTAGCCGCCGTTGATGACGAAGCCGTGCTTGGACTTGAGGGTCTTGATGAAGGCCGATTGGTCGAAGCCGGGTGGCGTGTGGAAGCAGCTGAGGGACACCGAGCGATTGCCTTCGGGAGCGAAGTGCTTGAAGTCGTGGCGCGCGGCCCACTCGTGGATCATCGCGTTGTTTTTCTTGTGGCGTGCGAAGCGTTTATCGACGCCTTCGTTTTCGATCACGCTGAGGATGTGTTGGAGTCCGAAGATCAGCGAGATGGCAGGCGTCGATGGTGTATTGTTTTTTTCGGCGTTTTTCGCGAATTCGATGAAGTCGAAATAGTAGCCGCGGTTGGGCATGCTTTTCGCGCGTTCGATGGCGGCCTCCGAGCAGGAGAACACCGTGAGGCCTGGTGGTAGGGCGAGGGCCTTTTGCACGCCGGCGAGAAGAACATCGATGCCGAGCGCATCCATGTTGATCGGCACGGCGGAGAATGATGAGACCGAGTCGACCACCAGCAGAACGCCGGGGAAGGATTTAACCACTTTGGCGATGCCGGCGAGGTCGTTGAGCACACCGGTGGAGGTTTCGTTGTGGATGAGCGTGACGAGATCGAATCCGCCTTCCTCAAGTTTCGCGCGGACGGCTTCGGGCGAGATTGCTTCGCCCCACTCGACTTGGATTTTTTCGGCGGCGATGCCCATTTTGTTGGCGACATCGAACCACTTATCGGAGAAGGCACCGCAGCAAAGCGTGAGGGCTTTTTTCGCGCAGAGGTTGCGCAGCGAGGCTTCCATCACGCCCCATGCGGAGGAGGTTGAAAGGAAAAACGGGCGGCTGGTACCGGCGAGTTGCTTAAGCACCGGTTGGGTCGATGCGTAGAGGGCTTCGAATTCAGCGCCGCGGTGACCGATCATCGGCTGGCTCATGGCGGCGAAGGTTTCTTTGGAAACATCGATGGGTCCTGGAATGAAGAGTTTGGCCATGGGGGTGTGTGATTGAGTTGGTAGGTGTGTGGAAAAAATCAGGGGAGGAGATTGTACGAATCGAGCAGCGCGCGGAGCTTGGCCGAGGCCTCGGAGGTGAGAGGTGCGAGTGGCAAGCGAAGCTCGGGCGAGCAGTGGCCTTGGAGGGCGACGGCGGATTTGATCGGCACCGGGTTCACGTCGAGTGTCATCAGGCCGTGCATGAGCGGGTAGTATTTTTTCTGTAGCTCGAGTGCTTCGTCGAAGAAACCGTTGAGGCAGGCGTGGACGAGGCGTGCCATGACATCGGGAATGATATTGGCGGCGACCGACACCAGACCGGTGGCACCGCATGAGATGAAGGGCAGCGTGAGTGGGTCATCACCGCTGAGGATGGTGAAATTCTCCGGCACTGCTTGGACGAGTTGGTTGATGCGATCGACCGAGCCGCCGGCTTCCTTGATCGCGATCACATTCGGGCAATCGGCAGCGAGTCGGGCGGTGGTTTCAGGAGAAATTTCCACGACCGAGCGTCCGGGCACGCTATAGAGCATGATGGGCAGGCTCGTTTCGCGCGCGATGGTTTTGAAGTGCTGGTAGAGGCCTTCCTGCGAGGGTTTGTTGTAATACGGGCAGACTTGCAGTGAGCCGGTGACGCCGATTTTTTCCGCCTCTTTGGTGAGTTCGATTGCTTCGCTGGTAGCGTTGGCGCCGGTGCCGGCGATCACTTCGCAGCGGCCTGCGGCAAACTTCACGGCGAGGCGGATTGCTTCGAGGTGTTCCTTCGTATCGAGAGTTGGTGACTCGCCGGTGGTGCCGACTGGCACGATGCCGTCGATGCCGGCGGCGATTTGCCGTTCGATGAGGGCCTCGAAGGCCGGGACATCAATGGAGCCGTCGCGAAATGGAGTGATCAGAGCGGTGTGGGTGCCGGAGAAACGCATGACCGGCAGACCATGAACCATCCCCGGCAGAGGTCAAAGCCCTATCCGCGTGGGGATGCAAAAAATCCTTTTTTGAGCATTCGCATCCGGGGTTTGAGCCAAAAGAAAAAGCCTTTCCGGAATGACCGGAAAGGCTTTTTTTGTTCATCGGTGCATGCCGTGCATGCGCCGCGATGGGAATCAGAGAGCCATGTCCTTGAGCTTCTTGAGCGGACGGATGCGAACCACGGTGGTGGCTGGCTTGGCCTTGAACATCACTTCTTCCTTGGTGAAGGGGTTGATGCCCTTGCGTGCCTTGACGGCAGGCTTGCGAACGGTGGTGACCTTGAGAAGGCCGGGGAGAACGAATTCTCCAACAGCGTTTTTCTTGATGTGACCTTCGATCACGCCGGTAAGCGCTTCGAGAACCGAAGCCACTTGCTTGCGGCTGAGCTCGGTGCTGGTTGCGATGCTGTCGACGATCTGGGTCTTCGAGTACTTGTCTTTAACGGTGGTAGCTTTGGTTGCCATGCGTTTGAAATGCTGGAAACGCTCGGCGATGTCAAGCCTCCGAATAATTTTTTACACTTAAAAAATAGGGTTTTTTTGAAAGGCTTGCGTGGTGAAATTTTAAAAAATTCGCATCACTCATCAAGCGAAGATGGTTGGCAAGCGATCGGTCGCGGTTAGGGTGGGTCATGCGAATCGACATCGTGACACTTTTTCCCGAGGTGGCCATGGCGCCATTGAGTGATTCGATCATCCAGCGTACGCGTGCGGCGGGCTTGGTCGAGGTGGTGGGGCACCAGTTGAGAGATTGGTCGGAGGACAAGCACCGGCGTGTGGATGAGGCGCCTTGTGGTGGCGGGCAGGGAATGGTGTTGCGGCCGGAGCCCCTGTTTGCGGCGGTGGAGGCATTGAGGGGGGCGAAGACACGCGTGATTTTGATGACACCTCAAGGCAGGCCTTTCAAGCAGGCGGTGGCGCGCGAACTTGCGGGCGAGGAGCATCTGTTGATTTTGTGCGGTCACTATGAAGGGGTGGATCAGCGGGTGATCGAGGCCTTGGTGGACGATGAAATTTCCATTGGGGATTACATTCTCACCAATGGTGCCTTGGCGGCGGCGGTGCTGTGTGATGCGGTGATACGGCTCTTGCCCGGGGCCTTGGGTGATGAGCGTTCGGCGCAGGATGAATCATTTTCGCAGCCGGATTTGTTGGAGGCGCCATGCTACACTAAGCCCTTGGACTTCCGTGGGATGAAGGTGCCAGAGGTGCTGGTTTCCGGGCATCACGAGCGGATCCGCCAGTGGAAAGAAGAGCAGGCCGAGCAGAGGACGCGGGTCATGCGGCCCGATCTTCGCCCGGGCGCTGATTGAACCTGACGCGCGGGGCTGTGGGAAAATGCGTGCTTTTGGCGCGAAAATGTGCGTGAAATCCCCTGTGAGCACGAACATGGCATTGGGAAAAAATGGTGAGGTCGAGGATCCGCCGCGGGTTGAGCCTGCGACGATCGAGGACCTGCCGGCGCTGACCGAGTTGGTGATGGAGTTGTTTTCGCGTTCGGGTGATTTTTCGCCGGATCGCACGCTGCAGGAGCGGGGCTTGAGGTTGATCCTTGAGCAACCGAGCCGCGGTCGCATCTTTGTGGTGCGCAACAAGGATCGGATCTTTGGCATGGTGAATTTGCTTTTCACGATTTCCACCGCGCGCGGTGGCTTTGTGATTTTGCTTGAGGATGTGGTAATCCATCCCGATCACCGGGGTCAGGGTTATGGTGCGATGCTGGTCGATTATGTCGTCGATTTCGCCAAAAAGAAAAACTTCAAACGCATCACGCTGCTAACCGACCGGATCAGTGCCGAGTCGCAGGAATTCTTCAAAAAGCAGGGCTTTGAGTATTCCAATATGATCCCGATGCGGCGGATCATTGACTGAGTAGATCGTTGCGTGGGATTGGGGTCTTCGATCCAGAGTGTTGTTCTGCGTTTGGATTTATATTCAGATGGAGGCGTCAGTAATATCAACAATCAGGCAGGTGCTCTCCTTGATGGTGAAGCGCACATTTTTGCTGCAGATGATAGCGCCGAAGGTGCGGTCTTGTTGATGGGATTGCACGGCGGGGCGTGGGTCGAGTGAGATTGCCTCGAGGATGAGACTTTGGGCGCGGGTGGGGAGCTTTTTGAAATCGGATTTGGCGCTCTCTTCGATTTCCACTTTCAGTCTTGGGATTTCCTCTTGGGCGAAGCCGGAGCAGGCCTTGGGGATTGATTCGGCGTAAGGGAGGTAGGGTTTAATATCGTAGATGGGGGTGCCATCGATCAGGTCGACGCCGCCGAGTTTGAGGATGGGGCTGTGGGGCGAGGTGGTGTCGATACCTTCGAGTGCCACCAACGAAAGGCCGAGGCCGTTGGGTCGAAAGGTTGAGCGGCTGGCGAAGACGCCGATGCGTTCGTTGCCACCGAGGCGGGGTGGGCGCACGGTGGGTTTCCAACCTTGCTCGATTGTTTCGTGAAATCCGAAAATGAGCCAGAGGTGCGAAAATCCCTCGAGGCCGCGGATGGAATCCGCATTGCGGTAGGGTGGGTGAAAAATCAGCTCGCCCCATGCGCTCGGGCAGAGGCCGGGTTGACGCGGGGTGGCGAATTTGCTGCCGAAGCAGGTACTGACCGTGGCGATCGGCTCAATGTTCATGGGAATGGGCGAGTGTAGCGCGGCGGGTAATTCTACGGCAAGTCGATTGGGGCTTTTCCGCGTTGTGTGGCAAGATCCGCATTGCGGATGTGGCGGGATTGTGGCTTGCTCGCGGCACTGAAGCATGGCCACCGACGCGACGCCTTCCGGCGGAAATCTTTTTCCCTTTGAATTGGTCCGCCCGCATTTGGAGCGGGTGGAGGTCCAGATCCGCGAGCAAGTGCGCGGCTTTGATTCGGCGATCGAGCCGTACATTGCCTATGTGTGCAACACTTCGGGCAAACGGATCCGGCCGGCACTCTCGATTTTGATCGGCGGTGCGGCAGGCGGCGTGAATGATGATCATATCAAGCTCGGTGTGATCTTTGAATTGATCCACATGGCGACGCTGGTGCACGACGACATCATCGACGATGCCGTGACGAGGCGGATGGTGCCGACCGCGAATGCCAAGTGGGGTGACTCATTGGCGGTGTTGTTGGGTGATGCCCTGTTTTCGCACGCGCTGACGCTGGCTACGGATTTCAATAGCATCGAAATTTGCCGCAAGGTCGGCAAGGCGGCGCGGGAAGTGTGCCAGGGTGAGATCATCCAAACGCAGCGGCGCTTTGATCCGACCTTTACTAAGGACGATTATTTCAAGGTCATCGGCATGAAAACCGGCGCCTTGTTTGCGGCTTCTAGTGGTTTGGCTGCTACGCTGTCTGGAATGAGCGCGTCGGATGCGGATCGTCTTTACGATTACGGAATGCGCTTGGGAACCGCGTATCAGATTTACGACGACTGCCTTGATTTGGTCGGGTCCGAGGAAGTGGTGGGCAAAACTTTGCGCACCGATTTGGTGAAGGGGAAGCTGACCTTGCCGATTTTGAATTTGCTCGAGACCGCGAGCGAGTCGCAGCGTGCGATGCTGGCGCAGCGGATCAGCGATCACGAGTCGCTCGATCTGCCGGAGCTCTTGGGCGTGGACGGATACGATGCTTCGATCGAGTCGGCGGTGGAGGTTGCGCTGGATTTGCTTGAGTGCTGCCGTGCGGATCTTGCGCCGCTGGGAGACTCTGAGTACCGGGACGCACTGGTGGATATCACGCGCTTTCTTGGTGATTTGCTTGAGAAGTGCCGGCGCTGAAGTTTCGGTCACTCGCGGATTGCCAGCGGCGCGGGCATGGGCATCATGACTGGCATGTCCGGACGCTTCGGAATTTTACTCGTTGTATCGGGTCCATCGGGCTCGGGAAAAACCACCCTGTGCCGAAAAATGGCGGAGATGGGTGAGGTCCATTATTCGATTTCCTGCACGACGCGCGAACCGCGTCCGGGTGAGGTGAATGGCCGCGACTATCATTTTCTTGATCGGTCCGATTTCCAAAAGCGTCTGGATGCCGGGGATTTTCTGGAGCACGCGACCGTGCATGGGAATTTTTACGGATCGCTCAAGTCTGAGGTACTTTCGTATCTCGAATCGGGGGTGGATGTCGTGATGGACATCGACGTGCAGGGCGCGGATCAGGTGCGGGCCTGCGAGCAGGCGGAGATCCGCCGGAGCTTTGCGGATCTCTTTGTGATGCCGCCGAGCGAGGTTGAATTGCGCGCGAGATTGTCGGCGCGCGGCACGGATGCGGATGCGGTGATCGAGCTGCGGATGAAGAACGCACTCGGCGAGATGAAGCACTGGCCGAAGTACCAGTATCTGCTTTCATCTGCCGGGCGTGAGGAGGACTTCCGGCGTTTCCATGCGCTGGTGGTGGCCGAGCGCATGAAGGTGAGCCGTTTGCGTTGAGCGGAGGCTTTATTTTTTGCGGCCTCTGATTTTGGCTTCCTCCATCATGCGCAGTTTCTCGAGTTCCATGTCCATGTCGTCGAGCGTATCGGTATCGCGCTTGCCTTGGGCGTAGAGGCGCATGGCCTTCATCTTGCGGTTGAGCGCATTTTTGCCCGATTGGTAGGAATCCTCGTCCATCGCGAAGTTGGCCGAGTTTTCCCTTCCGATGCTCATGCGTGAGGCGGTGGCGATGGCGTCCTGGTTGGCGCCGAGGAAGAGGAAGCGCCATTGGTAGACATCGGTCTGGTGGCGGATGCGATCGGAGATGTCCTTCCAGGTGAATTGCCGTGAGGCGTTTTCCTCGCCATCGGTGAGGATGGCGACGAGCACTTGGCCCGGGCGCTCCGCTTCCGGCGCGTTGGCGAGACGGGCTCCGAGTTCGTTGATCGTGCGGCCGATCGCATCGAGCAGGGCAGTGGAGCCGCGAGGTTGATAGGTGCTGGTGTTGAGTGGCAGCACTTCCGCGATCGGCATTGAGGAAACAGGGACCTCATAGTGATCGTCAAAAAGCACGAGGCTGAAGCGGGCGCTGCCGGGGAGTGCTTGTTGTTCGGAGAGCAAGCTGTTGAAGCCTGCGATGGCGGGCTCGACCATCGATGCCATGGAGCCCGAGCGGTCGAGGATGAATGCGATTTCGGTGTGGTTGGGGTTCATATGTGGACCCAAGTTAACCGGAGGGGTGGGACAATTGTAGGTACAGACTCAAAAAAAATGAATTTTGAGTAATTTTTCCCGAAAGGCACCCTCCCCACATGATCATGGGGTCAGGCTAGGCGACGTATGCGGGACTCGCAGTGGGGCAGATAAATTGCTCAGGGAGTGACCCAGTCCGTTGCGGTCAATTTGGAAAGGATGAACTGACGGCGGGGGGTTCCCTCATTGGTGGCTTCGATCGATATTGTGCATGTCATGGTGCCGGTACCGATTGATTTCTTCAGATCCAACAATGCCTGATTCTCAGAGCTGCCGTAGAGGTATATTGAATTTGGAAGTTCCGGGGTCTTGGCCACAAACGAAATCCATTTGGCCTCATCAGTAAAACTAAAGTTATAGTAATTATTGTTCGCAATGAAGACCCTCATTTTTTCCGCCTTGTTGACTTTTCCGGATAGGAGTTTGTCCCATGTGGTGCTACCGCATCGCGCGTAGGATTCGAAGTCGACGAGTGCCCGGCCATCGCAGTGGACAATGCACAGCATGCGGGGAGTGCCGTCATTCATTGTGAGTTCGTAGCGATCCATGATGAGGTTGCCGTCGTCTGAGGAGTTGATGACCTTCTGGCTGATGACTTTTTCATCCTTGCCTGCGCCTTCCGTAAAAAATTTTTCCATGATGGGTCCTGCCTGCTCGGGCTTGCGTATCCAGCGCAACCTTTCCTCGTGAGAGCTGGCTTTGAGGAACCGATCGGCTACCTCGTTTGGCTGCGGCCCATCCCAGATGATCGGTTTGGAGTCTGAGAGTGATATGGCGGGCTCCAGTGTGGAAGATGTCCGAATGATTTTTTTATCTTCGCGCTGCAATTTGAAGATGAGCATCATTATGAAAAATCCGAAGATCAGCACGATGAAGCCAATCCATAGGAGTCTTTGGGTGAGGACTTGATCGATTTTCTCGCGCTGGGCTTCAAGTTGGGATCCTCGCTGATTTTTTCTATGGTGGAATTGGTTGTAGCGCTGTGATACCAACTCAGGTTGATTCGAGGCTCCATTGCTGTGCATGGGCCTTGTTTTGGTTGTTGTATCGAATGAGTTTTTTCGCATGAAAAAAGTCTGTGATTTATATGTTTGCGCACGAGTGTCCGGTTGTAACTAGAACAAATTCAATTGGTTAGGATCAGAGTTTATGAAAGTTCTGTGGTTAGTTTCCGTAAGTAGCTCATTTAGAGGGACTTTCTCGAAAGGATGAACGCTCAAAATCTGCAAAGTTCTGTGGAGAGTTCCGGGCAGCTTGAGCTGCTTGTGAAGGATCGCAATTATCAGATAGGTGCAGACCGCAATCCAGATCTGGGTCTTCACCGCGTTGGGGCTCGTGCCGTAGTAATGTTTGATTCGCAAGTGGCCTTTGACCCAGCGAAAGAACAACTCGATGCGCCAGCGCAGCTTGTAGAGCATGGCGACCGTCAAAGCCGGAATTTCCAAGTTGTTGGTCAGAAACACGAACTCCTTTCCGGTCTCCAAATCCACATATTTGATGCGCCGCAACAAAACCGGAAAGGCTTTGCGAGACCTTTGAAGCGCCGGCTTTCCAACATGGTCGCTGCGCAATCCCGTCAGTCGATCCACCGGCATCGAGTAGTGCCGCGTGAACTGAAGATTGGTTTTTGCGCGGGTGACAAAGAAAGCCCCAGCTTGGGCAATCAGCGCCAGACGCGTGAAATCCATGTAGCCGCGATCCATGAGATAGAAAGCCCCCGCTTCGAAAAAGAGACTGTCGAGCCATACCACGTCGTGCTGTCTCGCCCCAGTAATGTTGATGCAAGTCGGAATTGGGCCACGCAGGTCGATCTGTGTGTGCATCTTGATGCCCGCCTTGGTTTGACGAAAGTCCGCCCAAGGAAACAAAGTAAGCGACAAGTCGATCGTCGTGGAATCCAGCGCGTAGATCGTATCGTCCAGATCGATACCGAGATCCTCGCCCGCATAAAGAGGCCTTGCCTTGCGCATCAGGTTCTTTGCGAGGTCTTCCCAAATTCGCCAGTCTCTTTTTTCGTTGGCTTCGGCCAATGTCGATTTGGCAACCGGTTCGTAAAAGCCAAGGTGATAGAGCGTCTCGGGACGAGCATTGAGACAGGTAGCGATGTCGCGCAGACCATCTCTGGAAGTCATCTGTGCGAAGACCATGCAGATGAACTGCTGTCTGCACTTGAAATGACGGACGCGCTCCTCCGCTCCATATCTGGCAACGAGTCTGGAAAGCGTCTTGCGATCGACGAATTCGATTATTTGAGAGAGGACGTAGCGACCGGTGTTCATCGGTCGAAACCTTGGAAAATCCCGTTCCGAAGTTCAAATGCGTGACATCAATAATTTTTCGTAAGAAGTTCATTATGTGTCATTTGCAAATCTCATTTCCTCAGTTAACCGGACACCCCTGATGTTTGCGGTCAACATTGTCCAGTATTCATGAAGGATCACATCTAGGATTTAGTCACTCCCCCAAAAAATGGCAAGCCCAAGTGCGGGATATGGGGCGCTTACTGTCATATTGTGGCAGCAAGGGTGCTGGACGCTGTTTGTAATTGCAGTCTAAGTGTTAATCCTCAAACCCCGCGTTTGTCTCCCCATAGGCGGATGTGGAGGCGGTCGCAGAAGCGGAAGCCGTGTTGGCGGCAGAGTTCGGCGATGGCGGGGGCTCTTGGAGCGCCAACGTCGGCGACCTGGCCTCCTCGTCCCGCGGCTACGGCGTCCCGTCGAGCGGGAACCTCTCCATCGGTTTCCATGCTGCCAGGCCCTTGAGGGCGAATGCCTTTCCTTTGTTGAGATCATGTCAAAGGATGTCCCTCTGGCATGCCGTGCAGGGTTGAGGGACCAGCGGAATGTTGCGAGCGAGTGTGGGATCACACTTCGGTCGAATAGAAACTCAGCCGGAGGCGATTGGTAGCATAAGCAAAGACCGTCTCCGGTGGTTTTTTGGATTGGTCTTGTCTGGGCGGACTGAAAAATCGGGTGATTATTTAATTTGCGCCCTGTACGAAATTACATTTTCAGATCGTCCTTCGATAGCTCTGCATCCTTGAGAATTTTCATCAGTAGGCCAACGCCGATTGTTTCACCCACATGAACAGGAACCACGGTGTATCTTCCATCAGGGTGCCGCATCGAATGGTGACTTCCTCGCGTTCGCACAAGTTCGAAACCGTGACTTCGGAGAATCTGAATCAGTTCCCTGCCATTGAGTCTGGGTAGACGCGGCATGATCAGATGCGGATTCGCTGCACCCCCACGAATGTTGATGGAACAAATCCATCTTCCAGATCCTCAAGGCACAATTCGATCACTTCTCGAATGCGTTTCATGAGTGTATCGAGCGACTTTGCTTGGGTGTGACATCCGCGAAGCTCGGGGACCGAGGCAATGAAATATCCATCGGCATCTTGCTCGATCACGACATTGAACTCTTGGAGTTTTTTCATGAAACAAGGCTATCATGCTCTAAGCCAACGGCAATATTTTCTTCGGAACAAGGCTGGGGGCTGATGAGGTTGTAGGGGCTTGGCGGTTGAAAACCGCCACCACGATTAGACCCCGCGTTTGTCGCCCCAGAGGCGGATGTGGAGGCGGTCGCAGAAGCGGAAGCCGTGGC
>Ga0208481_1000328_pt1 | contig 14603 bp, 16 predicted proteins | sample LakMenEpi02Jun10_FD_150662 | JGI IMG/M metagenome (GOLD analysis project Ga0208481, IMG submission 150662) | Freshwater microbial communities from Lake Mendota, WI - 02JUN2010 deep hole epilimnion (SPAdes) | ecosystem: Environmental > Aquatic > Freshwater > Lake > Epilimnion/Euphotic zone ... | reverse complement strand
GCTCGGCCTGTTCAAAGACAAATCGCCGATCCACCACGCGGCTGATGCAATGGTAAATCGCTGGCTTTTCCGCCGAATCCTTCCACGGCGCCAACCATCGCTTGCTGCTCATGAGTCACCTCCCATGCCCCACCCATAACCACGGCAAACCCCGACGGCAAGAAGAATCTATACAATTTGTCTGGGAAATTGTATAATCTGGGAAATAGAATTAGTAGAATTAGAATAGAAAATGACGGCGCACTCCAATTGTGGTTGTCTATCCACTTTGCCGGCTTCCTCGGCGCGGGCCTAACAGGCAACCCTTCGGGTCGGCCATGTCATGTCGCTCCGCTCCGTTATCATTATCGCAACGCCTTGACCTGGCCAAAATCTTCTCGCTCCACCAGCTAGACCTTTTCGCAAACTGCACTAGGGCGCCACAGCCAGACGCTCGGGGCTCGTATCGCGCTCGAACAGAAATCCGTTTTCCTTGTAGGTCTTGAGACGAAAGTGAGTCGCGGTCGAAAGCACGCCTTCGAGCGAACTGAGTTTTTCGGAAACGAAGCTGGCCACATCTCGGAGGTCATTGCCCTCGACGACCACCATCAGGTCGTAGCCACCGCTTGCCAAGTAGCATGAAACCACCTGATCAAAGCGTGCAATGCGCATGGCAAGGCGATCGAAACCGCCACCGCGCTCGGGCGTAACCTTCACCTCGATGAATGCCGATACCGCCGTGTCGCCAGCCGACTCGGGATCGATCACCGCATGGTAACCGAGAATCGTGCCGTCCTTTTCCCACGATGCCACGCGCTTGGCCACCGCCTCTTTGTCGAGCGAAAGCAAATCAGCCAGTTCCTGATGAGTGAAACGGGCTTTGCGGCGGAGCAGTTCAAGCAAGGGATCGGTAGACATGGCTCTGTTGAGTTGGAAGATCTGTGCCCTTTCACATCAGGGAACACAGGTACTTTGCATAATTACACGGATGGGTGGAAACCGAAAACTTCGCGATTTTTCCATGCGCCGACTGACGGCATCTCACGGCAGCGATCAAGCAAGCGTGTCGCGCAGGCGTTGGATGAGCATGGCATCGTCGTCGCGCCCCACGCGGCACAGCGCCTCGGTGAGTTCATCGAGCCAAAGGCACAGCAGGCTTCCGGGAGCGACGCTTCCCCGCAAACGCTCGCGCCCTTCGCGCGTGATTTCACCATCGGCCAGCAAGGCGGACTGCAAGTGAAGTTGGCCGCCATCCACGCAATCGACGATCAGGGGATGACCCTCCTCATGAATGCGGCAGAGAAAACGCCCGGGGTAATCGACGATCTCGACATCGAACTCCATGCGTTGGCCGACGAGCAAAAAGATCATGCAGAGGCCGAGCGAATGGGATCGGCCTTCGGTCAAGACCCACGCGAGATCGCAATTCGACGGATCCGCTTCCGCCTCATCCTCGAAGACGAAGCGCTCGTTGCCGAAAAGAAATCCTCCAAGTTCGCAGGCCGATACAACCGGATGCTCCCATGCCTCCTCGACCAACAAATCAAGCGCATCGGAAAGCGACTGCCGCATCGTGATGCCGTCATGCAGGAAATCGGAGATCAGCCGCAGCATTGACTCCAGCGTTTCCCAGTCGTCAGTCAGCGCCGCCGCACCACCGCTTGGCACCGACCACTCGCGTTCGAGCGTTTCACGGCGCGCAACACCCAGCGAGCGGCTGAGCACGGATTTTTCCTTGGACGAAAGTTGGCGCGGAGCCGAGGCGAGCCAGTCGCTCAAGTCACCGCCGCACAAAGCCAAGCGCTGCGCCACCCGCTCACGCACTTCGGGCGTGTCGTCATCGAGCAAACGCAGTAAGGCATCGAGCTCCTCCGAGGTCGGCGGATCGCTTGCATCAACGGTGCTGCGGGTCACGGGCATGAATGGATGTTCAGTGCCAAAAATAACCGCAAGCGGATGCGTGAGACAAGGAAAACCATGGTCGGCGCGTCGGGCGAACCTTTGGGAGCAAAAGCTCCTGCCATTCAAGGAATGGACGGATGGTGCGCGATACTGGGTTCGAACCAGTGACCCCCTCCGTGTCAGGGAGGTGCTCTACCACTGAGCTAACCGCGCTTGGCTTGCCGCCGGGGCGGCGAATGTATGACCAGCCTCGCGGCGTTGGCAACCTCTTTTATCGGTGATGCCTTCACATTTGCGGGTCTTGTTGAAATGACATCGCTCGCGATGCCAAAAAAAGAGGCGGGAGATCCGAAGACCTCCCGCCGTTGACATTTCGTCATCCCTGAATCGCGGGTGGCCGCCCATCAGGCGCGACCACTCCGGCGATTCGATTGGACGATTGGATTATTTCTTCTTCGCGGCCTTCTTGGCGGCTTTCTTAGCAGCCTTCTTGGCAGGAGCCTTTTTGGCGACTTTGGCGGCCTTTTTTGCTGGGGCCTTCTTAGCTGCCTTTTTGGCTGCTTTCTTGGCCGGAGCCTTCTTGGCAACCGTCTTCTTCACCGCCTTTTTAGCAGCCTTTTTGGCGCTTTTGGCGACTTTCTTCTTCACCGCTTTCTTGGCAGCCTTCTTGGCCGGAGCCTTCTTCACTGCTTTTTTGGCGGGGGCTTTAGCCGCTTTTTTGGCTGCCTTTTTAGCCGGAGCTTTCTTGGCAACTTTCTTTACGGCTTTCTTCGCGGGCTTGGCCGCGACCTTTTTCTTTGCTGTTTTTTTTGCAGCCATGGTTTTGTGTCGTTGGAGTTCGCGTTCTATGTTTGTTTTCTCTTCCGGCGTTAATGTGCCAGCGGAGAGTATCGCGAGGAGCGCCTCACCGAGGCGTCCTCCAAAAGCGTTGGTGAGGAAATCGTGGGTCGCGCGCTGCACGATCACTTCCTGTGAGTAGGCAGCCTGATAGACATGCGCCCTGCCGATGCGAGCACGCTTCACCAGATTTTTACGCTCCAGATTCTGCATCACGCTCAGCATCGTGGTGTAAGCGCGATCCTTGCCATCGGGCATCGTTTCGTGGATCGCGGCAACCGTCGACGGTCCCTCGTGCCACAAAACCGAAAGGGCTTGCAGCTCAAGATTGGATGGGTGTGACAACCTCGCCATGCGTTCGCAACCTTGTTGCTAGTCGTGATAAAACAAACATTTAAGAAATCGGTCAAGTTAAAATGTACAGATTTTTAAGAAAAGTTTACAATGCTAATTTCGATCTCAAGCGCGCGAAATTACGATGAAGATCGTAGATTCAAAAACAAGGCCGCGCGCATCAACGATCTAACATCGATCGAAAACAAACTCGTTGTCGCGCGTGATGCGATGAGGCGCGTGAGCTTCATCGCGCATGCACAGTCAACAATGATGATCGCACAACGCGACAGCGAACGCAGAGTCATCGCGTGAATGAAATCCTCAACACGTGACCGACGCATCGATGGAAATTTCATCCGTAAATCATGCGGCGTGAATGGCTGCGAATCATCGCTATTTCGATTCACGATCCGATGTGCGGATGCATCGACAGGCACGCGAATGACCCTGCCACCCGTTTTACGAGTGCCTCGCGGAGGCTTGGTTTATCGGGGTGGAATGACCATCTTGCGGCCGAGCACCACCACATCATTGGTCATGCGATTGGCCTGGCGGATCGAGGCTGCGGGGATATTGTACTTCGCGCTGATGCCCGAAAGCGTATCGCCTGCCACAACGGTGTGAATGGTGGCCGCGCCGTATGGAGTGGATGGCGGAGGCGGCGGTGTCATCGCTGCGCTCGGCTCGGGCGCGCTCGAAGGAAGCGGTGCGGCGGGCGCTGTGTTGGATGCTGCGGAGCTGGTGGTGCTGTGATCGTAAGCGGCAGGCGCATCGTAAACGGTACTGGCTGGATCGGTGACCGTTGTGGCTGCCTGGTCCGGGGTGGCGTAGGAATTCGTAGGAGTATCGTAGATGTCGGCGCGGCGCGAACCACAGGAAACGAGCGTGGCGGCAAAGAGCGCGGGAGTGAGAATGCGGATCGGAATCATGGTGTTGGCGGGTGTTTGGAGCTGAGCGCGGTGCTATGCCGCACAGATTTGAAACGCCACAAGGCGGCGGGTTTATTCAAATAGATTTCGGGCGGAAACGGAAAAAGTGTTCGGCGGCTTCGTTGATATGACGCGCAAGTTCGTCGGGCGATTCACCGCGCAGCGTGGCAACAGCCTCGGCCACATAGCGCACGAAAGCCGGCTCATTGCGCTGGCCACGATGCGGCTCGGGCGCGAGATAGGGCGAGTCGGTTTCGAGCATGAATGTCCCGGCCGGGCAGCGCATCAGCGTGTCGCGGATCGCCTGCGCGTTCTTGAAGGTCAGCACGCCGCCGAAGGATACCAGCCCGCCAAGCCCAATCACGCGCGAGGCTTCTTCCCTGGATCCGGCAAAGCAATGGAACACCGCACGGACGCTGCTGTGGTGCTGACGGTAAATTTCCAGCGCATCCTCAAACGACTCGCGGCCGGTGGCGTCGCGCGTGTGGATGACCACATTGAGCCCGGCCCGCGCGGCGAGTTGGAAGTGACGTTCGAGAAAATCGCGCTGGCGTTCGCGGAAATTTTCATCGGTCCACCCCTCGGGCGCGGGATGATAATAATCGAGGCCGGTCTCGCCGATCGCGCAGACCCGCGGGTCGGTGACAAAGGCGGCAAGTTGCTCCGGCGCATCGTCCGGAGCGTGATGCACATCGCAGGGGTGGATGCCGATGCAGGCATGGACTGCCGGGTGCGTGGCGATTTCAATATTCGCAGGCACATCGTCAAGGCTGGTGGCAAGCGTCACCATGCGGTCGATGCCGGCGGCAAGCGCACGATCGATCAGGCCCGGCACTTCGTCTTTCGAAAAACGGTGCGATCCGAGATGGCAGTGGGAGTCGATGAACATGGATCAGCGATTCAAGGCCCGCAGGAGACCTCGCACTTTGTCGAAGTCCTTTACGCCCGGTGACGACTCAGCTCCGGATGCCACATCGAGCGCCGAAGGGTGAAGCATTTCCGCGGCGCGCGCGGCGTTCTCGGGTTTGATCCCACCCGCAAGGATGAGAGGCAGTTGCGGGTGCTTTGATTTGAAATCAAGCGCGGTGTTCCAATCGAATGTCTCGCCGGTGCCACCATAGACACCGGGCGCGTGGGCATCGAGCAGGACAGCGGCCGCGCGGAAATCTTCCACACGTTCGAGGTCGGCATGCGTTTTCACACCGATTGCCTTGATGAACGGAATGCCTGCCTCGCGCAGTGCCGCGGCATCGACGAGAGTTTCGTCGCCGTGCAGTTGCACGAGATCAAGCAGACCCTCGCGAACGAGGCTGATCTGCAATGTGGCCGACGCGTTCACAAACACCCCGACGCGCAAAATGCGGCCTTCGAGCGCGGTCAGCCATCCGGCCCCCGTGCTTGCGACATGGCGCGGCGAGCCGGACCAGAAGTTCACACCGATCGCATCGACGCCGAGCTCGACGAGCCTTTCCGCGTCTGCCGTATTCGTGACGCCACAGACCTTGAGCGACACGCTCTGGTGATCGAGAAAGGATTCGAGTCGGCTCATGCGGCAGATGCTAGGTGAAGCCGACCGGTTTGGCATTCGCAAATTTCAACTCATCCATCCAGCGATCCACGCCGACTCCGACAGGCCAAATGGTTCTTGACGCCCCGGCCTCGGACTCATGTCTTGATGCAATACGCCGAGTGTCATTTCACACGGCCGCAAACATCATCAGCAACCCATGCAACCCGACCCGCAAGACCACCACGACTTCATCCACAGCGAGGAATTCCTCCAAGGCCTAATGAAACGTCAGCTCCGCCTTTCCATCGCCTGCGCCTCGGCATTTCTCCTGCTCTTGCTCGGGTTGCCTCTGCTCAATTACTTCGCGCCGGATTTCATGGCACAACGCGTCGGTGGCTTCACCTTAAGCTGGCTCGTGCTCGGAGTGCTGTTCTTTCCCTATGTCTGGATCATTGCGCGCTGGTTCATCACCCGCTCGATGGCGCTCGAAGCCGCTGAGGTCGAACTCGCCCGCGAAAACAATCGCAAGAATTCCTAAGCCCCCGCAACGATCATGGACTTTTCACAAATCAATCCCTGGATCCTCGCCCTTTCGGCCATCACCGTGGTGGTCACCATCTGGATGGGTTTTCGCTCGGCCAAGACATCGAAGTCGGCCTCCGATTTCTTTGTCGCCGGTCGCTCGGTGTCGGTCGGTTGGAATGCCTCGGCGATTTCCGGCGAATACCTCAGCGCCGCAAGCTTCATGGGCATCGCCGGCATGGTGATGTCCGCCGGCTATGATGCGCTGTGGTACCCGGTGTGTTATGCCTGCGGTTATCTTTTCCTGCTGCTCTTCATCGCCGGACCCCTGCGCCGCTTTGGCGCGTACACAATTCCGGATTTCGCCGAAGGCCGCTTTGATTCGCCGCTCTTCCGCCGCATCGCGGTGTGCTTCGTGCTCTTCATCGGATTTTTCTACACGATGCCACAAATGAAAGGCGCGGGTGTCACGCTTTCCTACATCCTGCCCGGCCTTCCCTACTGGGTCGGCGTGGTGGTCGTCGGCGCGGTGATCACGCTCAATGTCGCACTCGGTGGCATGAAGGGCATCACGCTGGTTCAGGCGGTGCAGTATTGGATCAAAATGTTTGCGATCTCACTGCCGATCTTCGTGCTACTTTCGATCTATGGCGGATACGGAAAAAATCTTTCGCTCAATGAGACCGCCGCACCACCTGCCATCGAGCGCAGTGTCGATGCAATCGAGCACGCGCGCAAACCGTTGCCGGAAAAAGCGCCGAAGGATGATCAATGGATCGCGCCCTTTGGTCCGCTCACGACCAAGGCCGCCAAAGCCGCAGGCCTCTCGGAAGAGGAAAGCCGACCACTCTCGCTCATTTACACTTACTCGCTCATCATCGCACTCGTTTGCGGCACGGCCGGACTGCCTCACATCCTCGTGCGATTTTACACCAACCCCGATGGTGTCGCGGCCAAGAAAACAACGATGTGGGTAATGATCCTGATCGGCGTTTTTTATGTCTTCCCGCCGGTGTTTGGTGTGCTGGGAAGAAATTTCATGCCGGAGCTCTACAACGCCACTGGATCAAAGGGCCCGGACAAGGTCGTGCTCGAACTCCCCACCCTGTTGGGCAAAGGAGACATCATGGGCTCGGTGCTGAGCGGTATCACTTGCGCGGGAGCCTTCGCGGCCTTCATGAGCACCTTCAGCGGGCTGCTTGTTTCGATGACCAGTGCCGTCGCACATGACATCTATGGCCGCATGCTCAAGCCCGACTCCACTCCCGCCCAACGCATGCGCATGTTCAAGATCGCCGCCATCGTCGTCGGCGGTCTTGCAATGCTGCTCGGCACGCAAGTCGAGCTTCTCGACATCAACTTCATGGTCGGTCAGGCCTTTGCGATCGCCGCCGCGAGTTATTTCCCGCTGCTCTTCATGAGCGCGTGGTGGCGTGGCATGACGATGCGTGGCGCGGCCACCGGCATGCTTGGCGGCGGCGTTCTCGCGCTTGCATGCGTCACGCTCACCAGCGTGAGCGATATCATTGCAAAGAACGGCCAAGCCGCCGCCCTCAAAGCCGGCACGACATGGTCGCCCAACGCGCTTTCGATCTTCTGGCAAGAGCACCCACTGCTGCGCATCCTCGCCGAGCAACCCGCCATCTGGACGGTGCCCACCGCGATCCTCTTGATGGTGATCGTTTCCAAAGCCACCCGCTCACAGGTCCCCAGCGACGCCCGCATGAAAATGCTCGTGCTCCACGCACCGGAAGCCTTGGGCCTCAAGCAGGAATACATCCAGGAGCAGCAGGGCCACGGGCATTGAGGGGTAAAGTTATGGGTTACTCGTTATGAGTTATTGGGGGGCACACTTCTCGCCTCCGTTGCGAAAATCAAAAGCGCTTGCATATGACTGATGACGATATATGATATCATCCAATGCGAACCATCATTGATATCCCCGATCAACTCATTGAAACGCTGGACCGCATGGGGACTGCCCATCGAAAGTCCCGTGCGGCCTTGGTGCGTGAGGCAATTGCGGAATTTTTACGGGTAAAATCCACACCAGCGGCAGAAGCTGCTTTCGGGATCTGGAAGCATCGAAAGAAAGATGGCGTCAAGTATCAGGCCGATCTGCGCCGGGAATGGGAGAGCCGATGAAAGCCGTCTTCGATACAAACATCCTGATCGATTACCTGAATGGGATTGATGCCGCGAAGGCAGAACTTGCCCGTTACAGCATTCGTCAGATCAGCGTCATTTCCTTCATCGAGGTAATGGTGGGAGCAAAAAACGCCACTGAAGAAAACGCGATTCAGGGTTTTCTTGGCACATTTGAAATTCTGGAACTCTCCGTCGAGATCGCCAGAGAAGCCATCTCGATTCGCAAGCAATTCCGTCTCAAAATTCCCGACGCGATCGTTTACGCAAGCGCCCGAACCCAAGGATGCATGTTGGTATCGCGCAACACCAAAGATTTGAAACGGGAATGGCCTGATATCAGGATACCCTACCAAATCAGGTAAAAACATTTAGCAAGCACCCGACCCGCGCGACAAAAATGGACGGTCTCGGAGTCAGCAAAACACTTTTGAAAAAATTGCCGCTCCCCTGTAAGCCGGATTCTGTCCATCCCGCTTGCGCGAGACTGTACGGTCATTTCTCTCACTCCGCCGGAGCGGAGCGCCCCGCTTGCGCGGAGTGCGACTAATACCCGGAGATTGACGGGCGGGCAGCCCTTCCCCTGTTCTGTCTTGCACCACGCGGGGTTTGCAATGCCGCTCCGGTTGCCCTCGGCGCGGTGGGCTCTTACCCCACCATTTCACCCTTACCTGTGCCCTTGCAGGCCATCGGCGGTATGTTTCCTGTTGCACTTTCCGTCCGGGTCCCTCGCGGTTCCCGTCCCCCACTTTCATGAGGCGCGTTGCCCTGTGGTGTCCGGACTTTCCTCAACTCCCGCTTGCGCGAAAATTGCGACCGTCCGGGGAGCGGCAAGGGAGAGAATGCCCCCGTTCGCGATGAAGTCCAAGGAAAAGATGCACCGCCCACCCGTATGCAGGCCTTTCACCCGATCAAAAACACATCGAGGAAAATCCAAAGGATCATCACCAGTCCAAAGATCAGCTTGATGCCCATGCCGGCGACCGTGCCTACCAATGAACCCACGCCCGAACGCAGTGCGGCGGCCATTTGCTCTCTGGCAAATGCGAGCTCGCAAACAATCGTGCCAAGCAGCGGACCAGCCAGCAGGCCGATCGGCATGAAAAACATTCCGAGCACACCGCCGACCAAGGCACCGATCACTCCCCATCGCGTGCTGCCAAATCGTTTTGCCCCAGCCGCACCACTCATGGTCTCAAGAACCTGCGAAATGATCGCCATCAATGCCAAGAAACCCAGGGACCACCAACTCAGCCCCGAACCCTCCGCTCCAAGCATCAGCCGATGCCCAAGCGCCGCCATCAGCAAAAGCAAATGACCCGGCACGAAAGGCAAGACGCAGCCAACAAATCCGGCGATGAGCAAACAAGCCGTGATCGTCCACGCAAGGCCCAGCCCCACGCCGTCGAACGAAGTAACCGATTCAAGAAACTCTTTCATACAATACTTTCTGCAAACACAGGCTTCTCACATGACCACAGATTTTACTGATTTACAGATGAAATCGTATCGGAATCTGCTATTCTCAAAAATCAGTCAATCTGTGAAATCAGTGGTTCAAAAAACTCATTCATAAAGCACCTCCTGCAAATACAAGCCATCCGCCGGCGCGCAGTTGGGTGATTTTCCCAAAGGCAGGCCGGGGGGCTGATCCAACAACGCAGCGAGATCATCCATGCGCATGCGGCCTTGTGCGGCGTGCACGGCAGCACCGGTGAGCAGCCTCACCATTTTGTACAAAAATCCATCGCCGACAAAAGTGATGCGATAACCATCCGCGAGCGTCTCAAGTTCCGCGCGATGAATCGTGCGATACCAATCCATATCGGCTTGCTCGTTGCCACGATAAGCGGCGAAGGCATGGAAATCGTGATGACCGATGAAGAGATCGAGCGCGCGTTGCAACTCGACGGCATCGAGCGCGCGCGGCAGATGCCATGCGAGTCCGGCCTTCAAGGGCGGCAACACCGGATCAGTGCAGATGTCGTAGTGGTAAATTTTCCCGATCGCCGAAAAGCGACTGTGAAAATCCTGCGGCACTTCCTCGCAGGCCATGATGCGAATGGTTGCCGGCAATTTGGTGTTGAGCGCCGGCACCCAGTTGTAGGCGTTCATCGAACTCTCGGTCGGCGCGTCGAAATGCGCGATCTGACCAAGCGCGTGCACGCCGGTGTCGGTGCGGCCGGAGCCTTGGAGCTTGATCGGTTGTTTCGCCACTTCTTCCAACGCGCGCAAAATGAAATCCTGCACGGTGTTGCCGCAGGCCTGCGATTGCCAGCCGTTGTAGGGACGACCGTCGTAGGCGATGGTGAGTTTGAGTCGCATGGATCCGATGGCGATGGCCGCCGCGCCGATCGAACCCGCAAACAGCTGGTCCCGCGAGCGGAATCGTCGGCAAATCCAGTGTTTCGGCCGCGGCGGGAAGGCTTATTTCACGCTTTGCCAATCGCGGGTTCGTCGCTATGGTCCTCCCCTTCGATGTCCATCGCCGAACAGTTCCAGCAGCATGTCCTTCCCACCTACGGGCGATTCGCGCTTGTGCCGGAGCGTGGCGAAGGTTGCCACCTTTGGGATGCGGCGGGAAAACATTACTACGATTTCTGCACCGGCATCGCCGTGTGTTCGCTCGGCCATTGCCACCCACGCTTGGTCGAGGCGATCCGCGAGCAAGCCGGTAAATTGATTCATTGCTCGAACCTCTATCAGATCCCGCTGCAGGCGGAACTCGCGGAGGAAATCAACACCCACCATGTCCGCCTGCCGGGCAAGGTGTTCTTCTCGAACTCCGGCGCTGAGGCCAATGACGGACTCATCAAATCCGCTCGCCGCTTCGGTCACAAACGCCCGCAAGCGGATGGCTCGCCACGCTACGAAGTGCTCACCTTCCTGCAATCGTTCCACGGCCGCACGCTTGGCTCGATGTCGGCCACCGGACAGGCAAAAATCCAGGAGGGCTTCGATCCGCTCCTTCCCGGCTTTCGTTATCTCCCTTACAACGACATCGCGGCACTCGAAAATTCCGTGCGCCCGGAGACGGCGGCGATTTTGCTCGAGCCAATCCAAGGCGAGGGCGGCATCAACAGCGCCACGCCGGAATTCCTGCGCGCGGTTGCCGCACTTTGCAAAAAACACGATCTGCTTCTGCTCATAGATGAAGTGCAGGCCGGCTTCGGCCGCTGCGGCGATGCGATGGCATGGCGCATGATCGCACCCGAAGTCGAACCCGATGGCATCTCGTGGGCCAAGGGCATGGGCGGCGGCGTGCCGATCGGATCATTCTGGCTCAGCGATCGCGCGATCGACAACGATGGCACCGCACTTTCATCGCTGATGGGTCCCGGCTCGCACGGCTCAACCTACGGCGGCAACCCGCTCGTCTGCGCGGCCTCGCTCGCGGTGCTCAAAGAGATCCGCGAACAAAATCTCGCAAGCCATGCGATCCGCATGGAGACCCGCATCCGCGAAACGATCCTTTCGTGGAAACTTCAGGTCATCACCGAAATCCGCGGCAGCGGACTGCTGCTCGGCGTCGCGCTTGATCCTGCATTGATCCCGACACCCGAGGGCAAAACGCCCGCGTTGGTGGTCGTAAGCAAACTCATGGATCTCGGCCTGCTGGTTCCACCCGCCGGACCAAACACCATTCGCCTTCTCCCGCCACTCAATGTCACCGCCGATGAAATCGACGCGGCACTCGCGATCCTGCGCGAAGGCTTGATCGCTATCTGAAACACCACCTCACCATGAAGCACCTCCTTTCGATCGAACAACTCAGCGATGACGAAATCGGCTGGCTGATTGATTCGGCCGCGCACCTCAAGGCCACACGCGGACGCGGCGGTCAACCGCTTGCCGGCCAAACATGGGCGCTGATTTTCACCAAGTCATCAACACGCACCCGCGTCTCATTCGAAGTCGGCATCCGCGAACTGGGAGGCTTTCCGATGTTTCTTTCCAAAAACGACATCCAACTCGGCCGCGGCGAACTCATCAAGGACACCGCACGCGTGCTCGGCCGCATGGTCCACGGCGCAGTCATCCGCACCTACGCGCAATCCGATGTCGTGCAGTTCGCTGCTTACTCCGGCATTCCGACGATCAACGCTCTCACCGACGACGAACACCCGTGTCAGATCCTCGCCGACCTTCTCACGATCCGCGAAAAACTCGGCACCTGGGAAAACCGCAAGATCGCATTCATCGGCGATGGGTTTTCCAACATGACCCGCTCGTGGATGTGGGCCGCCAAGCACCTCGGCTTCGAACTCGCCGTGGCCTCACCGCCAGCCTGCCAACCACCGGCGGAATTTCTCGCGCAACTCGACGCGCCAAATGTCTCGGTCAGCGATGATCCGCAGGTCGCGGTCAACGGCGCTCATGTCATCAACACCGATGTCTGGCTCTCGATGGGCCAGGAGGATCAAAAGGAAAAGGAACTCGAATTCGCCGGCTTCCAAGTGAATGCCGAGTTGCTCGCCCACGCCGCCGAAAACCACATCGTGCTCCACTGCCTGCCAGCCTACCGCGGCAAAGAAATCAGCGAGGAAATCCTCGAACTCCACGCCGATACGATTTTCCAACAAGCCGAAAACCGCCTCCACGCGCAGAAGGCGGTGCTCGTCGCACTCGTGAAACCGTGAGCATTCGGAGCTTGATCCCTGTCAGCAGCACACCCTTTTCCGGTGGGCTATTTTGCTACTTCACCTAAGTGCAAAACATTGCCTCTTGACCTTATCCACACCGTGTGTACTCTGCATTGGTGACGAGTCGAGATGTCATCGACAGACTGAAGCTTGAAGGCTGGATGTTGGTCAATGTTCGCGGCTCTCACCACCAATACAAACACCCGACCGGTGGAAGCAGAGTCACTGTACCTCATCCTAAGAAAGATCTCCCGAAGGGGACTTTGAGGAACATACTTCGCCAAGCTGGTTGGGATTGGCCACCGCAATAACCATGAGATACCCAGTCGTCATTCACAAAGATCGCGATTCAGATTACGGAGTCACCATTCCGGATCTGCCCGGATGCTTTTCTGCGGGTGCCACCGCGGACGAAGCGCTTGGCAATGCGATCGAAGCCATCGAGTGCCATGTGGAAGGCTTGTTGATCGATGGCGAGAGCATCCCTCAAGGAAGGCCTATCGAGCATTACCGCGCGAAGCGGGAATTTGCCTCAGGCATCTGGGCGCTGGTGGATGTGGATTTGTCCAAACTTTCGGGGAAGGCCAAGCGCGTCAACATCACCTTGCCTGAGCGAATTCTCGCACAGATCGACTCCTTTGCATCGCAAACAGGTGACACCCGCTCAGGGCTGCTTGCCCACGCCGCCTTGGAATACGTCAGCGCCCACACGAAGTAAGAGGCGAGCCAAAATAAACCATGTTCGAGACGACCCTCGTCAAACTGTGAGCACATTCGGAGCTTGATCCCTGCCAGCGCGCCTCGCATCTTTTGCCCGCACCCACGCACGAGTAGCTCAGCGGTAGAGCAACCGGTTTACACCCGGTCGGTCGGCGGTTCGATCCCGTCCTCGTGTACCAATTACGACGTGCGGGGTGGACCACACGACAAGTCCGTCGCCAAACGATTGCATGAGGACACTTCCCGCGCTCACCAAGCCAGCCGCGATTCTGTCATTTGATTTCGATGGCACTCTGCACGACCCCGCGTCGAGCCCGCCAGTCCCGCCGGAGTTTTTTGAATTGATCCAACGCATTCGCGAATCGCATCAGGCCTGCTGGGGTATCAACACCGGGCGCTCGATGGTCCACATGATCGAAGGATTTCTCGAAAGCCGATTCCCCTTCCTCCCCGATTGGGTGGTCGCGCGCGAACGAGAAATTTACATTCCCAACAAGTTCGGCCGCTGGGTACCGCACGCGCCATGGAACAAACAATGCGATAAGGAAATCCTTCGGCTGTTCAAGCGTGCGAAAAAATTGCTCGCGAAAATCCGCCGCGACATCGAGGAACACACCGGCGCGCAGTGGATCGACATGGAAGGCGAACCGGCCGGCATCATCTCGCGCACGGTGGAAGAAATGGAATGGATCGTCAGCCGCATCGCGCCACTCGCCGGCGATGAACCCCATCTCTCATGGCAGCGCAACTCGATCTACCTGCGCTTCGGTCACCGCGATTTCCACAAAGGCAGCAGCCTCTCAGAAGTGGCACGGATTCATCAACTCAGTGCGGCAAACTGCTTTGCCATCGGCGACAGCCACAACGACCTCAACATGCTCGATGCCGCCCACGCCGGCATGATCGCCTGCCCCGCCAACTCAGTGCCAGAGATCCACGCCAAAGTCTCTGCATCCGGCGGCCTGATCACCCAAGGCATCCAAGCCCACGGCGCCATCGAAGCGCTGAAGCATTATTTTCCAGGCTGAGTTTCATCGAAACGCGGAGATGCGGAGCGCGCGGAGGAAAGCGCGGAGTTTT
>Ga0208481_1000325_pt1 | contig 14706 bp, 12 predicted proteins | sample LakMenEpi02Jun10_FD_150662 | JGI IMG/M metagenome (GOLD analysis project Ga0208481, IMG submission 150662) | Freshwater microbial communities from Lake Mendota, WI - 02JUN2010 deep hole epilimnion (SPAdes) | ecosystem: Environmental > Aquatic > Freshwater > Lake > Epilimnion/Euphotic zone ... | reverse complement strand
CTGAGCCTGGGTTGAGGAGGCCGCGGCCGTAGCCGCCGGTGGCGACGAGTGAAATCGGGAGCTTGCTGCTGCCCTTGAGCGAGTTGATCGATGTCTTGAGAATAGCCCTGAGAATCGTGTCGATGAGGCTCGCGCGATTGAGTGCGATCTCAAGGCCGCCGGCACCGGAGCGGTGGCGCATGAGGATGCGTTCTTCCTCGATGTTGAGAAAGCGTTTGAAGAGCGCGATGCGTTCGGTGGCGGTGAGCTGACCTTCGACGGCAGGCTTGAGGGTTTCCGCCGCGTGGCTTTCGAGGGATTTGAGATAATCGGACATCGGGATCTTGTGGCGGGTGGCGCGTGTTGGGGATCAGACCTTGCGGGCCATCGGCTCACCCATGCGGGCGTAGAGTTCGGTTTGTTTTGATGAATGCTCGAGCAGGTCGGCATCGAGCTTCACCGCGCCCGGTTCGAAGATCGTGATGGTCGAGGATCCGCCGAAGGCGAAATAGCCTTTTTCCGCGCCTTTTTCTACTGGTGTGCCGGGCTTGAAGGTCTGGTGAATCTCGCCCACGCAGGTGGCACCGATTTCCAAAAGCAGGACCGTGCCGAGGTCGGGCGTTTCGAGTTGGGTGATGCTGCGTTTGTTGGTCCAGAGGTAGGAAAGTTTTTCGCGCAGCGCGATGGGCGAGACGGAAAAAAGTGGACCTTGGATCGTGTGGGTCGCGGATGGAGTTCCGGCGCAGGGAAAATGGTAGCGATGGTAGTCGACCGGGCAAAGCCGTGAAAGCACCAGCGCGCCGTCGGCGAAGCGCTTGGCGAGTTTCTCATCGCCCAAGAGAGCGGTGAGGTCGAATTTCTGACCCTTCACAAATACGCTGTCGATCGATGAGGCGCGTTGGAAGCCGAGGTGGCGGCCATCGGCGGGGAAGGTGATGCGCGATGGATCGGGCTCGATCGGGCGCGCGGCGGGCTTGAGCTTGCGGTAGAAAAATTCGTTGAAGCTCGCAAAGGATTCCGGCGGATCAGCGAACTCCGTGGCATCGACGCTGTAGCGTTGGATGAAAGGGTCGATGCGCGCGGCGGACTTTGGAGCATTCATGCGCCAGCCGTACCATGCGGAGAAAAACGGGCGTTTCACAAACGCGTGCAGGGCGATTGCGCCGAGCGGGCTGCCATAGGTCCAGCGCAGGAATCCCTCGCCGTAGACCTGCTCGGTCTCGTATGATTGCGTGCTGCGGTTGTAATATCGGATGGGGGCCACGCCGTTTTATGTAAGGCCTCGCTGGCCAATCCGCAAGGATCGTGGCAGGGCATGAATAATGTGTTGGGAAATGCGGCCGGATGAATGTAGCATTTCAACATATGTCGAACGCGGGCGATCAACGAAACAGGCAAATCGTCTGGGCTGCGATCATTTTGATCGGCCTTGGATTGGTGGTGTCCGCGACTTTGCTCTTTGGGCGTAAGTTGCCGGGCTTGTGGGGCGATTGGGCCTCGATGCTGATCGGTGTGATGACCACGCCTTTCCTGATGGAGGCATCGTTTGTGTTGATCGGCATCTCGATCGTTGCCGTGGTGAATCATGTGGCGGCCGTGCGGTCGGGCGATGAATGGGTGAATCCCGAGGTTTTTGAATCGGGAAAAAATGAGGTGCGTGAGACGAAATGAGTGATGAGATTCATGGCGGTGTCGGCAGCGATGTCGATGATGAGACACTGAGAGAGGCGGTTGATGTTGGCAGGTTTTTAAAACTCGCGGGCAAGGATCCCGATGGCTTGGTGCGGATGATGAATGAGTGTGTGGCCGAGACCCGCAAAATGGCGGGCATGTGGCCGAGCTTGTTGCAGGCGGGCGAGGAAGGGGAAGTTTTTGAGCAATTGCACATGTGCAAGGGTGGTGCGGCGATCTTTGGTTTTTTGCGGATTATCAATATGATCGGCAGCCTTGAGAAAGATCCGGCGCTCGCTTCGGGGGGCTATGATGCGCAGGCGTTTGAGCGCGAGCTTGCCTTGGCGGAGCGCGCGGTCGCAGCACTCGCGGGAGGGCGGCTCACATGAGGCCAAGCGTGCAGTCGCCGGAGAAAGAGCTGCGCTTCACGAGGTCGGGCCAAGCGGTGGTTTTTTGGCTTGTTGCTGCGATGCTTTCGGGCACGGCGGTGACGCTTGGGCTGACCTCGCTTTATCGCGACATCAATCCCGATGTGCCGCACCCGGCTTGGATGCTTTTGCCGCTTGTGGCTGCCATTTTTTTACTGCGCTTGGCCGTGCGCATGACGCGCCATGCCTACTTGATCCTGACACCGATGGGTGTGGAAATTTTCCCGCTGTGGCGGCCGGAGCAAGGGATGCGCTTGGTGCTTTGGCAGGAGATCGACGCAGTGGAATTCGATGATCGCACAACGCGGATGACGCTTCATTTCGATGCTGCGAAAACTTCCGGTGTGTATGTGTCGTTGCGGCCGATCCGTGCGGGCCTGCGCCCGACGCTCGCGAAAGCGGTGAAGGGAAGGCTGGGGGGGGAAGCTGAAAGCTGAAAGCTGCCTAAATTACCTTTGGCTTTGTTTTTTCACGAAGCGTTTGCATGAGGCTGCAACTGGTTGCCTACAGCGATTGCTTCGCGAGGTCTCCTCAGGCCTTCTGCCCGCGCCATAAGCGGTGGGAGTGCAGCAGAAGTCCAAAGCATATCAACAGCGAGAGAAACATGCCAAGGGGTGCGAAGAGCCAAGAACCCCGATCTCCGAAAAATTTCTGAACCATCAATGTCAGACCGCCTGCGGCGACACCGCCCAACATGGATGCGAGGGCATTGACGATGCCCACGGACCCGCAGAACTGGCCGTATTTTTCAGCGGGAAATACATACATATGCAGCGGCATGGCCGCGCCTTGAAAAACACTCAATCCCACCGAGCTTATGAGAATGGCGGTCCCCATGATCCAGAGAGTATTCTGACCGCCGCCGATGGTTGAGAAGACCGGCAGGTAGAGCAGTTGCGCGAAGGCGAAAAGTGATACTCCCCAGATGGCAACGCGGAATGGCCTGAATCGGTCCACCAGTATGCCGGCTGGATAAGATATCACCGCCGAGACGCAGCTTGAAATTCCCATCAGGATCCCAATGTGCTTGTAGCTCAAGCCAACGTTGACGAGCATGACTTGAATGAATGGGTTCCATGCCATCGAAAATGTAAACGCTCCGTTAAAAATGGCATAAGTGCGGAAGAATTTTGTGCTGAAGCATTGCCGGAGCAGGTTGAAGGCAATTTTGAAAGGATGTTTATCCTTCAGTTGCTCAGGTTCTGGGTAGGTTCCTTCGCGGATCTTCAAGCACATCAAGGTGAATCCAACGCCGTAAAGCAACGCGCTCCATCCGAAAATATCCGCCGCGTATTGATCGGCGTGCGGGAAGGCAAAGAATTGGAAGGCCGCCCCGGCCGCAATGGATACGATTCGGAACAGCCCGAGAAAACGCCCCATTCGGGATTCAGGCACCACATCGTTGAACAGATAATAATATACCGAGCTCACCACCATGTTTGCGACTTGAAAGGCGACAACCATGACTCCCAAAATTCCCAGTCGGCATCCTTCAAAACTCCAAGCTCCTCCCATCAGACCATGGAGCCCGTGGGCCAGACGCTCCGTCCCGGCAATGCCCAGCAGGAAAAGGACTACGAAAGGTGTTGGAGTCAGAAGAAAGGGAATTCGCCGACCCCACTTGCCGCGGTGGCGGTCCGACCAGATGCTCACCAAGGGGGTGATCAGAAAGTTGAGGAATGCCGGAATGGTGGTGACAAAAAGCCCGATGTAGATTGCCGGGGCTTTCCACTGGGCCATCATCAGCGGCAAAACGCTCTGCACGACGGTGCCCATGAACTGCAGGCAGAAATCACCCCACAGAATCCAGAAAAAGAGCGAGATCAACCCGCGTTTGCTGTAGATGAGGCTGCCTCTGGTCAATGGACCGCTATCGGAAGGTGCCGGCACGGGCGCTGTCATAAAGTCGGTTTTTGGTGATTGACCGAGCTAAATGCGTTGACCGCGCGCCAGCGGAGTTCGGGAATCGCCGCGAAGGGGGAATGGCGCGATGTGGCGGTAAGAATCACGGATTCACCGGGCAGGATGCTTATCCAATTGTCACTTAACATGTAATCGCCGGGCGCTATACCATTGAGTGAAAAACGAGTCCACAAACTTGGAACGTCCGAGCGGTTGGTCACTTCGTATGAGACCTGCCCGTCGATCAGCTGGCTCTTTGCCTCGAAAAGCTCCGCCTGCGGCAGCCTGCCCACGTCCTCGTTGTCATGCCATGCGAAGTTGAATGGATAAAACTCACGGCTGACGAGCCGTTCATCCGCATCATGAAGGGAAACCATGATCCCGAAAAATCTTTGGTCCGCCTTCTGTTCGGTATCAATATCGCATGGGGTGACGCCACATTGTTCAAACAACGGGAAAAGGTAGCCGATGCCGTTGAGGTCGATCACCTCGAGGGCGCTTGCGTTTTCAATCTCTCGACACGAGGTGTGGAGCCGCAGCTTTTCACCGGAGCGTAGGGTCCCTTGCTCGCTTTCGGGACCGATGGTCATGATTGGCGAGAGGTCGCTGTCATAAATTGCGATCCGCACGGAATAATCACGCAGCGTGCGACCTGATTCGTTGACGACCGAGACACCTGAGCGGATGCGCTCGCGGAAATCCAGTTCGGGCGTGAGATAGCGGAAGTTCACCGCGACCGGCGCAAAGGCGCGCTTGAGGAAATAGTAGAGTGCGCGCGGCGCGCCGAAGTAATCCACGGCAGCCCACCCGAACATCGCTTGCTGGTCGTTCCAGCACCAGACGAGCGCACCCGAGCAATGAAAGATCCGGCTGCGCCAGTTGCCAATCTGAGCGCGGACGGCAAAGCCGTTGAAAAGGTCGGAATAGTAAGACAGCTCCTCCCACGAGCGATACGGAGCCGCATTGGCAGAGGTTCCGCGCGCGGGTAGGGAGCCGGCCATGAATTGCTGCGACCACGGAGAGGTATTGATCTTGCGAAGATGCACGGCGGGCGAGGGGGGCCACGCGGTGCCTGATAGAGGCATGATTTTCTCGACGAGCCCCTCGGACGCCACAAACGAAGTGTGGGTTCCGCTGTTGAATTCCACGCTGAATTTCGGCTCCGCGGCAAGTGCGCCCTTCAGCGCGTCGAGCGCTTCCGAGCGCCTGCCGTAGTGGTCGTATTCGTCGGTGAATCCAGAACCTAGAAGATAGGAGCTCGCGAAATGCCGGCGTCCGGGATCTTCCTGGTTGGCGATCTCTCCCCCCAAGGCGGTTAGATGATCCATCGGACTGCCTAGGATTTCGCATTGCCGCAACTCATTGCCGCCCATCCATGCGGCGATGCACGGATGGGATCGCAGTTGCCGAACGATCGTGCGCACTTGGTGGGAGTAAATCTCACGATCCACATTCTGCGCGTTGACCGAATTGGCTACGGGGAAATCGTGGAGCACCAGAATTCCCAAGCGGTCGCAAAGATCATAGAAATCATCCAGCTCCCTTGCGTAGCCACCCCAGAATCGGATGACGTTCACGTTCGCACCACGTGCCAAGCCGAGCATCCACTTGTAGCGCTCGCTGGCATGGGAGAAGTCCAGCGTCTTGTCCAGCGTCGGCCAATTGCCGCCGCGGGCGAAGACCGGCTTGCTGTTCACGGTGATTGTGAGATCGGAATCCGTCCCCGTGTTGCGCTTCCATTCGAGGGTGCGTATGCCGATCTTGCGGTGGATTGCTAGGCCTGCGGGTCCAGCTGCAAAGAGTTCGTAAAGCGGCTGCTCCCCCGATCCATTCGGCCACCAGAGTTGCGCGGAATCAATGGTAACGCGAAGCTGGAACGCGCCGAAAACATCGGTCAGAACAATCCATTCGCCGCAGGCATTTCCGTCGGGAGCGCAGATCCGCAGCTCGACGGTTTCGCCGGCCGTGTCCCCGTGAAGCCTGCCGTGAATCAATACGTCGGCGGCATTGCCATGGATTCGTTTGGTTTCCGCCCAGACATCCGCCACCGCGTTGAGCTTGCGCGTTTCCAAGCACACCGGCTGCCAAATGCCTGCGGAAATGACGCGTGGAAAATCGTTTCCTCCGAGCATTTGCGACGGCTTCAGGTAGCTGTCGCCACCAGGGTGATCTATCTGATGCGGGCGGCCGGCGAGCAGTGATTGCCTTACGGTATCTGTCGCCAACTTCTCCGGGGAAATGTGAATTTGTATCTCGTTCGTGCCATTACGGAGAAAACGGGTAACCTCGATGCTCGGGCCACCGAACATCCCGAAGTGCGAACCTATCAACTTTTCGTTCAGGTAAACCTCGCATTGCGGGTCCACACCTTGAAACACCAGCCATACGGATTCGCTCTGTTCGGCACCGGCCCAGCTGAAATCTTTAAACAACCACTTGTGCTTCCCCTCCCACTGCATCGCCTCGATGAACCCGAGCTCCTCTGATATGTTCGCCTTGCCAGCTGCCACCAGTGCGGCATGAATCCCTCCGGGAACGACGCAATTGATGCCGGAATCAGCCTGCGGATCGGGTGGCTGCTCTCCATCGGTAAAAAATAGCGACCAATTCCCTGTCAGGCTCACCGAAGTTCCAACCATTTCGGCGGCCGCTTGGCTTTTTGGTGTGCCCGCCTCAGGTCCTTCGCATGCTTGAATGGGCTTGGTGGTTTTTGTCGGCATGTATGTGATGAAGTTTTTGCTCCCTCGACTTCTCGGGTCGTTGACAGCGTGGCCCCGGCGTCTAAAATCCACCACAAGCAAGCTGCCAAGAGCATGTCTCTCGGTGGAAATGCTAACAATCGATATGTTTACGTCAACACCATTTCTGGAAAATGCCGCCCGATCGGGCGGTGAATCATGAACAGTCGCCCAAGCATTCGGGATGTCGCCGCGCATGCCAAGGTCTCGGTCATGACGGTATCGAGAATTCTCGGTGGCAAGTCCAAGCACAGTGCAGCGACCACCCAAAAAGTGCTCGAAGCGGCTGAAGCGGTCGGATACCGCCCGAATGGTTTCGCCAAACAACTCAGGAGCCGTGACCGGCTCATCGTCGGCGTCATTTTCACCCGTTTGCCCGGCAACTCCGCCACTCTGGACCTCTTCGAATCCAAGGTCCTCGGCGCGTTGGAAGCGGAACTCATCACTAACGGCACACCCGTTCTGCTCTCCTCAGTGAGTCCGGAGGAAATTGAGGCCGGCATCATGCCCGATATCGTCACTCAGGGTTTTGTAGACACCATCGTATGTCTGTTTCTTGAAAATCCAGGCTATGTCGCCACGCTCAGCAACAAGGTGAAGCATCTCATCTACATCGGACGCACCGATGCCCCTGTGACGCAGATCGAAGCCGACAACCGCGAGGGTGCGCGGATCGCGGCCCGCCATTTGCACGGTCTCGGCCACCGCAAGGTAGTCCTCGTCCGCCCGATCGAATATATCTCCGACCACGTCGAGCGGGTCGAGGTGTTTTGCGCCGAGTTCATCTCCCTCTGCGGAGGGGAGGGGAACATCCGTTTTGCGGAGTGCAGCGTCTGGAACAACGATCTGACCGAAGCCGCGGTCACCCAGATTTTGGCGCAAGAGCTCCCGGACGCCGTTTTTTGCACAAACGACTTCATGGCGCTGCAGGTCCTGCGGGGGCTGAAAGCCCGCGGCATCAAGATCCCGCAGGATGTTTCACTCATGGGCTTCGACGACATGGAGCTTGCCGAATTTTCCGAGCCGCCATTGACGACCATAGCAGTTGATAAACTGGCTCTTGGCACCAAAGCTGCCGAGCTCGCCTTGGCATGCCTGCGCGGTGGAAAACCACCATCGCTCGGTCCTCGCGTCCTGCCCGTCCACCTCGTCGAGCGCGCCTCGGCTTTCAGGAAAGCGTGATCTGTTTTTGCGCGAGGATTCGACCTTCATAAGTGATTCTTGAGCCACTTAGTCACATTCTGGATATTAATTTATAAAAATACTTGAAATAATCAATTCGATTATTTAAGATGTGATCCAAGATGAAAATGCTCGACGCCAGCCTACTCGACGAAGGATTAAGCCTCCTCGCCGAGTCCACGGAAGGCCACCCGAAACAACACTGGGTGGTCTGTGGTGGGTCGTCTTTGCTGGCACTTGGCTTGGTAAACCGCACGACCACTCGCGATGTGGACGTGCTGGCCCGCGTCGAGCCGGACGGGTTGATCACAGCCAAGCCCCTGCCCGAATGGCTTGCAAGGGCGGTCGAGCAAGTCAGAAAGCAGCTCGGACTCATGGAAAATTGGTTCAACACAGACCCATCTGACGACTCCTTTTTCCGATTCGGTTTTCCCGAAGGAATGGCCGAGCGTCTTATTGCGCGGGATTATGGCCCGAAGAAAAACCTGCGCATCAGCTTCATCAGTCGCCGGGATCAGGTTTTCTTCAAACTCTATGCCACCGTGGACTCTGACATGGGGCGACACTACGAGGATTTGCAGGATCTGCAGCCCACGGCGGAGGAACTGCTCGCCGCCGCCCGCTGGACACGCACTCAAGATCCATCGGAAGGATTCCTGTTTGTCCTCGGTGAAGTTCTCAAAGCACTCGGCCATGAATCCCTCGTTGCACAACTTTAGGGAAAGTCTGCTCCAGCGGCTTCTCGACTTCCTTTGGCGGCAATGGTCCGCCTTGGGCGTGGCCGGTCATGCCCGCAACGATGATCCGTGGATGATCGACCCCGAGGCATTGCTTCTCTTTTCTACCCACATCGCCCGCCACGACAGCCGCTTATTCGACGAAATTCTCGATTGGCTCCATACCAACGGCTCCTGGATCAATCTTCAGCGCCTTGGGACCCTGCACAAGGAAGAGCAACTCGGCGATTCCGCCGTCCTCGCCGCTATCGCGGATTTCCTCTCGAGGGAATCCTCTCATTTCAAGTGGAAGCTCCTCATGCGCAGGGCGGAAAAGCCGGGCTCTCCGGCCGCTGGGTTGGTACAGCGGCTCTTCCCTTCCGTCCCCGTTCTCAAAGAGCCCGATCCGGTATTCCTCAAGCACGGCCTGGAGCGCGGCGGCATCGAACTCCGGGGCATGAGCCAATCTCCTCGCCCGGACCAGCCCGCCACCTTTCTCTTCAAACTTCGTGCCCTTTTCGGCATGCAGGCCCGAGCCGAAGTCATGGCCTGGCTGCTGGCCAACAAACAAGGACACCCGGCGGAAATCGCCCGCCAGACCGGCTACTTCCGCGGTTCCATCCAGAACGTCCTCAATGACCTTACCGTTTCCGGTCACATCGGCTCGATCCGCATCGGTAGGGAAAAAACCTTTTCCATCCTACGCCACGAGGAATGGCGCTTCCTGCTCACCTGGCCGAATGCGAACGCATTCCCCCAATGGATCAACTGGGCACCTCTCTTCCATGCCATCCAGACTTTTCTCGACACCCTCGGCAAACCCGGACTCTTCGAAAAATCCGGGAACTTCCAAGCCATCCAACTCCGCGAAGCCCTCGACCAAGCCACTCCCGCACTGGCTCGGGCCGGACGCATTCACCAAATGCAAGCCACCCGCGACCTTCGTGGCACGGCACTGATTTTCGCAGTCCTCGCCGATCTCGATTCACTCATTCCCTAGATCCTGTAGTAGGGCTTGGACCTCGGCACCGCGCTGCGAACATCGCCCGTTCCGAATCCCTTGAGGCTGCGGACTTAAAGCCAGGAGTTCCGACTTCGTGAAATTTTCTGAAAATTTTTCTTGTGCACCCCTCAAATTGGAGGATGATGTTGACGTTACCAAGTACTGGCAACAACCCACACAATATCCCAAAAATGAAAAACAACCCCAAATATACCATGAAATCACGTTCCATCAGTTCATTATGGTCATGCCCCTCAATCACCGCAGCATTCGCGGCGGCAGGCTTGGTGGTTCTCACGGGCCAATCGAGCGCCGCTGTCGTCATCTCCTACGCAAGCGGCGGGTCCGGTGTTTACGAGCCCTACAGCAGCGTTGTGTCATCCACCGATGCCGCCAACGCTGGATCCAGTGTTCTGACTAGTCTGAGCCTGACCGCAGGATCTGCCATCTACGGCTCATCGGCCAGCTATATGAACGATGGCCTTGTCTACGATCCGGGGACGACGAGTAGTCGCGGAGACACGACATGGACCCTGACTCCTTCTAACGGGGCGCAAGTGACCATTACATTCAATACTGGTCTGAATTTGACAGGAATCAACACCTTCGCAATGTCGGGTGGTGGCCAGGCCCGTTCAGCACAGGACTACGGACTGGAATATTATTCAGGTGGAAGTTGGACGACTCTGTTCAGCAATCTCAACACCAGTGACGCAAACAATATCGATGCCGGAAACACCACCACATGGGTGAATGTGAATCTTACCGGTTATGCGGGCGGTTCGCTGGCAAATGTGAGCGCCCTCCGATTCACCTTCAACAATGTAGGCGGAGACGAGACCATGTATCGGGAGATTGATGTCGTGGCCGTTCCCGAGCCCTCATCTGTCACCCTGCTTGGAGCTGGCATTGGAAGCTTGGCTCTGCTGCGCCGCCGCCGTGCGCTGGCCAAGCCGTAAGCTCAAGTTTCTTCCGATTGGATAGCATGCTGTAAAAAAATCACAATAACCCCGTGATTTCCATAATGGTTTTCACGGGGTTTTTTTGGGGGCATGTTGTCGTCTTTCGATCGATTAATAGGCGTGACATATTAGACCGAAATCCGAAGTCAACATATCATATAGATCATTTCAACCACTGATTTTTTAAATCTTAAATTCTAAATCCTAAATTCAAAACGAAAGAAGAAAAAATGGTTCGTGCAGAGGCACATCTTTTGAAATTTCTAATAATCTGCGCAATCTGAGTAATCTGTGGTCAAATCCTCTTTGTTTGCATTTCAACTTCCGACTTTGGGCTTAACTGAGATTTTCGTATGCCCATAAAATTTCCACATGAAGACACGTTTAGACACACCTAACACAATGACATTACCAGACACCTCATGCATCGATTTTAACGGGCAAATGCCACAAAGAGCGTTTCGTTGGCCGACTTACGAAAAGTATGGCGTTCTCTCTCTTGTCGCCAGTCTCGCCATGACCCTCACACCGTGCCATGGGGCTGAGGTCGCGGCAGTCGATGCATCGAAAGGGCCGTTCGCAGCCCAAGGAAGCGTGCTCTCGCCGCAGACGAAGGACCAGTATCAGCGCCTCATCGAGAGCACCAAATCCCGGGAGGTGTTGTTCAAGGATTACCCGAGGAAAGACAACTGGGATGTCGAGATTCTGCCCGCGCATCTTCCCGAGAAGCTCGTCGTCACGCCCGACGAGCAGGACGCCAAGCGCGGATTCATCGCCTATTCACGGCCCATCACCTCCTATGTTTTCCCCTACAGCAAGCCGCAGGAGCGGGCGACGGCTTTCTCCGTGCAGGCGGCTCAGGGCGAGTATGAACCCTTCACGGTGTGCCTTTACAACCTGGGGGATGCGGGCGAATTCAAGATCTCGCTCAGCCCATTCCGCGACGAGGCATCGGGTCAGGAGGCGGACATCAGCGCCGAGATCCGTGCAACGACACAGCTTCCACTGCTCCGCTTGCAGCAGCAGCTCCATATCGGCATTCCGGTCATTCTCGAACGCCGGGATACCCAGGTGATCGGCAAGGATGAATCTGGTCAATTCTGGGTCACGACATTCGTCCCGCACGGCACCAAGCCTGGCAAATACACCGCATCGCTTTCCGTCAAAAACGGCAGCGGAGGCGTTACCGAATTTCCGGTTAGGATCACCGTCCTTCCTTTCACTCTCGACGAGCCGAAAGCGGATCTCTCCATGTGCTTTCTCATTCAGAACTACCCGGAGATGCATCCGGAGAATTTGGATCTCTATATGGCCGACATGAAGTCCCATGGTATGAACACCGCATGGATGTGGCCGCTGGGTGAAATGAGCTTTCCCGAAAACGGCAAGGTTCAGGTCGATTTTGCAAAAGCCTTCTCGGCAAAGTTCCTCGGAATGAACTACTTCGCCCATTCAGTCGACGAAACGCTGCAGGCCTACAAGAAGGCGGGCTTCGATCGCGAATGGATCTATGGCTCCTATGACGGGCTCATCAGCCTGCTGGCGGAAAAAGGACTCGCCTCTGCTGAGGACCCCGCATCGGCACTTCCCCACCTCAAAGACTATACGGAGCAACTCCTGAAATTTACCAAGGAGAAAAATTTGCCTCCGTTCGAGTTGCTGCTGATCGATGAGCCGGGCTTCCACCCGGAGAGACTCCCATCGGTCAAAAAGCTCTACGAGGGGATGCAACGGGCGTTTCCCGATCAGCAGCTCATGTTGGACTGCGGTCCGTGGGCCGGGGAGGATAAACTCCTAGCCCCCTACTTGAAGGACATCTACTACACCGAGCCATCAGCCGAAAGAAAGGAATTCTGCGAGGCAAACGGGATCGACATGGGCAACTACAATGCCGGATCGGGCGGCCGCAATCCGCTGGTCGATCGCTTTTGCTACGGCTTTTGGCCGATGAAGGCCGGGCTCAAAGGAGTCAGCAACTGGGTTTACACGTGGCGCTTTGAGACCAAGGTGCCCGATGGAAACACTTATGTCTTCCCTGAAAAGGATGGTCCGGTGCCCACTACCTGCTGGGAAGCCGTGCGCGAGGGCATCGACGACCAACGTTACCTGCTGACGTTCCGGCGCCTTGCTGAAGAGGCTGCGAAATCAGGCGATCCGAAACGCATGGAGCTGGCCGCGAAACTGCGGCGCGGTGAAGAGGAGTTCATGTCTCAGGTTCCAATCAACCGCTCCCATCGGCGGGAATTTGTTGAAGGGGTTTCTCCATTGTGGTTCGACGGATTCCGTTCGTTCCTGATCCACGGCATTCTCCAACTGGATCAAGGGAAAACGCCCCGCGCCGGCGAAAAAAAATTGCAACCAAACCTTGAGCAAAGCTCCATCGATGTCGGAAATGGAGTGAACGAAGGCTTGGAAAAACCTGCAAAAGGAATGCCCGCCACGACCAAGGGATTTCTGTACAATCTCGATATGCGTTACAGCTCGGTTCCTTCCGAAGGAGGCTACTTTGGCGGAGTCCGCCATGACTGGTTTGCGCTGGTCACTCCCGAAGGCCATGTGGAATTCGGTTTCCTCACCGGCGATGTGAAGCTGCTTCGTTCGTCGGTACGGCTCAAGCCCGAGCAATGGTACAATATTGCTCTCAGTGTGTCCGGTGAGCAAGCGACGATCTTGGTTGATGGTACTCTAGTGGCAGCCGAATCCATCGAGCCGCGGGAATGGAATTGGGACAAGCCAATCCGCCTATCGGGATTTCCTTGGGAAGCGCCTGACGCCAAGGGGTACTATGGTCACCACGGGTTCCTCGTTGGTCAATTGCGCGAAATTGCGCTTACAGAAGCTTGAAACCATGATCGGAATCGAACAACAAAGAGTAGGTTTGGGAAATTTTGTCTCACGCAGGGCGTTCACGTTGGTCGAAATGCTGACGGTGATCGTTGTCATCGCAATTTTGGGCGCATTGTCGTTCGGGCTTGCGAAACGCCTTAAAGCTTCAGCCACGGCAGCCAAGTGTGCGGGCAACCTCCGCCAGATCGGTACCGGCTACCAATCTTTCGTTGCGGACAATAATGGCAGCCTTCCTTACACATGGGATTATGGCATGAGTGCTGTCACTGAAATTGGGCCTTACATCAACGTCCCCGGATGGTGGAGCATGCTCAAAGGGGAGCCCGAAGTTGTTTCGGTCTGTCCCGCCGACGACAAGACTAGACGCGACGGCTGGCCTAGCTATGCATTCAACATTCATCTCGGTGATTCACGCAATGGCCCGAGGAAGAAGATGATTGCTTTCTCATCCCCCAACAGAATCTGTGTGGCCGGCGATGGGCCATCTAACGGCCGTGGGGACTTGTTTCTTATCGACGATCAGGCACGCAACACTGACAGCAAGAGCGCGGGCTTCCAATGGGAGCTGCGCCATTCGGGAGGCGCGAATGTGCTGTTTCTCGATGGGCATGTCGATCACATGAAGCCTCCGTTCCCTTACGGCGCGACATCTCCGTTTTACCACTGAAGGCGAATCCCACTCCATGAACATCACGATTGACCAAGGCATCGAGGCTTTCCGCTGTGCCTCGATGCCTGAGGGTTTTTTTGAACTCCTGCCGCAGGAGGCTATCCGTTTCTCGAAGTTTCCTGTCACCACCAAGCACAACGCCATCTGGGACTTCGGCTTCGGTCATGGCGGCGCGATGTATGCGGCACTTTGCGGTGAGTTGGGCAATGCCGTGGATGTCCAGCTTTACCAATATGACCGCCGCACCGGCGCGCTTGAGCTTTGCTTCGATGGCGGCCGCGAAACGATGGCCGATCCCCGGATGATCCCACCGAGCAAGATCCACACTTCGATCGCACCGATACGCGACGGCAAGGTGATCATGACGACGCACACGACGTCGCGGAGCGTGGAGCATCCCTATTGGCTTTTCGAGCAACACTACACACACCAGTGGGAGGGTTTTCCCGGTTCGCATGTTCTGGTGTGGGATCCGGCAACGCGCAACTGCGTCGATCTTGGTGTCCCGGTCGCTCGTGACAGCATTTATGGCGCGGCCTATGATGCCAAAAATCACGCGCTCTGGTTCACCACCTTTCTGCGAGGACATCTTTACCGGCTCGATTTGG
>Ga0208481_1000324_pt1 | contig 14711 bp, 12 predicted proteins | sample LakMenEpi02Jun10_FD_150662 | JGI IMG/M metagenome (GOLD analysis project Ga0208481, IMG submission 150662) | Freshwater microbial communities from Lake Mendota, WI - 02JUN2010 deep hole epilimnion (SPAdes) | ecosystem: Environmental > Aquatic > Freshwater > Lake > Epilimnion/Euphotic zone ... | reverse complement strand
CTTTGCGGAATGCAATGCGTCCGCCGCCGACCACGAGAACAGGGCGTCCGACCAGGTTGAGATTGACGGGAAACTGCATGGAGAATGAGGCTAGCCAATTCTTGACAAATCCAGTCATATTTATAGAGAATTGTCCAAACGGATTGCTGGTCTCCCCAGGAGTGGCGATTTCCCGAAGTGGTGAGCCTGGCTGGGGACCAGTCTTGGGTTAGCCCATTTGGCTTTCGCTAACTGGGTATTCATGCAATAGCAGGTACTGTCTTTGGCTGTGCCCGAGCAGATTTCCATCCATGACTTACCTGCCTCGACGGCCTGGGTTCTGAAGGAATTAGGACTCGTCTCAGCCGAGAACACAGTGAATCGTGACCATGTGCGTTCGCTGGGCGAGTTCGTTGTGCGTTTTGCAGGTGTTCCGTCGACAGCAGATGCTGTCTCATCACCTGCTTCAACCCCGACGTATTTAGGCGACGCACACCCCACAGCGCCGCCGGTGCGCACTCGCGCTCGGCGAGGTCCGACAAAGGCCGAGCGTCGCAGCGAAATGACGATGCAGATCTCTCGCTACTTGCAAGACAAGCCTGGTGTCACGTTGGAAGAAATTGCGACTGCATTGAACGCACCACTCACCGATGTGACTGCAGCGGCGCGCCCGGTCGATTGGTTGATTCTTGGCGCCGATGAATTGGTGCAACCAACAGTGCGCGTCGAAAGCGATGCGATTGTTGCCTCTCGTGATCGCGCACGTGCTGCACTTCTTGCTGCAAGCCTGATGGCAAAGCCACTGAGTCATCAGAGCTACACCGCACTGTTGCGTGAAGGCCGTGTGAAAGGTCCGAGCGTTGCGCGCATTGTTCAGCTCTTTGGTTCATGGACAACAGCGTGTAACGAAGTCGGTGTCACCAGCGGTGAGCCATTGCGTTCCAACTATGAACGCACGTGGACGGAAGATGACCTCTTGAACTACGTCGAGCGTTTCCTGCGTGACACAGCTTTTCGTGGTGCAAGCCATCAGTTTGATCAGTGGCGCGCAACCGTGAACCACAGCGAAAAAGTGCCGTCTTTAGGCACTGTTCGCAACATTGTGGGCGGAACCTGGAATGACATTCGCTCGCAAGCATTGCGTCGTATGCGTGCGAAGTGGGATGTCTAGTTCGGAAGAACTCGGATTTCCATCCAGCGACTAAATGTCTCGCCGGCCTTCAAGACAAGCGGTGCATCGTTGATGCCATTGGGTGGCCCTGATTGCGGTTCGACACACACATCACCTGATGGTGCGTCATAGCGAACCCAAAATGGGCAATCACTCGCAATCTCTAATGTGGTGTCTCCGACAACAACTCGTGGCCATGCATTGGGCTCGAGAAAACAATCGTCGATGTTGTGCGTTGCCGGCGTTGTGCGCTCCGTCGTAGCAATTCCTTCAGCATCTCGCTGCAACATTGCATTGAAATCAGTGTGTGCAATTCCTTTGTGAAACCACGGGTGCCACCCAATCTGAACGGGCATGTCGTCGTGTGCGGTCACTGAGAGTTCGCATCGAAGCCGATCGGGCAGGAGTGCAATGCGATGAGTACATGTGCCTTGAAATGGCCAGTCGTTACCGAGCGATGTTTCAAATACCGCAACTGATTCCGTGGCGTCGAGAAGAGTCCACGTTTCGTGCATCACTGTTCCGTGCAACGCGTGACCGTTTGTGATGACGGGTAAGTCGTAGGACATTCCATTGAATGAAAATGTCGCATGACGTACTCGACCTGCGTAGGGGACCATGGGATACAGGCCCCAGTTGAATGGGTCGTCATCGTGGGCGGTGAGGATCTCTGAGCCGTGAACGCGGAACGATGTCACCCGTGCACCATCATCAGAATCAATAACAACGGACATGTTGCTCTGCGTAAGAGACGTAAGTGGCACGTCATGGACGATAGCCACTGCAGCTGAACTCGGTAGCGTAGAAATGTGCGTGGTTTAGGAACACTGATAAATACAGCCACTGTTTTGGTCGGCGGCAGTGTTGGGTACTTCATTGGGCACCGCATTCCAGAAAACATTCGCGTCATCGTCGTGCAAGTGATTGGCCTCGCCACATTGGTGATGGGAATCGACAATGTGATGGACACTCACAACCTGGTGTTCCCACTTGTCGGTATGACACTGGGCGCAATCGTTGGTGAGTTACTCAAGATTGAGGAACGTCTCGAGTCGGTCGGGGTATTCCTAAAGAATCGTTTCGCAAAGAATGGCGGAGATGAGAGCAGATTTGTTCAAGGCTTTGTTACTGCCACTCTGTTGTTTTGCATCGGGCCCATGACAATTTTGGGCGCAATCGAAGATGCCAGTGGCAAGACACCGCAGCTCTACATCATCAAGGGAACCCTCGATGGGTTCATGTCAATCATCTTTGTGGCGGCCTATGGCATTGGTGCAGCGTTTAGCGCAGTCAGCGTTTTCGTCGTGCAGGGGCTCTTGACATTGGGCGGAACAGGTCTTGACTCTTTGCTGACGGACCGCATGCGGATTGAACTCTTCGCAGCTGGCGGCTTCAGCGTGTTGGCCATCGGCATCAATTTGCTGGAGATCAAGAAGATCAAATTGGGCTCTTTATTGCCTGGATTGGTTATTACGCCGGTTCTTGTGGCACTTTTCGCCCGTTAGCCCTAGTACCTATATACCTAGGTGTCCTAGGCTCATGGAGTGAGATTTTCCCTCTTGTCCCGCACCATCGTCGCTGGCACTCTGGTGCTTTCGGGCGCAGTCGTTCTGCCCACTTCGGCAATGGCCGCCACCGCTGATTACGTCATCGTGAACCGTGACGGCACGGTCGAGGTGGAGAGTCTCACGGCCTCGGAACTCAACGATGTTGCGTCCGACCCCAACGTTCGCCTCGTGTCGCGTGATCGTGAGATTTCTGTCAGTGATGAATCCGATGCGGTTGTCGCCGGCCTCACAGTTCCGACTGATGTAGCAGCTGGGGAAGTTATCCCTGGTCGATACATCGTTCGTTTCGCATCTAGTTCTTCTGTCGGCATTGCAGCAAGCACGCTCAGCGTGGGTGTGCGTGCAGTATTCTCAAACGCAATCGATGGATTCGTTGCTGATCTTTCTGACGATGATCTTGCAAGTCTTCGCGATAACCCCAATGTCATCGGCATCGAGCCAGACACTGTTGTTGCAGTGAACACCGATGTTGTGTCTCCTCAACTGAATGCAACCTGGGGCCTTGACCGCATTGATCAGCGCGGGCTTCCACTAAATGCTCAGTACAACTTCACTGCAACTGGCAGTGGTGTGACGTCGTACATCGTTGACACTGGCGTGCTTGCAACTCACACACAATTCGAGAATCGCGTCACGAACGGTTTCACAGCGATCGTCGACGGCAAAGGCACAACCGACTGCCATGGGCACGGTACGCATGTTGCTGGAACTGTCGGTGGTTCAACACACGGTGTCGCCAAAGACGTTTCGATTGTCCCTGTTCGCGTTCTTGCTTGTTCCGGTAGTGGTACAACGTCTGGTGTTATTGCCGGAATTGACTGGATGGTCGGCCATCACGCAGCAGAAATTCCTGCAGTTGCCAACTTGAGTATTGGTGGTGGCTTTAGTCCGTCGTTGAACAGCGCCATTGATCGCGCCGTTGCCGATGGCATTTCCATGGTTGTTGCAGCAGGTAACTCCAATGCAGATGCATGTTCGTATTCGCCGTCAAGTGCGCCCAGTGCAATCACTGTTGCTGCATCAAATCTGATGGATGCTCGTGCATCATTTTCTAACTGGGGCCGGTGTGTTGACTTGTTTGCACCTGGACAGTCCATTACGTCTGCGGGTATCTCCTCGCCAACCGCACTTGCTTCCATGTCAGGCACATCGATGGCTGCACCTCATGTTGCGGGTGTCGTTGCTCTGTATTTGCAACAGAATCGGACTGCAGCTCCGGCAGCAGTAAGCAATGCGATCAATAACGCAGCCACGCGCGGAATCATCTCGAATGCTGGTGCAGGAACTGCCAACCGTCTTGTTCTTTCCACCAGTTTTGAAGCCGCACCAAACAGTGCGCCTGCAGCACCGGGTTCTCCTGCTGGTGTTGGATTCAATCAGTCCGTTCGCTTGACATGGAATGCCCCCAGCTTTAACGGCGGCGCGGCAATCACCGACTATGTCGTCGAGTACGCAACGACCAGCGCAGGCAGCAATGCTCTCGTGTGGACAACGTTTGCTGATGGCGTATCAGTTTCGACGACTGCAACTGTCACAGGTCTTACTAATGGAACGCAATACCAATTCAGGGTCTCTGCGGTCAATGCCGTTGGACGTAGTGCGGCTTCGTCAACAGTCACTGTCACTCCGGTGTATGCAGGTGTTGCGGGCGCACCGCGCGCACTCACTGCTGTCGCTGGTCGTATGAAGTTGACATTGTCATGGCAATCTCCGCTTTCAAATGGTGGATTCACTATCACCGACTATGCGATCGAGACATCAACAGACTCAGGTGTTACCTGGACACGTTTTGCTGATTCAGTCACAACATCGACATCGGCAACTCTGACTGTTCCGACTGGTGGCGTGGCGTATCAAGTACGAGTTCGTGCCGTGAATAGTTTCGGTCTGGGTGAAGCCAGCAACATCGCTGAAGCAACGCCTACGGCTAATGGCGGACCATCTGCGGTGCGCAATGTTGTGGCGACAGCAACTCTTCTTGGTGCAAGCGTGTCGTGGACAACTCCACTTGATAACGGTGGTGGAGCGATTACGGAATACGTCGTTGATTACACCATTGACGGTGAGAACTTCACAGGCACGCGTCGTCTCACTGCGTTCACTCGCAGTGCAGTGTTCTCCGGTTTGGCCGGAGGCGTTCCACACACAATTCGTGTCCGTGCGTTGAACTTGTTTGGAACAGGTGTTGAAGGCACGGCTGTGGTCACACCGATTGCACCAACAGTTCCATCTGCTCCGCGTTCTTTGACAGTGACTGTGAACTACAACTCGGCCAGCATGTATTGGTCCACTCCGCAAACAACAGGTGGCTCGACAATTCTTGGATACCTCGTGGAGTACTCGGTTGACGAAGGTGCAACATGGACACGTCGTCCTCTTATTTCTGCGTTTACTCGCAGCACCTTGATCACTGGCCTCACAGGTGGCACAAGCCATCAGTTCCGTGTGCTCGCAGTGAATGCGGTGGGCAATAGTGCATCTTCGAACGTTGTCACCATCACGCCGCGTGCGTTCTCTGCGCCGTCGGAACCGAGATCTCTGACTGGTTTCATCTCGGGAACATCTGCCTACGTTTCGTGGAGTTCGCCAGCATCCAACGGTGGTACGGCAGTCACGAACTACGACGTGTGGCGTTCAACTGATGCTGGCGCGACGTGGGCAGTTGTCTCTTCGCAATCGAGCATGTATCGCTCGGCTCGCATCGATGGTCTTACTCCGGGGAGCACGAACAATTTCCGCGTCACCGCGCGCAATGTGGCGGGTACCAGTGTTCCATCAAATGTCGTTACTTTGACGCTTGCTGCAGTTGGTCTTCCGACCCCACCATCGTCGGTCTCTGCAACTGCAAACTTCACCACCATCAATGTTTCATGGTCTGGCGCACGAACAACGTCTACACCGATCACCGACTACATCGTTGAATACAGCGTGAATGGTGGAAGTAACTGGACTGTGTTTGCTGATGGCGTGTCCACTGCAACGACTGCATCGATGCCCAATATGCCCGCCAATGTTGTGGTGAATGTCCGTATTCGCTCGGTGAACTCGATTGGTCAATCTGCTCCGTCAGGCTCTGCGAGCGTTATTCCTCGCGCGCAGCCAACAGCTCCAGGTGCTCCGACTTCGGTTGCAGCAATCGCCGGTGATGCCCGTGCTTCCGTGCGTTGGGTTGCACCCACAAACAATGGTGGCGCGATCATCACGTCATACACCGTGAGGTCAAACCCATCGGGTGGCACCTGCACTGTGGCCGTGACATCAAACGTGTCGTTGTCATGCGTTGTGTCGTCGTTGGCGAATGGAACTGAATACACATTCTCTGTCACTGCAACAAACAGTGTCGGCACGAGCGAATCGTCTGTTGCTAGCAATGCGGTGACTCCGGTTGCTGTCAATGTTCCAGTTGCAGTTGCTCGTTCATGGGGTCTCGACCGCACTGATCAGCGCGCATTGCCACTTGATGGTCAGATTGCGCGCGCAGGCACTGGCGTGGGCGTCAATGTGTACATCATCGATACAGGTGTGTACGCGTCGAACACTGAGTTCGCAGGTCGCGTGATTTCTGGTTACTCAGCCATATCTGATGGTCGTGGAACAACTGACTGTCATGGTCACGGATCTCATGTGGCAGGCACTGTTGCGGGCAACACCTTTGGCTTGGCTAACCAGGCCACCATTGTTCCTGTGCGAGTACTTGACTGCTATGGCAGTGGTTCCACCTCTGGTGTTGTCGCCGGCATCAACTGGATGATCAATCACCACGTGGCGGGTCAACCTGCTGTTGCGAACCTCAGCTTGGGTGGTGTGTATGACTACGCGACGAACGATGCAGTTGAGCGAGCAGTCGCTGATGGCATCACAGTGGTTGTGGCCGCTGGTAACGAATCAACTGATTCATGCACCAAGTCTCCGGCGAGTGCACCAAACGCCATCACTGTTGGTGCAACAGCATCTGACGACTCACGCGCGTTCTACTCAAACTTCGGCGCATGTATCGACATCTTCGCTCCCGGTTCATCCATCATCTCGGCTGGAATCTCGAGCACGACTGCAACCGCGCAAATGTCGGGAACATCGATGGCATCTCCACATGTTGCTGGTGCTGCGGCGATTGTTCTCGGAAACGCAAAGAGCCTGAGCCCTGCTCAAGTTGATGCTCGCCTCACAGCAGATGCATCAGTGGGCATTGTCTCTGGGCTCACAACGTCAACAACCAATACGTTCTTGTACCAGTCACCAACCGCTGGTTCTGGCGCAATGAGTTGGGATGACGAGGCAGACGCAAATGCAGCCGACGGCGATGAACCTGATGCGTCGTCGGCCAGTTTCGATTACCTCGATGAGCCAACTGCGGTGGACAGGCCGACTGGTGCAAAGCCAGTGCCCGGCGCACAGCCGTCGCCTGGAGTTAATCCGTTGCCAGAGGTGACCCCTCTACCTGCTGTGAAGCCATTGCCAGGTGTCTCTGTGAAGTCAGTGACAAAAGTGGGCAAAAAGCTCCGCGTCGTTGTTACAGCTCCGAAGGGTGCCAAGGTCAAGATTTTCCGCAACGGCAAACTCGTCGCTCAGGGTGCAAAGACAACATTCGTTGTTCCAAGTACGACTGCAAAGTCTGTGCGATTCCATGCGGTCACCAGCATTAGTGGTGCACACGTGGTATCGGACTCTGTTGTGTTTGCAACTCGCACTGCTTCGCGACGTTAGGTCGTCATGTCGCGTCGAGTCTTCTCAGCAGTGCTTGTCGCTGCTGCTGTAGTACTCGCTGCGTGTTCACCTGCTGCAGAACCTGTGCCCGGCGCAGATTCATTGCCTGAAGTGCAATGGCTTCCGTGTGGGTCAATTGAATGTGCGCAAGTTGATGTTCCTGTCGATTACGCAGTGCCCAATGGGCCCACAGTTGCATTGAGTATGTTCCGTCGTGTCGCCACTGGAGTGGAGAAGCCCAAGACAGTCGTTGTGTTGCCGGATCGTCGCTACGGCGCCTCTGCGCGACAAATTGTGGAACGTGCACCACTCACGATGGGCTCGGAAGTACGCAACATCACCATGGTCGGTGTTGCATTGCGAGGTTCTATTGATTCGCCGATGCCTGCTGGCAGTGAACATCTCGTTTCTTCCTTGGCGGTTGCCGATGACATTGACATGGTGCGTCGTGACTTGTCATTGAAGAAGGTGTCGGTATTGGCATGGGGCAGTGGTGCTACGGCAGCCGCTGTGTTGAAAATGCTGAACCCGGACGTTGTATCAACAATGGTGTTGGACTCGCCATCAGATCCCGGTGCGTCGCAAACCATGTTGGCCGCGAAGCACATTGAATCGTCTGAAGCCGCTGTGGTGGAAGCAATGAAGTGGTGCGCGTCGCATATCTCGTGCCCCATGAATGCCAATGTGGCGAAAGAGCTGAACAAGTTCAAGACGAACCTTCGCGTGGGGCGCATAGCGGAAGGCGCAGATTACGGAACGATTGCTCGCGCAGGTACAGCTGCCTTGGCGGCTGGCCGACCGCAAGATTTATTCGTAGCCATCACGGAAGCCTCCGATGGTGATTCACAAAAGCTGCTGGGCTTAGGCGGTGCACTTCCCACTGTTGCATCGGCGTATGCGCCGTGTGCCGATGTGAGCAAGAAAGCTGCTGCACGGATTGCTCAGATGTACGCCGCAAACATGAATGCAAAGACGCGACTGATTCACATTGGTGCTGAAGCGATTGTGTATGAGTTCTGTAAGGACTTGCCTGAGTCGTCATTGACTCTGGGCAAGATCGACGCTGACACCAACGCATTTAATGCCGATGTATTGGTGCTGATTGCACGCGGTGACCAAGTGGTGCCACCCTATGCAGCACGCACAATGGCCAAGCGAATGGGATGGAAGTACGAGTCTGTCTACGCCAACCGTCATCTTGTGGTGGGCATCGATCGCGCCGTCACGGCACGTGCACTTCAGTTCTTAATGAAGTCCTGAATCAACGCGGCTAGTTCCAGTGGCGTATCGCCCTGAACACTGTGGCCGGCTTCCTGCACGTGTTCCACGCGCACACTCGATGCGCGCTTACGAAGTTCAGCCTCGTCTTCATCGCTGACAACACTTTGCTTGCGCATACCGCGCACAAACATCAGTGGCTTGCCGTAATGCTGAATCGCATCCCACAGCACTGCAGTTGATGGCTTCTTGTCACCTTCGTCAACAGCGGCTTTCATCTCGGGCAGTGGGGGAGCGCCCTCACGTCGATAGCGCCACACCCATGAACCATCTTCCACTTGTAACGCGTTGTGCAAGATGCCGCGACGCAAGCTCTCCACGGTGCGTGTGGGGTTGAACTCAATGGTGCGCTTCAGTAAGTCTTCAAACGAGGGGAACGTTGCTGGGCCGTTCACAAAGTCAGTGATTTGTTTTGTCTTGTCTTGATTCACGCCGGGTGTGATGTCGACAAGAACCATCTTGCGCACGAGCTGCGGATAGTCACGAGCGAGCGCGATGGTGGTGAGACCGCCGAGTGACATGCCGATGATGGCTGTTGCATTGGGGGCGAGGGCAGAGATGACGCGTGCAACGTCGGCAGCGTTTTGTTGCAGTGGTTGCGCTGCAGGGTCGAAGGGTGCGGCGGAGTCGGAGTGTCCGTGGCCAGGCAGGTCAATGCACAACACGGGGAGGTCAAGTGCGAGCGCCACGGTGTCCCATGTGTGTGCATTTTGCGCACCACCATGAATGAACACGAGCTGGGGCTCTGCGTTGCCCCACTTGAGCGCTGACATATTTCGTCCGTCGCCCATCGGGATGGTTTCACGGCTGACAGTGGGCGGGCCGGCATAGGCAATGCCATATTCGGCAGCATTCTCGTGGAACATGCTGAATTCGTCATAGGGCACTCGTTCGACCATGTCTTAACCGTAGTCATGGGGTGCCTGACGTCGTTTACGGAGCGCAGGGGCGTTCGGTGTGGAACGCGCAGGCGGTAGCCACAGGGGCTGTTTGGCAGATAGACAGAAGGAATGGCACGCGACCACATCTATGTAAATGGCCTTCGGCTCATGGCTTTAGTGGGGGTTCTGCCGCACGAACGTGAGGCACTGCAACCAGTCCAGGTTGATGTTGACCTTGAGGTGGATCTGTCCGAGGCTGGCATCACAGACAATCTTGATGACACGGCAAACTACGGAGCAATCGCGCAGGCAATTGCAGACACGGTGAAGAACTCTTCTGATGTTCTCCTTGAACGACTCGCAGCACGTATTGCCGACCGAGTGCTGCATTTTGATCATGTCGAAGTCGCCAACGTGACTTTGACAAAGCTTCGTCCACCGATCCCAGAAGATCTCGTTTCTAGCGCGGTTCGTATTGTTCGCAGCCGCGTCGACATGAAGATTCCTGCACGACACCGAGCCATCGTTGCCTTGGGTTCAAACCTTGGTGACCGTGTGGCGTATCTGCGCTTTGGTCTTGAGAAGTTGTCCAATGTGGTTGCACAGTCGCAAGTGTTTGAAACAGACCCAGTTGGCGGGCCAGATAATCAAGGGCCATACCTTAACATGGTTGCTGTTGTTGATACCGACCTCGACCCGTTTGCACTGTTGCGTCGTCTCTTGCAGATTGAGGCTGAAGCAAACCGTGTGCGCATTGAGCGCTGGGGTCCTCGCACTCTTGACCTCGACTTGCTGTTCTATGACGACTACACAATTGAGAGTGAAGAACTGACAGTTCCTCATCCGCGTTTTGCCGAGCGTCGTTTCGTGCTTGAGCCACTTGCTGAAGTTGCCATTGAGCATTGCCCATCGGACTGGCGCAATCGCTTGCCTCAGTACGGGGTGTATCCCCGCGGCCCCATCGACTCTCTGGTGGCTCACATCAGCATCTCATGACACACATTGCTCTCTTCGTTCCGGCGTTGAATGAAGAAGCCGCATTGCAGCGCACGTGTGGCGTAATGCGTGATGCAGTTGATAACGGTGTTGTCAGCAGTGCGTATGTGTTGGATGGTGGTAGCACTGATGGTTCTGCCGCGGTTGCTGCATCGTGTGGCGTTGATGTACTGCATGTGCCGTCGCTATTGTCATCACTAGGGCCGGTGCTAGGCAAGGGCGATTCGCTGTTTCGCGCGGTGCACTCAGTAGACGCCGATTGGTATGTCTTTCTTGATGCCGATTTAGGCAATGTTGCTTTGGATCATGTACGCGCATTGGTGGCACCGATTGGTATGCCTGGCGTTGCGTTTGTGAAGGGTGGCTTTATTCGTGTGGATGAACACGATGTGCCACGCGCAGTACCCGGTGGGCGAGTGACCGAAGAAGTGGGCAGGCCACTGTTGGCGCAGGTAGATACGGCATTGGCTGCGTTATCGCAACCATTAAGTGGTCAGGTGGCTATTTCTGGTCAGTTGGCACGCAGTCTGCAATTTGTGACTGGCTACGGCATTGAGATTGCGATGTTGATTGATGTGTATCGCGCAGTGGGGATGGCCGGCATCGTGGAAGCCGACATGGGCTTGGTGAACAACCGCTGGAAGCCTGATGGTGATTTGGCCAATGTGATGAATGAAGTGACTGCCGGTGCTGCGATGCGTGGTGTGATGAATGCCTGCGCCGAACCGTTCGGTCTGCCAGTTCTCGTCAACCGCGGCTAAGAAGTCTGTTCACCAGTTCTCGGGTTGATTGTCGGCTTCATTCCAGTCATCAGTCAAGATTGTTCCAAGTAGCCATTCGCTGTCTTCTTTTGTTTCTCGTGCTTCACGCTCAGGGTCTTTGCGCAGTTCTTCGTAATATCGACCAAGGCTTGTCGAAATTTCTTACGACGCACTCTCTCTGACTCGTGTTCTCCCTCGTCCATGTGGTGAGTGTAGATGCACAAATCCGCAACAAATATTGAGTGTTTGATTAACCGAACGGATATGAACTGGAGTGCTGTAAGAATGACGCAATGAAGATCGCAACGTGGAACATCAAGCAGGCTGTCGCACCGAAGAAGCCACTGCCAGAACTGTGGGATTACGCAGCAGAGGTCATTGGTGTTGATGTCATGGTGTTCACCGAAGGAAAAGTGCCTGGCGATGGTGTGCCCGAGGGTTGGACTGCAGTGTGGCGCGCTGAAGGCATTGGCGAGCGCCGCCGCTGGGGCACAGTGATTGCTGCGCGTAATGGAGTCGAGTTGGTGGACATCACCAATGGTGTGGAAGGTGATGGCGGATTCGTGATTAGTCATTCCTGGCCCGGCACGGTGACGATTGTTGATGTGGTGCAGGACGGCGAGGCTGTGCTGACGATTGCTGGCATCTACGGCATTACACAAGATGCTGACGGCAATTCAGTGGGGCATGGCGGGTATTCGGTGCCGAACATACTCAATGAGTTAGTAGATCTAGTGAACTCTCCGCGTGGTGAGCGTTTGGTGATTGCAGGCGACTTCAACTTGCTGCCAGCCGACATGCCTGAAGAACTGTATGAAATCATGATTGACGTTGTAGAGGACACATCGGATTTGCGCGAACCGCTTGATAGATGCACGCGCTGCTCTTTTGATGGCGAACCATGCGGACATATGTGGACGCACAAGAATGGTGGCGGGCCAAATGGTGCAGTGCAGAACATCGACTACGTATTCATTGCCCCAGAGCTGGCAGAAGTGTGCGTGGACGTGTATGGCGGTGAGGCCGACTTTGAAGGCATCTGGGAAGTGAGCGACCACGCACCTGTAGTGGTGGAGTTCGAGTTCTAAAACTCGTTGGTGTTACGCCTTAGGTGCGCGCCAAAGATCGCGGTCGAGGAGTACTTCGGCACCTAGCTGCGAATGGCCTTGCAGTACATCCCACACATCGAGGAAGTTGCGCACGTCTTCAATGTCGTGCACGCGGTAAATACCGGCACGAGTCAGTGTCAACGTATGCGCGATGGCGGCCAACGTGCCTGCCAAACGTTCGCGCGGTGGGCGACCCGTAATGGCGCCAATGAAGTCTTTGCGTGAAACAGGGAACAACACAGGGCGGTCATACGCCAACAGTTGATTGATCTTCTGCAACACCTCAACGGTTTGCGCAGGTGTCTTGGCGAAGTCGGGGCCTGGATCAACAATGAGCTGCTGACGTGACACACCTGCAGCGGTCAGCCATTCCATGCGCTCGTCCATAAAGCTGAGAACGTCGGCAACAACGTCTTCATAAAGATTCGCATCGGTGAGGCGCACCTTCGGCCGTCCGCGGTTATGCATGAGGATGTATCCCGCGCCATACGACGCAACAACATCGGCAAGTTCGCGATGCAGAAGACCACTGATGTCGTTGATGATATGCGCACCGGCTTCTAACGCCGCAGCAGCAACCTTGGGGCGATACGTATCAATGCTCATGATGGCCGACGTATTCGCAGCCACCCACTGAATCACCGGAGTGATGCGCTCAATCTCTTCGTCTTCGGCAATCTCCGGCACACCAGTGATGGCGGACTGACCACCGATGTCGAGAATGTCTGCACCTTGCGCCAGCACTTCTTGCGTGCGCTCCATGCGAGCTTCCAACGTGGAGTACTTGCCAGCATCACTAAATGAATCGGGTGTTGCGTTGATAACCGCCATGATGAGCGGACGATCAATATCAAGCGTGAGTCCACGAGCAACCAGTTGAGACATGTAACTACGCCTTGGTGGAGGTGTCGGGGGTGTCGACATTGCCGCGGCCCACGGGGAAGACGTAACTATCGAGTAACTCCAAGCCAGCGCCTTGCTTCACAGGGACAGGTCCGGAGGTTACGGTTTCATCCAGACGGATGTCTTCAGAATCACTTGGCTTCAACACAATGCGTGTGTGCCACTTGCCTTCACTGCTCTGCGTAGAGGTGAGATATCGCAATGTTGAAATCTCAATGTGGTTTGCAGCGGCTGCAACACGTACTGCAGATCCTGCATACGTGGCAACAACAGTGGGTGCACCAGTCTTCGACATTGCGATCACTTGCACTTCTTCGGTGAAGGAATACGGGTCGGCTGTTGTCTTCGACAAACGCTTGTGAATCACCAGCATCTCTTCGCCGCCAATGGTTGCGGCATAGACATCAACTTGTGCTCCGTTAGCGGTGTATTGCTTTTCGACGATGCCATCAAGAATGCTGACAGCGCGCGGCATCCCGTTATCGGAACGCATGGTGTACAACGCGAGATTCAATGGCACCCACACGATTCCGTCGGAGTCTTCTTCCTGAGGGTCCCAATACCCTTCGCTGCCCACCAGCATGAAATTGCCAGAGGAAGTGCGCGCAACACTGCAGAGGTCGGGTGTGATTACCTTGGCGACAGAGGCACACGAGAGTGATGGCATCTCGAAGTCGAACTGCTCGGCGTTGAAGCTGTGGTCAAACCATGAGTACGACGTCTCAGCAGGACGAGCGCCTGTTGCGCCAGCGGGTGCATCTGTGGGGACTTCTGCAGGAACACCGGACGAAGAAGACGTGTTAGGTGATGTGTCGCCGAAGAGGGCAGTGGCACCCGCGCCGAGAAGTGCAGTAATAAGGAGAAGCGCGAGACCAGTGTTGGTGCGCTTGGCGGGGCTAGAGCCCTTAGCCATGACGGCGCTGAGCTGCTGCGCCCAACCAATAACCGATACCGCTGAATGCTGCGCCGGAGAAGATGAGGGCCACGGTGGGGTCACCAATTGCAATGGAGAGAATCGCCCCAATGACCAGTGCAACTGCAGAGACGCCGACGTGGATGGTGTGCTTGGGGTTTGCCATACCTGTAAGGGTAGTCGGGCAAACGGAAGTGCTCTTAAGCAATTCACTAAATAAAACGGAAAAGTATTGGTGGAACTAGGGTTGGGTTCATGGGGTTTAAAGACATCGCAGACCCGAATGCCGTTGTGATGGCAATTAAGGAATTTGATTCCTTCAACAATCCGGATGACTTCCTTCAAAAGTATGGATTTGGACCTGCAACGTCTTACTTGCTGCATTTCCAGGGGAATGATTATCCGCCCAAAGCAATCCTTGGTGTTGCCCACAAGTTTCAATTTCCGG
>Ga0208481_1000320_pt1 | contig 14792 bp, 10 predicted proteins | sample LakMenEpi02Jun10_FD_150662 | JGI IMG/M metagenome (GOLD analysis project Ga0208481, IMG submission 150662) | Freshwater microbial communities from Lake Mendota, WI - 02JUN2010 deep hole epilimnion (SPAdes) | ecosystem: Environmental > Aquatic > Freshwater > Lake > Epilimnion/Euphotic zone ... | reverse complement strand
TTCGTCATTGACCTTGCGAGTAATCATGATGCACCGTGGGCATGGGTCGAGAAATTCAATGACTGCAGTACCAAGTTGTGCGGTCTTGCCCGTCCATGTGAACTCTGGATGACCCGATTCAGGTGTGTCAATAACAATGCTTGGACGAAAACGTTTGATGTCAACATTTGAGTCTGGCAGTGCTTGTTGCATCGCTTGTAACGCCGATGTTGTCATCACCATGAGTGGCCAACAATCGTGGTGCGTTCCCGGTGGAGATTCAAACTCTGCTACTTCGGGTGGAAAAGACGCGAAGTTTGGAAGCGGTTCGTTTTCTTCGCGACCGAAGATGCCACGAAGTTCAGTCAGTGGATCATCGCTATCGCCTGGGCCGCGACGGAAGTGTTCGAGATTGTTGTCTGTAGGAAGTGATTCCAGTAGAACTCTGTGATTCAGCATTGATGACAGCATCATGTTGACATCGTGATCTGCTGACGACACTTGTGTGCCATCGGGGAAAGTGATGATGGCATCGTTGTTCTTGCGCTGAGCTGAGAACTGCATCAACTCGCCAATCTTTTTCGCCCCACGAATACCGCCGCGTTCAAGATCGCGAATCGCCCAGTGGCGATCGCCAACAATTCCCAATTCAGTGAGTTCAATTCGCTCTACCGTAGAGCCCATCATTGATTTGACGGGATAGACCCACAGTTGAGTGACGTTCATGAGTTAGCTGTAGTACGGGTTTGCGCCGGTGGCGTGATCTGTAATGTCGCGAACTTTAAGAACGCCAGGAACTTGCTCAACAAGAGTTGTTTGCACGCCATCGAGCATTGTCATCTTGCTCATGGAACAACCGTGGCACCCGCCACCCATGGTGAGGTATGCAACGCCTTCGGTGTCATGGCCGACGAATGTGACAAAGCCACCGTGTGCAGCAAGTGCGGGATTCACATCTGTTGCAATGACGGCTTCAATAGACGCAGCAAAGGCATCATCGTTTACAAGGCCATCGATCATGGGTGCAGGCGGCTTGTTTGGATTGCGAATGATTAATCCTTGGCGCTCTGAATAATCGAGAGTTGCTCCATTGATGTGTTCAAACGAAGGCAAAGGAATGATGACCTTGAGACCATTGATTGTTCGCACCTCGTCAGAAAATGCTGCTTGCGTCACGATGTCGAATGACAAGTCATACTGAAATTCTTCGCCCGGGTTCGCCATCACTTCGAGGCGAAGTCCAAGTCGTTCTTTTTCTGGTTCTTCATCTCGCAACAACTTCAGTTGCACAAGCGCTTCGTCAGTGATTTCGATAATGGTGTCTGTGTTTTGGGGGGCAAGAGGACTCACACTGTGAAGGCTACCGAGTATTAGGTGCGCCGAATAGCCGAATCTGGCTCGTGTGGCTGGTTATTGCCCCACGCGAAGGGCGGAACCCCCACCGTCGACCTGGATCCGTTGCCCAGTGATATACGACGCAGTTGGCGAACAGAACCACAACACCGCCGCGGCAATGTCTTCTGGCTGACACACCCGTCCAAACGGAGCAGCTTCATCCATGGACCTCAGATCTTCCATCTCTCGGCGTCCAGTCATGGCACGTGCAAGGCGAACACCCATGTCTGTCTCCACTAACCCAGGAGCAACGATGTTGACGCGAATGCCATGTGGCCGTTCTTCTTTGGCCAATGTGAGTGCGAGGGCTTCCATTGCTGCTTTGCCCATGTTGTACGGAGCACCAAACGCAGACATTCCAGAAGTAGCTACGGACGAGATGAAGACAATGTCTCCGCGACCACGCGTACGCATGGATGGAATGAGAGCCCGACACAGTTGATGTGGTCCCAACGCATGAGTTGCAACCAAATTCCATAATTCTTCTGCTTCAGTATCGGCCACGCTTCTGCCTTTTGAAGCAACACCACCGTTAAGAACCGCGATGTCAATGCCGCTGTGCACAGACAACACGTCTTTAACGAGAGCCACATTTTCCTCAGGGATGTCATTTGATCCTTGATGAATTGTTGCAAGTCCACCAGCATCAAGAATTTCTCGCTGAGTGGCTTCGGCGGATTCTTTGTCTCGTCGGTAGTTAATGGCAATTGTTGCCCCCTCTTTTGCCAGCGCAAGAGAAATTGCTTTACCAATTCCCCGACCGCCACCGGTGACAAGTGCAATTCGACCGTCTAATGAGCCCATGATCTTCTCCTCTCAGCGAATGCGTACGCTGCCCTATTTCTATGACAACTTAGACGCACGCATCAAGGAAGTCGTAAGGCAACCGTGAATGCGCCATGGCCCAACAAGCCGTATAAACTTCACTTACAACTTATGGGGAGCTCGCGCGATCGGCGGGCTGAGAGGGTCACTGCGGTGACCGACCCGAGAACCTGATCTGGGTAATGCCAGCGGAGGGAAACAACATGGCTTTTACGCATGCAGTCATATTTACCGGCGGCGATTCACCCAATCCGAATGTTCTGACACATCTTGTTGATGGTGCGCTCGTCATCGCGGCGGACTCTGGATACGGCCATGCTCAATCACTGGGAATGCAGCCACATCTGCTCGTGGGCGACATGGACTCTATTGCGGACTCTGATGTTGCCGATGCACGTGATCGCAACGTCGAGATTCATACGTACAACGTCGCTAAAGATGAAACAGACACCGAGATTGCTGTTTCATGCGCAATACAACGCGGGGTCACCAACATCACTGTCGTATCGGGTGGCGGCGATCGCTTTGATCATCTCTTAGGAATGGTGCATTCACTTGCTGCAACACAGTGTTCTCTATATGTAGGTAATGCTCACATATGTTTTGCACGACCCGACGCACCGTGCAGTTTGTCGGTCCCTATTGGTGAAGTGATTTCTCTGATCCCACTCGGTGGATCATCCGTAATTTCTACGACCGGACTGCAATGGAATTTAGCGAATGAAGAGTTGCAAGCATTTGCTTCGCGCGGTGTGAGCAATATTGCCACCCACACCAAAATTTCTGTCACTGTCACTCACGGTTCAGTAGCAATCATCCAACCCTTTTCCCTTGGAGGAAATAAATGAAACGACTATTTGTATTCATCTTTGCTGTTACGTCACTTGCAGCGTGCACTTCCACCTCGTCAGAGAACATTCAACAAAAACCTGAAAGCGTGACCCTCTTGGCCTACGACGCATTTACGCCAGAGCCAGGAATTTTTGATGAGTTCACCAAAGACACAGGCATCGACGTGAAGGTAGTTACAGGCGGAGATTCAGGCGTCCTCATCTCCAAAGCGATTCTCACGGCCGGCAATCCCGAAGGAGACGTGTTGTGGGGTGTCGACAACACAATGTTGTCCAGAGCTCAGCAAGCTTCTCTTCTTACAAGTTACGAACCCGTCAACACCGGCGACATCTGCATCAACGCCGACAAAGAGTGGTTTGCAAACAGCGATGTCCCCATGCCGACTCGCTTGGAAGACTTGATGCTCCCCCAGTATCGCGGCCTACTAGTAACCCAAGATCCAGTTGCTTCATCTCCAGGTCTTGGGTTCTTGCTTGGGACCATCGCTCACTTCGGCGAAGGTCAATGGCAAAAATTCTGGGCAGCGTTGAAGGGCTACGTACATATCGCACCTGACTGGACAACTGCGTACACCATTGACTTCTCTGGAAGTTCAGGCAACGGCAAATACCCTCTTGTAGTGAGCTACGGCTCTAGCCCACCTGCCGAAGTGCTTTATGCAGATCCCTCTAATCCATTAACAGAACCAACTACGTCTGTCATCGAGTCAACATGTTTCCGACAAACCGAATACGTAGGTGTTCTGCGTGGAAGCGCGCGCACAACTGCTGGCGAAACATTGGTGAAGTACCTATTGGGCAACAGATTCCAAGAGTCAATGCCGCTCTCACTATTTGTCTTTCCAGTGAATCAAGACGCTGTATTGCCGGATTTGTTTGTGAAGTTTGCTGTGCGTGCAAAGAACCCGCTCACTATTAGCCCGCAAGAGATTGAACAGAACCGAGAGAAGTGGCTGAAGGAGTGGAGAGCCCTGTTGCTATGACAACTCGACGACTGCTTTCGTTTCTTCCTTTCGGATTCGTTTGCATCTTTCTTGTTCTGCCCCTTTTCAACTCAATTGCAACATTTTTTAGTGCTGGCACCACTCGAGAAGTACTGACGGACTCATCCATGCTCGGTGTCTTGTGGTTCTCATTGTGGCAGGCCACTTTGTCGGTTGTCGCCACAATAGTTTTTGCTCTGCCCGCAACGTGGGCGTTGTCACGCTTTCAGTTTCCTGGCGCACGCTTATGCCGAGGCCTACTGACAGCACCTTTTGTGTTGCCATCCATTGTTGCGGCGGCCGGTGTACTGGCGATATCTCAACGCACAGGCGTTGTTTCAATCCTCTGGGCGCATGTGGTGTTTAACGTGGCCGTCGTAGTGCGCTTGGTGGGCCCGCGTTGGGAATTCTTGCATCCAAAATATGAATCATTGGCAGCAACAATGGGTGCTTCACCCGCGCAAACTTTTGTTTACATTGTGTGGCCCAACATACGTAGCGCAGTCGTTGCGGCTACTGCATTGGTGTTCACCTACTGCTTCACCTCTTTTGGGGTCATCTCAATAGTTGGTGGATTTTCGAGACGCACCGTAGAGACAGAAATATTCGCCCAATCAGTCCGACTAGGAAATACCGATGTAGCCATCACTCTCGCCATCATCCAAATGATTGTGGTCTTGCTTGTCTTTCAAATATCTCGTCCATCATTGCGACAATTTTCATCAGTCGATGTCATCACGCATCCGATGTCTCTATTCGTCAAACCACGAGGTCGATGGATTGTTCTTGCGTCAGTTGCTATTCCCGTCATCATTGTTGTACTTCCACTGAGCGCAACATTGATACGTTCCATTGCGTATCGAGGCAGCATCTCATTTCATGCGTGGAGCACTGTCCTTGGCGGGACATTGCCCCAACTCACTGTCTCCACGTGGAGAGTGATCGCCACATCACTTCTGTTGGCACTAGCGACTGCTGCACTGGCGGTTTCACTTGCGCTCATTGCTGCACAACAAATGAATCGTCAACATTTTCGCTATGCAAATAAAGACCACGCACTGCGATTTGTTACCTCGTTGCCACTTGTTGTTTCAGCCGCAACGCTTGGGCTCGGCCTCGTCATCACATTCAATAGGGATCCATTTTCGTGGCGCAGCCACACATGGCTCATCCCAGTTATTCACGCAGTCATTGCTTTGCCTGTTGCAATTCGAATTCTGGAACCAGCCGTTCAAGCCATTCCTTCATCTCTGCGAGCCGGCGCGACCACCTTGGGCGCATCACCCTGGCAAACATGGCTCCATGTAGACATCCCACTTCTTCGGCCTGCGTTACTGCGTAGCGTCGGTCTTACAGCCGCTATTTCTTTAGGAGAGTTTGGTGCCACATCGTTTCTCACAAGATCAGACTCCACCACCATGACTATGGCAATTTCTCAACTTCTTGGTCGCCCCGGCGTCATCACCCAGCAATCGGGATACGTGTTGGCCTCGCTGCTTATTCTTCTTACCGTGGGAGTAACTAGCCGTGCTTAAAGTTGCGAACCTCTCGGTGGCCTTTGATGGTAAGCCAATAATTACAGATCTTTCATTTGAGGTTCCCACCGCTACAACGTTGGCTATCACTGGACCATCTGGCGTTGGAAAGAGCACGGTACTGCAGGCAATTTGTGGTCTCGTGCGCATCTCGAGCGGTGTTATATCTGTTGATAACCACGACATAACGCATGTACCCACTCATAAGCGCGGCATCGGCATGGTGACGCAGTCAAACGACTTGTTTCCACACCTCACGGTTTCACAAAACATTGCATTCGGATTACGCATGCGAGGCTCGTCATCGAAAGACACATCTCAACGTGTTAAAGAGATGTTGGATGTAGTCGGGCTACCTGACTTTGCTGAACGCGACATTCACACGCTCTCTGGAGGCGAGGCTCGACGAATTTCCCTAGCCAGAGCCCTTGCTCCATCGCCAAGCATTCTGCTGCTAGACGAACCATTTACAGGGCTAGACGATGAGACACATACTTCGTTAATGCAACAGGTGAAGTCAATCCTGCAGTCATCTGCCATGACCTCAATCCTCGTGACACATGATCAATCGGAAGCCGACTTTCTTTCGTCGTCCTCTCTCGCACTTGCGTTATAACGACAAAACCGTGGCCGACATAACTTTCGCTATGCCAGCCACGGTTTCCCGGACTACCCAGTCGTGTGGGGTTTAGGCCTTAGAAGCCTGGCTGCGACGAACGAGGTACGCAATTACTGCGATCACGATCAACGCAATGATGATCCAGAGAATCGGTGAAGATCCACTGCTGTCATCTGAAGTTCCAGAGTCTGTTTCTGCAGCCACTGTTGTGTCAGATTCCTCAGCAGGAGCAACTGTGGTGTCACTTGCCTCTACAGCGGTGCGCTTCACAGCAACCGTGATGTCTTTGGTCTTTCCATCAGAAGCAACGGTAAACACGAGGGACGATGCGTCAGCAGATAATGGGACCGAATTTGCACCTGTGAGTGCAATCGGAGCTCCGCCGTCAACACTGACTGAAACTTCACCGTTTGGCAAACCTGCAGCAGCGGCAAAGCCGTTAATGCAAGGTGCTGTACAAGTGAAGTCTTCTGCCTTGTCGTCAACAACAACTTCTGTTGGTGCATCGACTGGAAGTGGCTTGTCATCAGCAACAGTGGTTGTTGTGACCTCTACAGGTGTAGCTGGTTCAACAGATGTGGTTGAGCTATTTGCTTTTACGCGAATTTCTGTGTCATCCATTTGTCCACCGTAGTAACCGGCCCACCAACAACTGTCTTGGCCACCATCTGTGTAACGCACTGAACGAGCACCCGCTGGGTATCCAGTAAAGGACACGGCGTGCTGAACCCATGACTGATCTTCCCAGTCAGATTCATGTACGTACTGAAGGTCACCTTCGCTACCAACATTCTTGGCGTCGAGGACGTTGCCGTCAGCATCAAGAAGTTCTGCGCGCATGAAGAAACGACCGCCACAGCGACCATTGAACCATGTGCTTACAGCGATCTCAGGTGATGTATCGAGATATTCATCTGACTCTGAAGAGAGGCTGACAGTTTGGCTACGAGTACCGAGCCAGTAAGAGGTTGCAGCAATTGCTGTTCCGCTACGTGGACGTTGCCATTCACCGTTTTCGTATCCGAAACCGTTTCCGACGTACACATCGCCTGTGTATGACCAACCATTGGTTCCTTCTTCGTTACTTGGGTTGACAACCAAGTTCGGTCCGAATCCAGCGTCTGAAGTTGACACCTCACCAGCAACCGTGGTGGTGGTCTCTTCTTCTGGTGCAACTGAGGTTTCAGGAGCTTCTACATCACCAGGAGTGAATGCTGAAGGCGGGATGACGGCGATTTCGCTGCCATCAATCTGCCAATACAAACCGGCACATGAGCCACCGCGGAACTGGAAATACCAAGCGTCAATTGCTACTGGCTTTCCTGCTTCCATGGTGAGTTCACCAGTGGTGTTGGTGCAACCTTTTGCAACCCAGCTATCGATGACCGAATTGCCATCAATAGACAACGAGTTACCGTCGTCGGCTGCCATGGTCATGACGACTGAACGCGATTGACCAGCGTCACCAGGTGCGGTGATCGTGCCGGTGTAGTGAACAACTACGTACTCTTCTTGGCATCCGTGAATAACGCCACCTTCCCATTCAACATTTCCTGTTTCGGTGTCTGCACCTTCACAAAGAGTGAGGCCAGATCCGCTTCGACCGATTTGGTCTTCGAGTCCTTCGCCCCATTCGCTGCCCTTCGACAAATCGAGTACTTCTGGGTCAATTTTGTACACCTCGACCTTGAGGCCTTCGCCAGGCTGAGCAATCGCTGAGTTCTTTACCTTTTCCGGCATTGCGGAGTCAGAGTTAGAGCACGATGCGAAGATCAGTGAGCTAGCCACCGCTAATGCGGCGAGTATTTTGGGCTTTTGTTTCATTTTTGCCTTTCGAGACACGAATAATGAAATTAGATTTTATGACTAATTGCAGAGCATTACAAGGCAAGTTGGACATAAAATCTAAGTGAATTAGCAGTAGCTTCTAATGAAATGGTCCTAGCCAAAGAGCCAATTTCTCAGTCGACCGAATGCCTATAAATACTAGGATGCACCAGATGCCAATACCGAAGAAGAAGCGCCTAGACGGCCTAGCCACCATGCAGACCCTCTTAGACGCCGCCATCGCCGAGTTGGAGTCTCGTGGCGAAACTGGGTTTGACATGGACTCAGTTCTTGCACAGACAGGCGTGGCACGCAGCTCGCTGTATCACCACTTCGATAACAAAGCCGGCCTCATTGCCGCTGCAGAAATAGAAATCATCCGGAGTTCCATGCATGAAGAAAACGTCGTGCAACGCAAATTGTTCGAACAATGCACATCCTTCAAAGAATTGTTCGACATCGTTGCCCTCTTTATGCGCGCAGAAAGCCATGACCGAGGCGTTGACGTGCGACGTTCTCGTGCTCGACTAATGACTGCTGCACTTCACAACGAGAAAGTTGCTGATGCGATTACAGAAGCGCAACAGAATGAATCGCTCTACTACGCCGAAAGTTTGGCGATTGCACAGAACAATGGCGTTATTCGAAATGACATTGACTTATTGGCAGTCTCATATTGGATTCAAGGGCAGTTTTTCGGTCGCATCTTGCTCGACATCGGTAATGAAACACCCGAAGTTGGAGCGCAGTGGGTTGAGACATCCCTCATTGCACTCGAAGCAGTTCTGCGACCTGTCTAAGACGTTGAGCGCGTGAACGCTGATGCGGGCACCAATTCCCAAGGCTGAGAATCATCGCCTAATTGCCAATACAGTTCGAGACACGTTCCGCCTGATCGTTCGTAGAACCAAAGGTCGAATGGAAGTGGTGATCCAGCACTCGGGCTGATTCGATCTGAAACAGTTGGGTCACATCCGTGTTCACTCCATGATGAAAATTGAGTTCCGGCAATCGTCATATCGACACCATCATCAGACATCGTCATAAATCGCACGCTCTGAGTTCCCGCCGGCAAAGTCAAACGGCCTTGGAAATGCAACATGAAATTCTCAGAACCACAGGTTCCGAAATAATCGGCAGGATTATCCCAATTCATGTAGATCTGTGAGTAATAACCGAACCCGCAACTTTCATAAACGGCATCAGACCTAGTCGGCAAGTAATCGGTAGTGGTGTAACCAACAACATTGACGCCGCTTGTTGCAGACATCGCAGGGATGTACACGCCATAAGTCTCGCTTGACGCACTCGACGGTCCACCCGAGCCCACAGCCTTCACACGGAAGAAATAGGTGTTACCGCCTGCCAGCCCATTAACCGATGCCGAAGTTCCAGCATGCACTCCATCCTTGTACACGCTGAATGTGCCGCCACTTGATGTTGCATATTCCACGATGTAATCGGTAACCGTTGCGCCGCCACTGGGCTCGGGCGCCCATGAGAGATTCACCTGGGCAATACCTGAGACTGACGGTTGTCGAACTTTCACGCTGGTGTCATCCATTGCGGCACCGTAATATCCGGCCCAGAAACAACCGTCTTTGCCGCCGTCGGTATAGCGAACTGAACGGACACCCGACGGATACCCACTAAACCGCAACGTCCGTTTGTTCCATACAAGGTCGATGTTGGCTATCAACGAACTCTCAGAACCGAAATTCTGCGTTGCAAGAACATTGGCACTGCCGTCTAACAGTTCAGCTCGCATAAAGAATCGCGTTCCGCACCGACCATTGAACCAGGTGCTGACTTCGATGTCAGGAGATGTATCAAGATACGTAGTCGTTTCAGACGCCAGACTTACCGTCTGGGTTCGTGTAGCCAACGTATAAGAGGTTGCCGAAGATTCTGTTCCTGAGCGTGCAGTGTTCCAACCGGGACCCACATACCAATCACCTGTGTAAGACCAACCTGATGTCCCTGACTCTGCACCCGGATTGACCACCAAGTTATTTCCAAGGAAAGCACTCTCGGCACTTATGGAAGTTGGAGCACTCGGTGGCGTTGGCGATGCCGGAACTGCGGAAGCATTTGTGCTCCATGCCGTTGTGCCAACTTGTGGCGACAAAGAGTTATTCCAGCCGGCAACTCGTACGTAGTACGTGGTGCCATTCACTAAGCCAGAAATGTTGTACGTGGTGTTCGTGGTTCCTGTGTAAGTGAAACTAGTTGCCCACGTTGGATCTGTGCCCCACCAAATTTGGTAATTGTCACCACCATGGTTCACTGCGCCCCACGACACATCGATTTGGCCATTACTTCCAGTAATTGATGTAATCACCGGCGCCGGCGCCAAAGGCGTGACTGCGGATGTTTCTGAACTACCCGCACCTGTACCAGCAGCATTCACTGCCGACACTGTGAAGTAATACGGAACACCATTTGAAAGTCCGGTCACTGTGGTGGTGCGAGAAGTTGAGACACCATCATTAAAGGTTGTGTATGGGCCACCGCTCGTTGTTGCGTACTTGATGACGTAATCGGTAATTGCAGACCCATTCGATGTACTCGGAGAACTCCATGAAAGTTCTGCTTCGGCATCACCAGCACTTGCGCTCGCAGATAATGGTTGTGAAGGCGCACTGAACGAACGAACTGGGCGGACATTGAACCCTAACGACTTGCTCCAGTTGTCATTCCCGTTGTCAGCAAATGACCAATTTCGCGCTTGAGTTGCCGAGTTCTGCGTTGAACTCCAATAGGTTGCCGTCGAGATTGATGTCGAGCCGCGGTTTGTCGCTTTGAATCCACCAATTGCTGTGCGTTGGGTATACATCTGCAGAAGTTCATCTATCGATGGCAAGAACCAATCAGAGAACCCCCCACCGCTATATGCGATTGCTGTATCTGATGCGCCAGTTGTACACGCGGATGCAACAGCTGCGGTATTTGTCTTTCCAGAACCAATCGACGTTCCTGTTGAACCTGAGATAGAAGTCGACGCGCTACTACACCAGGCGATATTCGCGTCCGAGCCGCCATTCCAATTATTTGGCGCGGCCTCAAAGAACTCTCCACTTGAATTGCCACTTGTTGCAGGAGTGATGAAGATGATCCCTCCACCAGGACCAATATCACCGACGACACATGAGCTTGAACATGGTTGAGCAGGAGCAACGGCTGGCGTTGCAGATGTCAAAGCGCCAGTACCTGCAGAGCTCACAGCAGCAACCTTGAAATAATACGACGACCCATTAGTGAGCCCAGTAACAGTGGCCATGGTGTCAGTAGATACACCATCGTTAAACACGGTGTAAGAACCAGCCGCTGATTGCGAATACGAAACCACATAGTCAGAAATTGCTGCGCTGCCGGGTGTCGTAGGCACATTCCATGTGAGCGACACCGCGTTCGTACCCTTGGTTGAAGACAATGCAAGAGGCGCACTAGGTGGCACCTGTGGTGGGAGCGTTGTTGTCGTAGTTGAAGTTGTAGTTGTAGTTGTTGTCGCATTCGGGTCGAGGACTGTTGCGTCAACTGAAGTGCGTGGGCCGTAGAACCAGTTTGCATCAGCCGCATACACCTCGAAACGAACTGGACCGAGCCCGGTTGTTACTGGATTGCTACCTGTGAACATCGAAGAATCAAAGGTAAAAGTGGTGTTGTTCCCGGGGATATAGATTCCCCAACCTCCAGAAGTTGTGCCCCCTATTTGATCGAGATCATAGAAACTGATCATGTACTTGTCGACTGGCGTCCCTGTCGCAATCGGAGCAGTCCAGTCCAATTGGACACTTCCATCCAGATTTGCAGTTGCTTGAAGATTGCGCACCGGATTGAAAGAAGCAACCACTGGCGGAATTGTTGTAGTTGTAGTTGTAGTTGTAGTTGTAGTTGTAGTTGTAGTTGTAGTCGTAGTTGTAGTCGTTGAAGTTGTAGTAGACGTAGTGGTTGTCGGTGGGACCGTCGTCGTTGTTGTCGACGTGGTCGTTGTGGTCTTTGGAACAGTTGTTGAAGTAGTTGTCGTTGTGGTCTTTGGAACGGTAGTTGAGGTCGTAGTTGTTACAAGTGGTTTTTGATATCGAAACGGTTGTTTGATTCCCATCTTCAGCGCTGGTCGATAGATGACCAAGTGGTGGTCGCCTTCATCGAGATCATTGGGCAATGCAGCATTTATTCGCACTGTTCCACTGCCATCTGCTTTAACCGTGGACAACACTTGCGGCGTAGACGCCACGATCAATTGCACCCATTCACCTGGTCGGAATCCTGAATATTGCACAGAGATAGCTCGACCCGGCTGAGGATCATTCAGTGTCGCCAACGGCTCTTGAGGATTCACTGATGCAAGATCCTTCACGATTGCTTCAGACGGCGGATCAGGAGGTGGTGCGACTAGTTCAACAATGGAGAGATCTCTTTGTACTGGTGGGGGAAGGTCTCCCTTTGTTGGAGGCGCTACAAGCTCGGGCGGTAATTCGACAGTCGTCTTCTTTACATCAAGCACACCAACTTCAGTCTTCACAACTTTTGTACCGTCGGTCTTCACCACTGTTGTTTCAATTTGGTTGTCACCAACTTGTTTCGCCAACTCATACTTGGCACCGGCCACACCACCGGGTGCTTCACTGGTGCGAATTTCAAAAGATGGCGCGTCCTTAGATGTTGTTACTTCAACTTTGGTTCCATCTTCAGTGACAAGCTGAACCTTGATTCCCTCAGAGGAAGTAGATAGGACGTTCTCAGAACCGGTTGAAGATGCCACAAAGTTTTCTTGGGCCAGAGTCAGAGTGATATTCGGGTTGTCCACTTGAATCGATGAGTTACCAAGAATAATTGGAGCGCTTTCGGATGAAGAGTTACTCGGAGACGCCACTTCAAATGTCGAGGTAGGAGTGATACCTACAATTTGTGCTGCCGATTTAAGTCGAAGCTTGACATCCCCCGTACCAAAATCGGTAGAGATCAAGAAATCAGTTGGTGCTGTATTTTTGCCCGACTCTGCATTAAATCGACCCGAACGGAGTGGCCGCACGACACTGTCACCCACGATGGACGAACCTGGCTTCAACGTGCCATCCGCTGACTCAATTGACCAGTCGGGCTTCGACGAACGAATGAGCAGTGTTGATTTTCCAACCGCACTTTTTGCCCCACAGAACGGGCACGTTCCTTGTGTGCGCGCTTGGATGGGCGAAAGGTCAACGTCTCCCTTACCGCCTTGCCAGATGTTGGGGTCATTGTTCGGGTCTTGCCCCGAGAACGAAAACTCCCACGTATCTTTTGCTAGATCGAATGCAACAAATCGATCTTTGCCCGGCCAGTTTGAGTCGTATACCTTGACAATTGCTTTGTCTTTCGACGGCGTCTCGATCGCATACGGCAAGATGGCATGGCCGCCAGTATCTGTATACACACCGAGTGTGTATTGAGACTTTCCCTTCTTCAAAGTTTCAGCCAATGTGGTCACAATCTCACGCATGGACATTTTTGCGTATGACTTTGTGGCGCTCTGCACCTCATTCAAGAACTGAGTGGAAAACGCTCGCATAATCGCATGTGAAACGTCTGCCGTATTGTTTAAGGAAAAGGTCTTAGGAATTGCCTTCTCGTTAAAACGTTCTTGCGACAACACAGCAAGACCTTCACAATGACCCGATGATCGGGCTTGGTTGACCATGCGAGCCCAACCAGACGCCTCAGCAGTTAATTCACATGGCATCGCTCCGTCGACACAGACATCTGATCCATTCCCAAACATGGTCACCATGTCGTCGGTATTGAATTCCTCATTGACTGCTGCTGCGGCGAAGTTTGGAAAGGAGAATCCGTCAAGAGCTGGGTTAATTCCACTTGCTGCAGAGGTCAAGGCAACATTGCGAATGTCGGGTGCATTGGGGTCAACAGGTGCGGAACTGCCACCCGAACAAGCAGAAGCCACCATCGCCACCGTTGCTATGACGGCAAAGAACCGCTGCCTGAACCACATCAATTTCACTTTATTGCATATTTTGTCCAATTATGGGTCGGAAGCCCCAGAACATTGGGTTTGCTGGGTATTTCAGGCCTCAAAATCATGCCCCTGGTCACTGGACCGCCAAGCCGACCGGTCGCCTATTTTTACCAGGGGACCAACGCCTCACTGGGTGAAAAAACGGCTGCTCAGAATCCACCAGTGCCAGGTTTGCCGAATGTGCACTCACGACTTTCTGAAGGTTCAGAAAGTCACTTTTCCCTGGTGACAAAAAAGTCAATGGATATCCACCTTTTTGACACTCGCATGGAATAACTTCGGAGACATGAAGAAACGTGAACTCATTCAAGCAGTAGCCATTCACGCTGATGTCGATAACAAGACAGCAGCTCGATTGGTTGAAGGAACCATTGACGTGATCCTCGCGACCGTTGCAAAAGGTGAGATTGTAAATCTCTCCGGCTTTGCAAAGTTCGCAAAGATCAAGCGTCCAGCACGCATGGGTCGTAACCCAGCCACTGGCGAAACGATCAAGATCAAGGCAAAGACAGTTGCAAAAATCACCGCTCTGAAGGGCTTCAAGGACATTGCTCTTGGCGTCGCTCCAGCACCGAAGATTGCAACAGTTCGCAAGCCAGCTCCTGCACCAGTCAAGAAGGCTGCACCAGCAAAGAAGAAAGCCGCTCCTGCAAAGAAGAAAGCTGCACCAGCAAAGAAGAAAGCCGCTCCTGCAAAGAAGAAGGCTGCACCTGCAAAGAAGAAAGTCGTTAAGAAGGCAGCGAAGAAGAAGCGCTAGTCCTTTCG
>Ga0208481_1000312_pt1 | contig 14963 bp, 12 predicted proteins | sample LakMenEpi02Jun10_FD_150662 | JGI IMG/M metagenome (GOLD analysis project Ga0208481, IMG submission 150662) | Freshwater microbial communities from Lake Mendota, WI - 02JUN2010 deep hole epilimnion (SPAdes) | ecosystem: Environmental > Aquatic > Freshwater > Lake > Epilimnion/Euphotic zone ... | reverse complement strand
TTACAGTATAAATTGGACCTTAAATTAATGAATTTATACTTAAAATATACTCTTTTTACCCTTTTTTTACCTAAATTAGAACAACAATTAACCCCATTCAATGACCGAGCAAGCTATAATTGCGGGTTGCTTACACAACGACGCAGCTGCACAAAGGGAGCTATTTAATTTTTATAGCCCAAAAATGCTTAGCGTATGCTACCGGTTTGCACAAAACAGAGAAGATGCAGAAGATATGCTGCAAGAAGGGTTTATTAAGGTGTTTACACAAATACATACTTTTCAAAACAAAGGTTCATTTGAAGGTTGGATTAGACGCATCATGGTGCATACCAGCATCAACTTTTTAAAAAAGTACAAGAAATTTACAGAGAGTTTAGATTTAACAAGTGCAGAAAACTTGGAGGTAAAAGAAGAATCCATTGCCTCCATTATGCAATCTAAACAAGTTGTTGAATGTATTAGACTATTACCGATCGGTTACAAAACAGTACTCAATTTATTTGCAATCGAAGGATATAGTCACAGAGAAATTAGCATTTTATTAGACATTGAAGAAAGCACAAGCAGAAGCCAATACACAAGGGCCAAAAATATGCTTTCAAATATTTTAATTAAGAAAAGAATTATTGAAGCACCCAAAGAGAAATTTGAGTTGTTGTCGGTGATACAAAAATAATTACGTGAAGCGGGTAGATATGGAAAAGAGGAATCAACTAGATGCTTTTGAGGAGTTTATACTTGACGAGGTAAACGAACACAAGATGTACCCATCTGGTCGTGTTTGGGATAATATACGAACAGAAGTGCATGGCAAGCGGTCTTGGCCAGCCCTTACCATCATTGCTTTAACTGTGCTTGTAGCACTAACTGTTTCTACTTTTATAGTTACACAAAAATCTGAACCAATTGCGCTTACAAATAATATTTTGAAGCCAAAAAATAGTAGTCACGCACTTGAAAAGCCTTTTACAACGTATCATTCCAGCGCACAAATGATCGCCTCAAAACCGAAGGTAACAGTAGTTGAACAGCGTACATCAAAAATGCCTTTACGCGTATTTGAAGTAGCTCCAACAAAAAAAGTAGCGGATACGAATACCATAAATGATATTGCTACTAATACCACTTTCACAAATGATGATATAGTCACGCAAGAAAATAAAATTGTCGAAGCAGCAGCTACTATTTCAAGCAGTGATAGCACAAATAAAATGAATAATAATTCACTTTTGCCGGCACTAATACATAGCCAGGTTAATCATAGTTTTGAAATTGAAGCTGCTGCAATGACTGTAGCAAAAAAGAAGAAATATAGTGTTCAATTTTATGCGACGCCCTCTGCTAGTTTTAGGGTGCTAAGCGATCAAAAAGTAAAAGAGTTAATTCAACCATCACTCATTGCCATTCCAATCAATTCCCCACTGGTTCAAACACCTACGTTTAACCAAGCGGTTAGACACAGACCTGATATTGGATTAGAACTTGGATTTACACTTAATTATTCGGTTACTAAAAAGTTGCAATTCAAAACCGGACTTCAACTTAATATTAGACAATACCAGATTGACACCTATGAGTCAGGTGCCAATGCTGCTACCCTTGCATTAGTGAATGGCGGCAGGGTTCAAACAGTTTCAGTAATGTCGAGTTATACTAATAATGTTGGTTTTAGATCTGCCAAGCTCAACAATAAAGTATACCAAATTGCCCTGCCAGTTGGACTAGACTATCAGCTCTTTAGATTTAAGAAATTTGGCATTCACACACAAGCAACTATACAGCCCACATACAATATCAATAATAATGTTTACTTGCTATCTACCGATTATGCTAATTATGCTGCCGGTAATGACTACGTGCGCAAGTGGAATATCAATACCAGTGCTGGCATTCAATTTAGCTATCAAAAAGGAAATACCATTTGGCAGTTAGGGCCACAAATCAGATACCAAACGTTGCCAACCTACAACAACCCTTATCCAATTAAAGAAAATCTGATTGATTACGGATTCCGAATAGGTTGGAGCAAACAGTTTAAGTAATTTTACGGAATGAAATCTTTAATTCTAGCATGTTTTGTTTGCGTGATGGCTGCCGCCTGTAGTAATACAAATGAAAAAAAAGAACCAGCAAATGTAGCAGCCGACACCACCAGCTTTTACCCTATCGCATCTTATATTCAAAGTCAATTAAAATATTTTGACAGCATGCACGCGACTTATAGTGTTGTCACAACAGAAGGTACAAAAAAAGATAGTACTACTACGCAGGTGACACAAGTAATGCCAGTCATTCAGTCGTTTATCAACGCAGACATTAGTGATAGTGTTCAAAAAAAGAATTACAATGAATCGGTATTTAGAGATGCGGGGACAGCTAGTTTCAACATCAATTATACGCCTATCAATACCGGTGTTCCGGTAAGAAATGTTGACATATTAATGGATGAGCAAACCTCAGTCGTTAAAAGAATATTTGTAAGAAAACAATACCTAAATAAAGACACTACATGTACAGAGCAATTGAGCTGGAAAACAAATGAAGGTTTTACCACGTCCATTAGTAAAGAAACGAATAACGGATTTTCACTCAACAAAACAATTACTGTTCGCGTTATACTTCCATAAATGACTCAGGAACAGTACCAACAAATAGCACACAAATTACCCGCAGACCCAGGCATTTATAAGTACTATGATGCAAAAGGGGTACTCATTTATGTAGGTAAGGCAAAATGCCTAAAAAAAAGGATTGCCTCCTATTTTACAAAAAATCAAAATAGTTTTAAGACCATTGAGTTGGTTCAAAAAATTGATCGTATCGAGTTTACCATCGTTGACTCTGAGCAAGATGCATTATTACTAGAGAACTCCCTAATTAAGCAGTACAAACCTCGCTACAATATTTTATTAAAAGACGATAAGGGTTACCCATACTTGGTGATTAAAAAAGAACGCTTCCCAAGGGTTTTTTCTACTTGGAAAAAATACAATGATGGCTCGATATACCTTGGTCCTTTTACTTCTAAGGGAACCATTAGAGAAGTGTTAAGTTTTATCAAACAGTTTATTCCACTGCGCACTTGCAAGCTTAATTTAAGTCAGGAAAATATTGACAAGCAAAAGTTTAAACCTTGCCTAGAATACCATCTAGGGAACTGCTTGGCCCCATGTGTGGCATATCAAACTGAAGAGAGCTACCTGGACAGTTTAGAACAATTGAAACATTTATTGAAAGGAAACATGAGTCAACTCATGAACCACCTAAAAAAAGAAATGCAAGCACATGCCGAGGCATTAGATTTCGAAAAAGCGGCACAACTAAAATACAAAATGGATTTACTACTTACCTACCAAGAAAAATCAGTAGTGGTAGGTAAACACTTTTCAAATTTAGACGTGTTTTCGATACTTAAAGATGGAAAACTCGCTTATGTCAATTACCTGATGGTTCAAAATGGAAGTATCATACAAACCCATACAGTTCCATTAGAGGGCAAATTAGATGAGCCCGAAGACGAACTACTTTGCTTTGCTGTTGAAAGAATAAGAGCCGACTTTAATAGCCTTAGTACCGAAATTATTGTTCCTTACCCCATCGAATATTTTGACAAAAATATTACGATCACTGTTCCAAAACTTGGTGATAAAAAGAAGTTGCTAGATCTCTCAATAAAAAATGTTACCTATTATACCAGAGAACTGCAACTTAAAAAAATATTACAATTAGAGGGCAAGTCTGTATCAGAGAAAAAATTAGTACTGGACGAACTTCAATCTTATTTACACTTACAAGAAACGCCTACCCATATCGAATGTTTTGATAACTCTAATTTTCAGGGTAGTTTTCCAGTATCGGCCATGGTATGTTTTAAAGACGGTGTGCCAAGCAAAAAAGATTACCGTCATTTTAATGTAAAAACAGTTGAAGGCATCAATGATTTCGCCACCATGAAAGAAGTGGTGTATAGAAGATATAAAAGGGTTCAAGAAGCCGGCGAGCCTATGCCACAGCTCATTGTAATTGACGGCGGCAAGGGGCAGCTAAGCGCAGCACTTGAAAGCATAGAAGCCCTAGGACTCACTGGCAGCACCACACTTGTAGGTCTTGCTAAAAATGAAGAAGAACTTTTTTTTGCAAATGACAGTCAGTCATTAAAATTACCCTGGGATAGCGACAGCTTAAAACTATTAAGAGGCATTAGAGATGAAGTGCACCGTTTTGGAATTACTTTTCATAGAAACAAAAGGTCCAAAGGTACTTTTACAACAGCACTGGAAAATATTGAAGGCATTGGGCCAGCCACAAGAGAAATATTGCTTAACCAATTTAAATCGGTAGCAAATATTAAAAAAGAACCTATCCAAAATATTGTTGCACTTATTGGTGCCAAAAAAGCAGCCGCGCTTCAAAAATTTTTTGAGGCCACCCCATAAAAAAAGGGACTTGAAAAGTCCCTTTTTTTATTATTAAGTTTTACAATTAATAAGACCATAAGTCTTGTTCGTAATTGAAAATTCTTTCTTTAATATTTTCGCCTTCTAACAATCTAAATAAAGGATTCTTAAATAATTGACTTAAGGATTTATCATTAGGATTGTTATTGCTAGACTTCACGATATAACTAGAGAAGAAACGACTTTCAAAAAGCTCTTCCCATGTCATACGCCCAGCGTAGTTTTTAGGATTGTATACATTGTACTTATTTAGGCTTTTGCGTAATTCAGGATAGTATACCCAAAATAATGTTTTGGTTGTTGACTTTCCATTAACCACAATTTTTGCTACTGGAGCAATACCAATGATTCTACAAAAAAGTCTACTTGCTTCTTTGTCTACTATCCACTGCTCTTTTAAACGGAATGTATAAATAGAATCAGGATTTGGAGCAAACTTAGTATCTAGAATAATGCTTGTATCATAAACGGTTGGGAAAGTAGCATTTTGCACCAAAATAGTATCTAGTTTGCCTTTCATCATTTTAGAGATATCCTCATAAGCCAACTGTTTGGTAAAACGGTCATCTCCACCTTCTGCAGAAAATGCAGCAACGTTATCATTTTGAATCGCGTTTAATAAAATAGAAAAAAAGCGCTGGTCTCCAGTATTATCTTTGCCAGGATATATAAATGATTGATTCATTTTTTCTCTTGCATCAATCTCACGCCAAATAAATTCGGAGTATAACCAATCATCTTCTCTTAGATGCTCGTACTCTAATGGATTTTTTGAACGATCTGTTTTACGATCGGCAAGGGTTTCGTTACGTAAACTTTTTGGAACCACTTCGCCAAAGCCTCCAACAATAGTTGTGTCATACGTTTTACCTGGTTTAGGTGGCGGCACAGAAGAACTGCTCGTACTTGGTGTTACCACTGGCGTAGCAGATGGAGTACCTGCTTTTTTTGTAGTATCAACAACTGTAGCTGTTTTTTTACCTTTTAACGCACTAAAGCCTGTCTGTGCGTTTGCACCTAAACTTATAGCGCAAACAGCTAAACCAATTATAAATATATTTTTCATATAAAACTACTTTATTGCAATATGAACGTAATGTTTTGATCTAATTTTCTAGTGCCGCCGCCTGGCTCCAATACTTTAATTTCACCAATGGTAACTGTAGTTCCAGCCTGACATCTCCTAATCAAAGCTTGTGCTGAAGGATCTTTAAATGAAGCGCCAACTACATCTGCAATTTCAGGTTCATCAAAACCTTTACCAGTACAAATAAGCATGTACGAAGCAACTTTATAGGCAACGCCTTCAAATACGAAATCTCGTAATTCTGCAATCGCTCCACTTTGCACACGAAACACATTTGCCGCCATAGCACCACCAGCACTTCCACCAACAACTACAATTGGATCTGGTACTCGTTTAACAGGTATTGCAATTCTTTGACTACTTTTCCCGTCATTAGCTACAACATTTACTATTCCTAATTGAGTGCAAGTAACAATATATTGTCCCGGTCCAACTTTTCTTAAAGAAGCTCCAGCACCCTCAATAGAAACACTAACTTTTTCGTCACCACCACCACCACCAGTTACACTTAATGGATTCTCTAAACCTCTGTAAAATACACGTGTTTTATCGGTAGATACCGTTAAGCCTGCAGGAATACCAACAGTATATTTAATTTCTTTTTCTACCACAGCCGTTGTACCATCAGGCTTAGCATAAGAGATTCTAACGCGTTTAACACCAGAACCAGAACCGGCAACACGTGTTTTATATTCAGCAGTACCTTCTGCATTTAAAGGAACATTTGCACCGTCAATTGTAATTGAAGGTTGAGCCGCTTTACTAAACGCACCGATACCAGCTGTAATCACAAGCTCTTCACCAGGCATTAAATATTGTGTATTGGTTCCAGCAAAAGCTTGGAACTGATCGTAAATAATTTCTACTTGTCCAATTTGCTTATGACAAAACTCCACCGCTTTTGATTCAGAGTTTCTTACATCATTTTGAAACTTACTCATGATTGTAATAGCCGCAATGGTAGGTGTCATATGAAAATAAGCATAGGCCCAATCACTTTTCCCAGCTTCACTTGATGTAGGCGGGATCGTTAAGTCAAGTGGTAAACCCACCTCGATTTCCTTTTTCATTTCAGGATCGATGCTCAACAACTGCTCTTTGTATGCTTTTAATTTTTCAAAAAGTTCTTTGCCCTTTTCTTTTCCTTCTGGAGCATTTTGGACTAATAAACGAGTTGCTGCATCTAAATCGTCTTCTTTAAATTCTTCTTTGCCATCAACGGTTTTAAGACCAGACTCTTTTTTAAGTTCGGTTTTAAGTCCCTCAATGTAATTATACAAATCGTCAGAAAGTTTCTTTGCTTGCTGTGCTTTTGGTTCCCATAATGCTGCCTTCTCTCTTGTAGTTGGGTCTTCTAATTTCGCTTTGAAGGATTTGAAAATTTCAACATTTTTTTGTTCAGCAACACCGCTCGCAATCATCAAACTGCGATCTACTGTTTTAAATGCGTTTAAAATTTCGGCCGAAACATTCAGTGCCAATAGTGCGGTAAGCACTAGGTACATCATGTTAATCATTTTCTGCCGCGGTTCCTTAGGTAGTGACATATTGTACTATTTAGGTAATCTTATTAATAATGAGTTAAAATCTTGTTTGGTTACTATCTACCTTGCATGGCAGTTAACATGTTACCGTATACTTGATTTAATTTACCCAAATTATTAGCAAGGGCACCAATTTGTTCTTTTGCTTTTAATGCATCTTCTGCAGTACCGTTCATTGCTTCAGAAGCCTGCGCTAATTTGCCATAGAACTGGTTGAGTGCTTTAAGATGGTTGTTGCTTTCTTGTAATTCAAGTTCATAAATAGTATTTAATGAACCTAAGTTTTTAGCTAAACCTTGAACTTGTTTGTGGTATTCATTGGTGCTATCAGATGCTAAAGAAATACTACCTAAAGATTCAGTTGCTTTAACAGCTGCGTCTTTAATAGAGCCAAGAGCAGCAGCAGCTTCTCCTGTTTTAGCAGAAAAGTCTGAAGTAGACTTTACAACATCACCAATTTGACCGATTTGCTCAACAGTAGTGCCTAATTTTTGAAAGCTAGTACTAAGTTTAGATAAGTTTTCTTGCGTTAAACCTGCGTTCGCAAATAATTCATCAAATCTTTTTGTTACATCAGCAACCACAGAAGTTGGAAGATCAGAAACACCACCACCAGCAGCAGGTGCATGTCCTTCTGGAGGTAAAATAGCATAAATCAAAAAGATAATAGCTTCCGTTGTTAAACCAATTTTAAGTGCCCAGTCGGCCCAAGACAAGTGTAGAATTTTTGCCATTGCACCAAAAATTACGACAGATGCACCGGTACATACAAAAACGTTTACAAGTCTCATTGTTGTTTGAGCTGGTAAGCCAAATATTTTTTCTTGTTGAGCTGACATGTTTTGAATTTTTATGAATTAAAAAAGTTGAGATGAATATTTTGTAATGGAATTATTTTTTTGTTTTTGGCGCTAAATCAATTACGGTTCTAAATCCGATATAAGATTTTGCGGTGTCTTGGTATTCGTAAGCGCGCGCACTCACTTGTAGAGCGTTACCAACGTCTTTCCAGCTTCCGCCTCTTACTACTTTACGTTTCATACGAGGAGGATCATTTTCGTCGGCTTCAATTCTAACATCCGGACTTAAGTCTGACATGAAATTGTATGAACCTTCATAAAAATAAGAAGCCGTCCATTCTGCAACGTTTCCAGACATATTATACAATCCAAAGTCGTTTGGCCAGTAAGCAGTTGCTTTAACCGTGTAAAAACCACCATCTTCAGGATAGTTACCTCTACCAGGCTTAAAGTTTGCAAGCAAACAACCTTTTTTATTTCTTAAATAAGGAGAACCCCAAGGAAACATGGTACTTGTTCTACCACCTCTTGCTGCGTATTCCCACTCTGCTTCGTTAGGTAGTCTATAATCACCATCAACGGCGATTTTCTTTTTTGCAAAATCTGCATTTTGAATATGTGTTCTCCAATGACAAAAAGCAACCGCTTGTTTCCAAGTAACCCCAACTACTGGATAGTTTCCGTAGGCCGGGTGTGCGTAGTATCTTTTTGCTAAAGGTTCATTGTAAGAATAAGAGAAGTCTCTGATCCACACTAAGGTATCAGGATAAACAGGAACTGCATAACTCACAATCTGATCGCGACCTTTTTGAGTTGAATTGTTCTTATTGATTTTAGCAGCGGCAGGTAAATCAAAATAACGAACCCTGTATATCAAACTATCTGGATCGATTGCTAATTTTCTAGTCAACGGATTTTCATAGGTTAGGCCAGTTAAATTTGCCAACTCCTTATTATCGTACTTGTACAAAGCTGCTTTTTTCCAGTTAACAGCAGTGGTATCTGATGGGTTGTTTAAACCAACTCCAGAAGTAACTTTGTATGCAAGTGAATCACGCACCCAGTTTACAAACTGACGATAGTGGTTGTTTGTAATTTCAGTTGCATCCATCCAAAAACCTGGAATAGACACCATTCTGTTACGATTGCTGTAATTAAAACTAACGTCTTCATCACTTGGGCCCATGTGAAATGTCCCAGGCGGAACGTATACCATGGTCCTAGGTGTTAACATACTTTGCTTCGCTAAAGGAGCAACACCATGCAACTGCCCATCATCAGGGACCCCCTTACCTTTGTTTTTTCCAAAGAAGCAAGAAGTCAAACTCAACGTAAAGAACGCCAAGGTAATTGTAGTTAAATATCCTTTCATCTGATCTATGTGATTTATAACAGTGACAAATATAAGTTTTGAAACAACAGAAACCTGAGTTTTAGCGCTTAAAAACCAATAAATTAATGATCCAGGGTAAAATTCTATTCAGTAGTAATTTTTTTAATGTTTCACTGTGTTGCGATGGGTATTGCCCAAAACCGAACTGCAAAATAGTTGATTCCTAATTACACAATTGCTAAAAAACTGTCAAAATCAGTAATTTGATGTAATTGGCAGGTTTGATTTTCGCACAATTGAAACGTAACCTCTTGATTATCAATTATTTTTTTAGAAATAGCCGAAATACTCGTTAACCGATTTTCTGAAATATTTATGATTAAATTGGGTCGATACAAGGGAAGTGCAGCTTCCAAATAGGGCAAAACGCCCGGACCAACAAGGGTCAATTCCCTCAAACCGACCACTTGGTTCATTAAAAGGGATGCCCAAACCCCAAATGAACCCGGATGTTTGATAATGGCAGGCAAAAGTGATAAACAAGTCCCTTTGCATAAGGACAAATACTCGTCATTACCGTAAGTAACACTTAAGTGAAATAGATTACTAGCCATTACAGCATTACCACTTGGGGTGGCACCATCGTAGACTTCTTTTTTTCTTACGATGACATCTGCTTGGGCATCGTGAGTATAAAAGTAAAAACCAGTGCTAGATTCGATAAAATGCGCATTCACAAATGCTGTGATTGTTCCTGCTTTTTCAAGCCAATGAAAATCACCAGATACGGTTTGTAGTTGAATGAGCGCTTCAATTAAATACGCATAATCATCTAAAAATGCAGGCGTTTTTGCAATTCCATTTTTGTAGGTGTGCAACCAACCATCTCCATCTGCGGCTTGGAAACAATCAAACAAATGCGCCATATTTTTTTGCGCACGTATCAAATAATTTTTATTTCCAGTTGCGGCATACGCTTTGCTAAACGCCGTATTCATGAGTGCGTTCCAGCCTAGTAATTGTTTATCATCTGTTTGAGGTCGAACCCGTTTATTTCGCTCCACCATCAAAACAGTCTTACAATTTTGAATGGTACGTAGTAGTGCAGATTCAGTGATATCAAAGCTTTGCGCTACAACCTCCGCTGATTGTGGTGTATGCAAAATATTGGTATGCTCCCAATTTCCATTTTCAGTAACACCGTAATACGCCATAAATAATGGTGCATCATGTTGTAGTAACTGCGTAATTTCTGCAGCAGACCAAGTATAAAATTTTCCTTCTACCCCTTCACTATCCGCATCAAGTGCACTTAAAAAACCACCATCCTCACCCATCAACTCTCTTTCAACAAATTCAAGTGTTTCAGTAATGGCTTTATGGTAAGATTCTTTCTTTGTTACTTGATAAGCTTCTGCTAATGTTGTAACCAAAAGTGCATTATCATATAGCATTTTTTCGAAGTGCGGTGCGAGCCACTGAACGTCGGTACTATATCTAGAAAAACCACCACCCAATTGATCATATATACCGCCTTCAATCATTTTATCCAAACAAACCAAAGCATGATCCAATGAGGCTTGATGTGTAGGATTAAAAAAGTGATACTTTAATAAAAAACGAATCGATGCCGTTTGCGGAAACTTAGGAGCGCCGCCAAAGCCACCCCAAACAGTATCAGCCTGTGTTAACAGCGCAGATACAGCAGCATTTAAATCACTCAAAACAGGTGCAGCAATGGCACCCGTTTTTTGAAATCCAAATCCGTTTGAACTTAATAAATGCTGGGTTAACTTATCTGCTTGCGCGTCAATCTGAGCTCTATTTTCTTTAAACCCTTTAGACACGCCCAGCAATACATCTTTCCAACTAGCTCTATTGTGCATGGGCTCAGGCGGAAAATAAGTGCCTCCATAAAAAGGCCTTTTATCCGGTGTTAAAAAAACATTGAGCGGCCAACCTCCACTACCTGTCATGGCCTGAACGGCATCCATATAAATATGATCTAGATCTGGTCTTTCTTCTCTATCAATTTTAATATTTACAAAGTGATCATTCATGATTTTGGCGGTGGCCAAATCTTCAAAACTTTCACGCTCCATTACGTGACACCAATGACATGCCGCATATCCAATACTGACTAAAATAGGTTTGTCTAAATCTTTGGCGAGTTGTAAAGCTGCTTCGCCCCAAGGATGCCACTCCACCGGATTGTAGGCATGTTGAAGCAGGTAAGGACTGGTTTCCTCAATTAATAAATTGGGTGTAGAATGATTCGTTTGCAAAAAGATTATTTTTTCGCCACAAGCGATTGCAAATAGTGGTCCAAAGCGGCTACTAAACTTGGTCTTTGAGGCGCTGGCGCTTTAATGTCTAAGCGTAGTTTAGCATCTTCCACTGCTTTTGAAGTATTACTACCAAAAGCGCCGATGACAACTTTGTTTTGCTTGAACTCAGGAAAATTATCAAATAAACTTTTTACACCGCTAGGGGTAAAAAAGCAAATAATTTCAAACCCTTTTTTGGCAAACAATGGTGTAATATCGTTGCTAATGCTACGGTACATGAATGCTAAATCAAAACTGCACTTGTGCAGTTTAAGCCAACCACATATATCATTGTCTTGCTGATTTTCGCTACATACATAGAGAAATTTTTCGTTCTCTTTGTGTTTATTGATAACGTCAAGCATGCTTTTACTAGATCCATCTGCGCCGTAAAATACCTTGCGTTTGCGGTACAAAATAAATTTTTGAAGATACAATGCAACGGCCTCCGTGATACAAAAATATTTTGTGTCTTGACTGATAGAAACCTTCATTTCCTCTGCAGTGCGAAAGAAATGGTCAATGGCATTTCTGCTGGTAAAAATAACCCCAGTGTATGCTGCAATATCAATTTTTTGTTTTCTAAATTCTTTAGCAGGAATACCATCCAGTTTTATGAAGGGATGGAACACCAGTTCAACCTGGTACTTGCGCTCTAAATCGTAATAAGGAGACTTATCACTTTCCGGCTTTGGCTGAGAAATTAAAATTCGCTTTGGAGCAACCGCTTTAACAGCTGTACCAGTTTTTGATCCGATTTTTGCCATGCTACTTATCTAGGGTTGTGCAAAGTTAAAAAGTTCCGCTAATAAAATCCATCATCAGTTTGTATAAAACTAACATTGGAAGTACTTCGCAGGTGCAAAGGTACAAGAAAAAATGGAAGGCACTCACCTTCAAAGAAGCCCGAACGATGGAGAAGGATACAAGGTACCTATATACAAATAGGATACTGATTACGATTATGGCACTATTGTAGGCGAAATCTTGAACAGATAGAGGCGAAAAAGCCAATAACAAGATAACTGGTATTAAAAACACCCCCATTACTTTATTGGTCAGAAAAACAATAAAGCTATAGTTGCCAATGGCTTCTGTTTGCGAAAACAGCCAACCAGAAAACCATAAAAATAAAAACTTGAACAAATAGAGCCCAGCAAAGATGGCAGCACTATATGCAATGCAAGCATACAATGATACATCTACCCATGCATTTTTAACCGCAATGAGCGATACAAAAATAGAGGCGTTTAGAATAAACAAAATATTACTAAACAGTGAAGCCAAATTATTTTGCTGGAGTTGTTCTCTAGTTTGTTTTTGCCTTACAGGACTTTGGAAAATGAGTTGAAAAACATTAGAAAAGTACTTTGGAAACGTTACTTTAATAAATGCCAAATAGAAAAGCATACCAATAATTAAATAGAATCGTCCGTCATAATTAGGAGCTATACGAAGTTCATTGATTCGAAAAGAAGGCTTTGTTTGCATGGGCAAGTATGGATGCGTCATTAGCTTTTTAAACGACGCGGTATCCCTAATTTGCTTTTTTTTCTGAACGATGAATAGCGAATCTGATATTCTTTTGTTACTGACTTTAGAAACCGAATCTGCAGAAGCTTTTTTGGAAGCGGTATCAATAATTGCAGTGCTGTCCGGTTTTTGCATCGCCATCAAGCTAGACCCCTTGAAAAGGGAAGCAGTCAAAAAAACGATGATGAATAACAAATAACGGACTTGCATGGTTGCAAAAATAAGGAGCTTCGTCTAACATCAACCGCATAGTAGCAACTATTTGGTAGATTTGCAATATAAACATTTACATGGCAGGCATTTACATTCATATTCCTTTCTGCAAACAGGCATGCCACTATTGTAATTTTCATTTTAGTGCTTCTACCAAATTATTAGACCCCATGGTAAAAGCAATTTGTAAAGAAATAGAACTACAACAAAGTTTTTTTGAAGAACCAAACCTAACTATAGATACTATATATTTTGGTGGTGGCACGCCTTCTCTATTGCCCACTCAAGATACCGAGCAAATACTTGCTGCCATTAAAAAGCACTTTACCCTTTCTCCAACAGTAGAAATTACACTTGAAGCAAATCCAGATGATATTTCACGGGAAAAACTAACCTCCTTTTCATCCATCGGCATCAATAGACTAAGTATGGGTGTGCAATCATTTGTAGACGAAGACCTTATTTGGATGAACCGGGCGCACAGATCTAAAGCGGCTATGGAGGCGATTGAACTAGCAAAAGAAGTGGGGATATCAAATATTTCGATAGATCTCATTTATGGTATCCCTACACTTACCACTGAAAACTGGATACAAAACATTGAAAAAGCCGTGGAACTAGAAGTGCCACATTTATCTTGTTATGCATTAACGGTAGAGCCTAAAACACCGCTCAATGCGCTTATATTAAAAGGTGAAAAAGAAGATATTGATACAGCAAAGCAAGCTATCCATTTTGATCTACTAACAAAACATGCTGCGCAGGCTGGATATGAACATTACGAACTTTCTAACCTTGCATTACCGGGTTACAGAAGTAAGCACAATACCAGTTATTGGCAACAAAAAAAATACTTAGGTATTGGACCATCTGCACATTCATTTAGTGGCAATACGCGTCAGTGGAATATTGCTAATAATGCACTTTACATCAGTAGCCTCGAAAAAGACATAGTGCCCTTTGAATCAGAAATTTTATCAGCGGCCACAAAGTACAATGAATATATGATGACATCACTTAGAACCATGGAAGGATGTTCATATGCATATGTACAAGAAAGATTTGGAGACAACGCAGTTAACAGAACAAAAAAAATAGCAGCAGCCTATATTCAAAAAGGTCAATTGATAGAACAAGGCGCCTATTTACAAGCAACGCCGCAAGGAAAGTTTTTTTTAGATGGAATTGCCGCCGATTTTTTTGAAATATAGCAGCATGATTAGCATAAAATTTTCTCAATCTCTGCAAAACCAGTTGATGCATGCACATGCTTCCATAAAATCTGATAGATTGCTGTAGCAATAGGCATTTCGGCGCCGTACGCCTGATTGATTTCGAAAATACATTTGCTAGCATTGTAACCCTCGGCGACCATATTCAATTCAAGTTGCGCTACTTTAACAGAATATCCTTTACCAATCATGTTACCAAAGGTTCTGTTTCTGGAATACAAAGAATAGCAAGTAACAAGTAGGTCACCTAAATACACTGAAGCATTATAGTTAGGGGGCGTTGTCGTAATATTTGCACCTTCACAATGATCACATTTTTGTAAAAAACTAGCCATTTCATTGGCGCAATTGGCAATATAAACGCTTAAAAAATTATCGCCATAATCAAGTCCATGCGCAATACCAGCACCCAATGCGTAAATGTTTTTTAACAC
>Ga0208481_1000311_pt1 | contig 14968 bp, 10 predicted proteins | sample LakMenEpi02Jun10_FD_150662 | JGI IMG/M metagenome (GOLD analysis project Ga0208481, IMG submission 150662) | Freshwater microbial communities from Lake Mendota, WI - 02JUN2010 deep hole epilimnion (SPAdes) | ecosystem: Environmental > Aquatic > Freshwater > Lake > Epilimnion/Euphotic zone ... | reverse complement strand
TCCACCCTTAGCAAGGGGAAAGGGGGGTCTCCTTAGTAACAGATTCCTGTTGTTGTTTAGGAGCAACCTTTTGTAGTCCAAAACCTTCAAATAGTTCATTGTTACCTTTCCCCCCTTGCTAAGGGGGGACTAAGGGGGGTCTCCTTAGTAACAGATTCCTGTTGTTGTTTAGGAGCAACCTTTTGTAGTCCAAAACCTTCAAATAGTTCATTAAGTTTCACGGTCAATCCTAAATAAGCACCTCCAGCAGCACGACTTCCTGAAAAGTCTCTATCTTCAACTTTACCAAAAGCATAACCAGCAGCTAAACGCAAATTAGGAGTTAGATAATAACCAGTTTCTAATACAAATCCTGTCTCCATATAATTACCTTGAGTAATTAACCGCGATTCTCCTACCAAATCTAGACTGTATCCTAAACGATAGGTAGCACGGAGTTGAGACAGATTTACAGAACTTGTCCCCACCAATTCATTAGATAAATAGGAGGTACTATTGCGAAAGGCATATTTACCATAAAATTCCCATTGCCAATTAGGAGCATAAATAGTCTCCACTGCAAAGGTATGATCTGTTGCACCTGTACCTGTACCCAAAAGAATAGAATCAGGAATTGTAGCGGGATTTTGACGATATTCATAGCGGAATAAGGCGTTAAATTGGTCACTATTAATATCACGATAAGCCAAACCCATTTTCACATTTACTGAATCTCCTAAACCTAAATTTTGATTAGCTGAACTAGCTTGTTGATAACGAGCTAAGGCCGTCAAAGAAGGAGAAACTTTACCTGTAATACCGCTTGTAATTACAGTATTTGTCCCACCAGCAGAACTGCGATATTCGTATTTGGTACTAGCTTGAAAATTAGGATTATCTGTATACTCCAAACCAGCGCTATAACTATCACCACTATTAAAACTAACCGAAGAACCAGCTTGTCCAAAAGCAAAGGGTTGAGAAAATTGTTGACCACTAGCAGTACGGTTGAAGAAACTACCAAATACGTGTTCATAACCAACATTTAAAAGCAAGCCCGGAGCAATAGTTAGGCGGTTTTTCAGTCCAATAGCTCCCTGGGTACTCATTTCATTAGAACTACCAACGATAGAATACCGTCCTGTTAAAGAGGTATCCGCGCCAAGTTTTTGCTCACCATTGAGATTTAAACTGGTGACAGAGTTACCACTAAATTGACCACCATTAAATATTTGATGACTTAAACTGACATTAACCCCAGACATAGCAGCCCAATTCAATCCAAAGGTAGTACGAGCCGGGTAAACACTATCTTGTTGACTGGTCAGACTAAGCTCATTTTGGGCTTGGAAGGTGAGACTTTTAGCTAAAGGTACATTTAACCGCGATCGCAGTTGTTGAGAATTGGTGTTAGAATTACTAGAACTCATCCTGTCTTGACGTTGACGATAAATCCAATCTAGATCTACACTAGACTGACCAAATCGCTGTTGTACTCCCGCAGTCACAGTAGTTAGTGAATTATTAACAGCACTTCCTGTGGTTGCTTGAGATTGGGGGGTAAATAATTCTTCAAAGGTATTCCTCGCCACCGGTGCAAGTCCAAAATTATCTTCATGGTCATATTGCCACCGCAGATTTGTACTATTTGTCACCTTACCTACGGCTTGCACTCCATAACGAGTTTGGCCAGGAACAAAACTAGTCGTGGCATTGTTAGCAAACCCTGTATCTACTGAAGTATAATAAGTCCGTCCTGTCAAAAATGAGAATAACTGTCCTTCTAGTTCTAAACGATAGGCTTGACCGCTAACTGGTCCCAATAACTCAGAAGAGTTCTGAGAATGGGCATATTCTGCGGTGAGTTTACCCGCGTTTGTAAAGGATATTTGGGTATCTGCTCCATAAATCTGAAATTCTCGCAGACCTTGACTTTCTTGTAAAAAGGTTGTTCCTAACCAACTTTGTTTTTGGTCTGCTCCACTCAAGTTATATTGCAGACGACTTGCATAAATTTGACCGTCGGAGTTTTTGGCATCATATTCATAACTAACTATGATTTTGCGGACTAGTATTTGTCCATATTCATTCACAGCAGTTCTAAAAATGGGCGATTTAAAAAGTACAGTTCCCCGATCATAATCTATATCATAGTCTGTTCCGCGCTCTAATTTTTGCCTTTTGACCACCGTTCCTGGACGATTTAGTTCTTCTAATTCTAGGTAAATGTTTTCACTACCACCCACTAAAATCCGTCGGGACAGGAAGTAATAACCACTAGTTCCGTCCGGGGCTATGGTATCTCGTTGGAAACCTTTAACGTATTGGCTATAAAATCCTGTAATGGCTAGACTGCCTAGGTTATAATTTGATTTAAAGCCGTTTAGTTGGCGACTGATGGAGGTAAACTGCTGTGATGGTCGTGCAAATTCCTCAGTATTGTAATCACCCCAGGTCAAATAATCGGGATTAGCGCCGGGAACTTTTGAGGAACGTTCTAAGCGGACAAATACACTACTAATGGACGGGGTAACAAGTTCGGATTTGGAACTATCACCATTAACGGGGTAAGTCTGATTATTAGAAGAACCGGTAGCAAATAAATTAGTATCACAGTCACAACCTTCATTTAAACTGCGAGAACTGTTATAAGCACCAGTAAACAACCATTCACCAATAGAACCGGTGGCAAAAATAGCAGAATTAAAACCGAATTGCGGATCATTATTCCGATCAACTGGTAAAAAATCACGATACCGACTATAATAGTCTGTACCCTTTGCGCCGAGTCGTAGATCTATGAAACCAGTTAATAGACTAGGACGTAAAGCAGTTTCAAATTGTAATTGGGTAAAGGCTTCGAGTCCCGTGGTAATGGCGCTAATTCTCACCGTCTGGGCTTTGTTATCTGCTAATAATTTGGCGGTAAATAGCCCCTCTTTGGCTTGGACTTGAAAACCGGGTTGATCTGGATTAAGGTCAGCATCAATGAATTTTCCGGCTGTGGGTGTTAAAGTTATAACAGCGTCTTGATTGGAGCGATTACCATCTTTATCTAATAGTTGCCCCTGAATTATAGCGGTAGAACGACCATCAGCAGGAATCCGACTGGACAGACTTTCTATTTTTAATTGAGTGGCTGCTCCTGTGACGGATATCTGTACTGTGTCGGTTTTTTCTCCTATGGTCGCAGATAGGTCGTTTTGTCCTTCTTTTAAGCCGATACCATACCAAGTTTGCGTTACTAGTTTGGTATCAGGATTGGTTTCTGTGCGGCCAAGTAAGGACTGTTCTACTAACTGTCCATTAACTCGTAATTCTATTTGACTACCAAGACTAAATTGGACAATTACAGAAGTGGAAAGGCTATTTAAAACTTCCTCTGGTTTAGGAGTAAGAATTTTTACAATTTTGGTGACTTGAGTGTTTTCGGTGTTTGTGGTGTTTGGGTCTAAGGGAATATTTACCCCCCTTAGTCCCCCCTCGCTAGTGGGGGAAACAAGAGTATCTACCCCCCTTAATCCCCCCTTGCTAATGGGGGAAACAAGAGTATCTACCTGCTTTGGTTCTTCTTTGCTAATGGGGGAAACAAGAGTATCTACCTGCTTTGGTTCTTCTTTGCTAGGGGAGGAAACAAGAGTATCTAGTTTTTCTGGAACTGTGATATTAGTCTCTCTTGTGTTTTCTGACCGGGGAGAAGTTATAGTTTGGCTAGATTTACTGTCCGCGCTTTTGTCTTCTTGATTTTCGGTGCTTGTTAATTGATTTGTATTTTCTGCTTTGGCTAAATCATGAGATAGTGCCGAACTAAGGGACAAGAATACAGTTCCTGCCAGTAGTTTAATAAGATAGTGATGATAACCTAAAGATTTCATGGTGTTTCCCCCTCTTCTTGGAATGTGGGAGTAACAGCAAAGTTCATTTTTACCATGCTACCAGGTGCTATTCGTACTAAGCGAGATTGACTATTTCGTTCTTTGAATTTTCGATTGGGCGCTAGGGTGTATCCTGGTAAACTGCTCAGATCTAAAACTCCCGTATGGGGTCCGGGTAGAACATTTATCAGGGAAAATAAACCATTGGCATCAGTAATTATACGATTACCATTTTCTAGAGAAATGACTGCATTGGGGATTCCTGGTTCTCCTGGTTGTTGTTCACCGTCAAAATTCTTATCGACAAATACCCGGCCGATAATTATTCCACAATCACTGGTAATTCCCCCGCGAACTTTCAAATAGTGTGTTGCAGGTCCATCTTTAACGGTTATATTAGGATCATCCTTTCTAGATGAAATTACGGTAGCACTGTTTAGTCCTGTCCCCCGTTGAGCATCATTAGTTAGTTGTACGGCATAAGCTATATTAATACTTTTATTAGTTTCAATAGTTGTATTAGCACTAAATTTGATGGTACTGCCATTTTGAGTAGTTTTAATATCTACCACCTTACCATCTAATTCTGCTCGTACGGAATTAGGTAGAAATCTAAACCCTAGTGGTAAGATGTCTGTGACTACTATGTTATTTAGCGCTACATCTTGAGAGGTATTTTTCGCTGAAATCCGATAAATCGCCGTATCTCCTGGTTCTGCTGTAGCGCGATCGCCTGTTTTTGTGATGCGTATCTGATTTGATTGGCACATTCTCAGATCAAACTTGAATCCTAATAGGTCGGTTGCAGCGTTATTTACGATTTGTGTGTTTGTAATGGTGGTACTATTATTGACGCTAATGGGTTTACCATCTAAAGAAGTAGCCCTATAAGAAACAATATTATTTGCATTACTTAATATCTCTAATTTGACCATTTGTTGCTGATAAATGGAATTAATAGGTGGATTAATTACAAGAATGTAGGTTTTACCAATATCAACTTGACTCTTTGTAGCATCAAACAAAAAGTTATACACACCTTTATACTGTATGGGGTCATTACCGACGGGATAGGGATTAACGTTTTTGCTGTTTGGTGGTATTCCTTCTGGTACACCATTATTGGGGATATTAGGAATTTCGCTGGTTGTCAAAGAAACTAATTGTCCTGGGTCCGTACCTGTTGGTCCACTAGGTTCATGAAGACTGACGGAAAACCCGGTGTAGTCAGGTAAAAGCGCCCCTCCACAGCCAAGAATCTGGCCGATAGGGTCAATTAAGGAGTTATCCGCTGGAACCATGATAGAAGTCCCCTCAACAATTTTAGTTACTGGCTGATTATTTTTATCAGTATCTTGATAACCGTAGGTATAACTAGCTTGATTGTTAAAATTAAATTGTCTCCCAGTCCGGGTTTGTGCAACAGCTACAGGTACACTAGTCTGTAACATACTTCCCAGCAATACACAGGCGGTTAGAACTTTCGACCAACCACCTTGAAAATTCCAAATTTTGATTAGCCAATGAATATTCACGGGTACATCTCATCTTTAATAACTTAAAAATTACTCTTGTCGGTTGTCAGTTGTTCGTTGTCAGTTGTTCGTTGTCAGTTGTTCGTTGTCAGTTGTTCGTTGTTCATGACCACTGACCACTGACCACTGACCATTAACCACTGACCATTAACCACTGACCATTAACCACTGACCATTAACCACTGACCATTAACGAACTTGAGTTTCATAAACAGCGGTAAAAGTTTCTTTGCTCTGGATAGACGGAATTAATACCCGAATGTGAGTATAAGCCGTTGCTGGTGCAGGTTCGGTGACTATTTTACCATTGCGAGTTACTTTCACGGTAGGTTTTTCTACAAAAGTGCGTTGATTGTCAATACTGTATGTCACCTTCGCATCTTGATTAGAAACCTTTATTGAATTCAACACATACACCATTTGTTTAGGAATGAGTGGATTAAGAGTCACATTTGGAATGGGTTTATTACCGTTATTAATTCCTGTCAAGGTGTATTGCAAAATGTCCCCTGGACTAACAGTATTACTCTGTAAAGATTCCCAGGTTTTAATTTGCTTACCTTGTTTGTCTTGACTAATTACCTGTTTTTTTGCTGACAGTTTTAACTCCAGTGGTTGATTTTGATTATTACTTTGAGCAAGCGCACTGGTAGACTGAGATATAAGTGCTATTCCGGTAACAGGGTTAATAAAAGGTACAGCAATGACCAGGGCGCAAGCACTTAAACTAACTATGGAAAAATGTTTCATTTTTATACTTCCTATTATTTAAAATCAGTTATCACAATTTTTACCCCCCTTAGTCCCCCCTTATAAAGGAGGGGAATAAGAAAAAATCCATTTTTACCCCCCTTAGTCCCCCCTTACAAAGGAGGGAAATAAGATTTGTAGAAAACCCAACATGAGCGTTTGGTCGCGCTGTCGCTTAACTTAAACATTGCAAGAAATGAACAACGTCTTGCTCTTATGGTGCTTTGGGGAGGGTTCGAGAGGGTTCAAAAATACATCAATCATGACTTTTCAAACACCCTCTAAATAGTTTCCTAGTTTAATTTGCGTTGGAAAGTGAATGTTCCCGATGTTTGTGGTGCAATAGATGTAGTAGGACTATTTACATACTTGGTAACATCTGTCGCTGGTGTTGCACCACTTATATCTCCGTTAGGGGTGAAGGTAGTAGTAATAGCAGTGGCTGTTCCTATGACATTGCTAGTATCAATGATACCGTCGTTATCATTATCTTTTGCCCAGTTGTTTTTACCATCACCAGGAGTAGTGCTGAGATCACCTTGCTCAGTAATCACAACGTTCTGAGCCTGCAGAATCACGTTACCGGTTCCAGTACCCTGGCTAGTAGATATATTCTTGTAGCGGATTTCGTACTGAATAATGTTACCAGGAGATGGTGTTCTAGCTTCGTCTGCTGCGGCTGGATCAGGGTCAATGACTATGCCTGGGACTGTAGTTGTATTAGTATAAGCTGGTGTGCTATTAAAGTTGCCTTGAGTTCCTATCACGTCTGGTCCTGTTCCCTTGAGAATCTTCGAGAACTTAAGCAATTGCAAGAAGCCAGTATATACCCTATCAATTGTAATGTTAGTTGCAGTACCAATAGTAGCGGTAATAGGTACTGGATAGCCCCATTCTGTATCACCTGTATAGTCAGGCAAGGTATCTGTTGACAACTTCGTACCAGTTGGCAGATCTACTTCCACACCATAGTTAACAGTAGCACCAGTAGCAACATTAGGAATGGAAATGAGGGTGCCACCAGGTGCTATAGTAAATGATCCTGAACCAGCTTGATCATAGGTATAGACAGCAGAGGCACTATTATAAGTAATAGTTACTTTTGTCCCTGTTGGTAAATCCAACCGATTTGCTGGTACGGTTGGTGCTAGTGTAACAGCGTTGAGAGCACCACTAGTATTTTGAACTGTGTTAGTGAAAGGGACTGGTGCTGGGTCAATTGTAGAACCAGGATTTGTCTCCGCTGGAATCAAGGAAGACTTGTTAGTGAAGTCAGTATTAGTAGTTCCATCGGGACCTGTAGCACCAGCAGCATTAAGAGGTCCATTTAATACGCCAGCAACAGGTGTTGTTGTCGTAATTGTAAGCTGGTTGTCTTCACCACCAGGTCCTGTACCAGTATTATCGTTATTTGTGTCAATTCCTTGGGAGGCTGGGTTAGCAACCCCATCGATGATATTTGCAAGCACAGCGGCTGCATTTGTAGGTAGAATACCATTCGTGGATGCTGCTCCAGGTGTCATATTACCAACAGTACCACTGTAGTTACTGGGATTTTGGTCACCTGATTCGTCATAAACTGGTAGTTCACCAGCACCAGGTGTTTGACCAACTAACTGAGCAATGTTGTTAATAGTCAATGTTGTTGCTGTTGTTCCTGCTGGTATTGCCAGCGGAATAGCGAAGCCAGTAACAGTAGTACCAGCAGAAATATCACTAGTAGCAGTAGTGTCTCTCACGAAACCGACTCTTGTTACGGTTGTGAAAGCAGGAGCAGTTGTAGTCCATGCAGCAGAAGCATCAGTTGGCTTTACTCCAGCAACTGGGGCGGTAGAATAAACTGCTGTCCACCCAGTTGGGGCAGTAGGTGCTGCTGATAATACCGTACCAGCAGGAATTACGTCGGAAACTAAAATGTAATTGCCGGGATTACCGCTATTAAGACCGGTAACCGTCATTACATAACCAGTAAGTGCTTTTGGTGTGATTCCTAGTCCAGTTACGTCACTACCTTCAACTCGTAAACTCAAATTGTAAGTAATTCTATCGTCCGTGATAATAGTAGTGTCTGCGCCAGGATCGTAAGTAGCAGTTTTCAGCAAAGTAGCCAAAGCTAGATTGTTTATATTACTACCAACTGTACTTGTCTGTGTGTTACTAGCTTCCCGTGTGCCGTTAATTGGTACACCAGCTATTTCATCGACAACAGTAGAAGGATCAGAGTTATCTACGGTGTAAACGTCACCACCATTGTTAATACGGGCTACGTTTTGATTGTTATTAGGTGTCTCACCAAGTTCTACAGTAATCGGATCATTAGCATTAGCACCAGCCTGGACTGTGACTGGGACTTGAACCAAGACTGTTCCACCCACAGGGATTGAAGATGTAATAATATCACCAGATATCACTGCGTAATTCTTACCACCATCAGTACTATAAGACAAGTTGCCAGCAACAACAGGTCCAGTAGTTGTGGCTAGGTTAGGTATGCGGAATCTAGTGGGGTCGTTACCCACGTTCTTAATTGCGAATGTGTAGGTAAGGGTATCACCAATCTTAATATTATCCGCTGGTGTGCTATCTACTACACCAACATTAGATATTGTGATACCTGCTACTTCTGCCACCGTTACCACAACTGGGTTAGATGTAGTATTAAGAGTTGTTCCAGGGTTATTAGGATCGTTGTAAGTCGCTGTTGCTGTGTTGCTAATAGTTTGTCCAGCTTTTGTTCCCTCAGCAAGGGCTGGAGCTACGAAGGGGAAGAATCCGTTAGCTATAAAGGCTGTAGCTATCAAAGAACGGAATAATTGAGATTGTCTACAAGTTAATGACCTGCGGGTATGTGTCATATTGATGTCCCTGTTTGGTAAGTAGTTGAAAGTTGAACAATCTGTAAGTTTAGAAAAACCGACATTTCGACCTTTCCTTAATAAGTGAAAAGTCTAAGAAATCAGCCGTTTTCTCTAATATTTGATCGGTTTACTCAGTCTATAAGTATTACTCATCTGTCTTAGGGGTTTTTATAAGTCTTTCTATTCTCATCCTGAATTGACCTGAATTGATAGGTATTCACTTTACGGATCAACAATAAATTATTTCCAGTTGTTCTGTCTATAGTTACTAATGTTTTACGTAGATAACGAATTTATTTTCAATATAAGTATTATAAGCAGTAACAAGAAGTGAATTTTTATCAATAAAATTGCTGTCAGTATTACGGATTTTAATCAAATAAAAAGCTACTAAAAATACATTTATGTAGTATATTTATGTGAATAAATATACTAAACATATCTCTTGTCTTTTGATCACAAAATTACAATGGAATGTTATTTATACTGCAAATCAATATGATGGACAGGGTAGAATATACAATTTCTGCAAGAAAATTTATTTTTTTTTGCATAAGTGCCAAAAATCTTTATAAAATATTTATATTTCATAAAGATGTAGCTGTATCTTAGTAAATATATAGCCTCAGTATATGGCTTTTCAGTCTCATAAAGTACACGCCAATTAATTCTCTGTTCCCTGCTTATGAAAAATAAAAAACTTTGTATGTCATGAGCATGGTAATAAGTGACAGTAATATCTATAACAAACTAGGAAAACAGTCTAAAAATCACTTAAAAGGGACAAAAATCGTTTTTATGAGTGGGGAAATAATAGAGAAAGTTTAGGCATTTAAAAAATTAATGAATTAAACCCGATAAAAATAGTCGGGTATGTTTGACGAGAATTTTACTTTGTGTTAGTATCATTCCAAAGTTGACGGATATCCAGGGGAACGAAAATTATGACTCAGGCGATTACAAACCTCAACCAAGCGAATGTTTCTATTCTCAAGGCTTTGAAGTGTAAAGAATGTGGAGCAGAATACGAACTAAAAGCGACTCATGTATGTGAATTGTGTTTTGGACCGTTAGAAGTCAAATATGATTATCATCTTATTAAGAGCTTGGTCAGCCGAGAAACTATTGAAGCTGGTCCTAATTCTATTTGGCGCTACCGTCACTTTTTGCCGGTTGCTACTGATAACTTTATAGATGTAGGCACAGGAATGACCCCTTTGGTACGTTCCCACCGTCTAGCCCGTCGTCTGGGTCTAAATAAACTTTATATTAAAAATGATGCCGTCAATATGCCCACTTTGAGCTTTAAGGATCGAGTGGTATCAGTTGCCCTCAGTAGAGCCAGGGAATTAGGTTTTACGACTGTTTCCTGTGCTAGTACAGGTAACTTAGCCAATTCTACTGCAGCAATTGCGGCCCATGCTGGTTTAGATTGTTGTGTATTTATTCCTTCGGATTTAGAAGCTGGTAAGGTCATTGGTAGTTTGATTTATAGTCCTACGCTCATGGCAGTCAAAGGCAACTATGATCAAGTTAATCGTCTTTGTTCAGAAGTGGCCAATACCCATGGTTGGGGTTTTGTGAATATTAACTTGCGTCCTTATTATTCCGAAGGTTCTAAAACTTTAGGTTTTGAAGTTGCAGAACAATTAGGTTGGGAATTACCAGATCATATAGTTGCACCCTTGGCTTCTGGTTCTCTATTCACTAAAATTTATAAAGGGTTCCGAGAATTTGTAGAAGTTGGTTTAGTGGAAGATAAAGATGTCCGGTTCAGTGGCGCTCAAGCGGAAGGTTGTTCTCCTATTGCGACTGCTTTTAAGGAAGGTAGAGACTTCATTCAACCAGTTAAACCAAATACAATTGCTAAATCAATTGCTATTGGCAACCCGGCAGATGGGGTATATGCTGTAGAAATAGCCCAAAAAACCAATGGTAATATTGAATCAGTTAATGATGCGGAAATTATCGAAGGTATCAAACTTTTAGCAGAAACCGAGGGCATTTTTACGGAAACCGCAGGGGGTACAACCGTTGCTGTTCTGAAAAAACTAGTCGAAGCTGGCAAAATTGATCCAGATGAAACTACAGTAGTTTATATTACTGGTAATGGTTTGAAAACCCAGGAAGCAATTCAAGGTTATATTGGCGAACCTCTAACAATTGATGCCAAGTTAGACAGTTTTGAGCGGGCTTTAGAGAGATCCCGTACGCTTGATCGCTTAGAATGGCAACAAGTTCTAGTTTAATCATTTTCCCAGATTATCAGGGTTTGGCAGTGCTAAACCCCTAGTAAGCAGGTCACACACTCACTATTAACGTTTAAACAATGCCCGTAAAAGTTCTAGTCCCCACCGTTCTCCAAAAATTTACAAACGACCAAGCTGTTTTGGAATGTAGTGGTAGTAATATTTCTGAATTGTTTGATTACTTGGAAGTAAGCTATCCTAATATTAAGGGGCGCTTGCGGAAACCAGAAGGAGAACCTTTACGGTTCTTGAATTTCTATGTTAACAGCGAAGATATTCGCTTTTTAGAACATACAAAAACACCGCTTAAGGATGGTGATGAGGTGAGTATTGTTCCCGCTGTTGCAGGTGGCTGAAGTATATACAAAGGCTTATCCATATCCTGTTATCTTGTTCCCAGTGTTCGACTGGGAATGGAGTCCAGAAGCGCTTTCTCAAAAGTAAATCAATAAAATTGCAAAATTCATGGCTATGGTATGTCAAAATAAAAATAACTGACTACCTGAAAATTAGCAATGGCAGAAGAAACCACACAAACTCCAGTAGAAAGCGAAAAAACCGCCGCTAAAGCTGCCAAAAAGGAAAAAACCCCAGCTTTGGAGGATAAGCCTTTTGAAGAGTTTATGCAGCAGCATTATCTCCCAGCGTTGGAAGCAGCAATTAATAAGGAAGGTGTACCAGATATCAAGCTGACTTTTGACAAACAGAAGTATTCTATCATTGGTTTTACTTCGGCGGAAGAATGTTGGCAAGTTATCGGTTCTTGGCAAGGGGGACAACGCCAGTTTAATGTATATTTCCCGGAAGAAAATATTCAAGGGAAAAAGGGTTTTTCCTGTAATGAAGGTAAAAAAACCAGTACCTTGGAATCTTTTTTGATTGACGAGCGGAAAATTACCCTAGATTTGTTAGTATCTCGGTTGGTCTATCGTTTGAATGGTCAAAAATGGCTAGGTAGAAATTAGTTACTAAAATCATAAGCCACGACTCCAGGAATGGGGTCTTTTACTTATTATGCTTTTTTGAAGAAAAGTCCGTCACGAGCATTGAACTTGTGACTTTACCTTTAACAAGGGTGTGCTAATGGCAAAATTTAGGTTTTTCTAAGGGTTACAGCTATCTAACCATAAAATAGAGACGTTTGATTAAACATCTCTATTTGGTGAATAAGATTAAATAACAGGAGCGGCTGTAAGTATAAACCACAGCAATAAAGCTAATACCAAAACACTGATTTTAACGATTAGATACGTATAAGCATGAGGGATAAGAAAATCTTGGGTTGTCATATTCCACCTCTACTTACTAGCAATTAACTAGTTATTTAACAGTGGGAGTCTTTTTTCTTACTCCATTTTCCTATGTTTCTATTATCGCTTAAAAATGAGTTAAATAGATGCTTGGCAAATTTTTCTTAACATTTCTTAGCTTTATTTAGTATCTGGTCAGATTTATCAAAAAGAAGCTAATAAACCCCTATAAATCCCAATTTTTCAATTTAGCTAAGGCATCTTCAGCAGCAGCTTTTTCTGCATCTTTTTTATTACGTCCTTGACCTGTTCCCCGTAATATTTCTGTCCCGTTCACTACTTCAAATACATCAGACTTAAACACTGGTGTATGAGACTGTCCACCTATTTGTTTTGTGTTATATTTGGGAGGATTTATGTTACCGCTCCTTTGTACCCATTCCTGAAAGCGGTTTTTTGAATCTACATTTGAACGAGTTTCTACAATGTCTCCTGATACAGAATTAAATAATGGTTCAACAATAACACGAACAGGTTCAACGTTACAATTATTATCTAAATAATAAGCACCAATTACTGCTTCAAAAGTGCTACTTAGTAAGTTAGGATTTTGAAAACCTCCATCTCTAATTGTCCCTTTTCCTAATCTCATTCTGAAGTCTAGACCTACTTCAAGAGCAAATTTTGCTAGTTGTTTTTCTTCTACCAATCCAGAACGCAGACGAGTTAATTCATCTTCTCCTTTTTGGGGGTGACGACTATAAAGATATTGTCCACTTATGAAGTTAAGAATAGCATCACCAAGAAATTCTAAGCGCTCGTTATGTTCTCCTTCTCCGGGATTTTCGTTGACATAAGAACGGTGTGTGAGCGCTTGACGGAGCAGTTTTTCGTTATTGAATGTGAGTAGTTTGTGCATTTGTTTTCTAGATTTACTATGTTCAAAATGAAAAAAACCGCAAGGTGCGGTAGTTTTGGTAAAATCCAGTTTATTTAACTAGGTTTTAAAAGCTATATCAGGCAACTAATTCATTTAACTCAATTAGAAATAATTCCTGATTTTGCCTTTGGATTTTACCTGAATTTACAACAGCATCAACAAACTTACCAAAGTTCTTAAATTTCTTACCATTAGGTGTAGAGATAGAACAAATACCTTGATACTTGGGGTAAAGCTGACGCATTAATTGACTAATATAACCATAGTTTGTTGTTTTACCTTGGTTTATTGCTTGTTTGACAGTTACAATTAAATATTCTACAGCTTCATTGTAACTAATTTGATGATTAATGACAGTAGTGTGATCTTGAGTTTTTTTCCCAACTAACTGAAATAATTCATCTATAAAGTAAAATTCATCAGCACGTTCCTTCAGCTTTTGTTTTACTTTACCTATTTGACTAAATATTATGAAATGTTTACCCAACTTTTGACCATTACTAACTAATTTTACAAAATCTCCATCTCCCGATACTAGAATAAATATATCTGGAGGTATATTACTGTCAATATCCTCTAGATAATTAGCCATTAATTGGTTGTCAGCACTGTTTTTGAGATCACAGGGAACATCAAGACATTTATAACCAATACTATCTAGATCATCCATTGCAGCAAATTGATATTTACAATGTGAATTGTAGTAGACATTTTTGGTAATTAAAACGCCCTTAGATTTGGCAAATTCCAGCAATAGTGTAGCTGTATCTCTATTTAATTGAGTATTCTGAAAATCAACATAGATGGAAACTTTCAATTCTTGCTGTTTGGCTTTTTTAGATATTTGTAAAGAAGAAACTTTCATTTGATTAATACCTTGATTTCTTGAATTAAAATCAACAGGTTCAATCACATATCTGTTATAGCGGTATGTAGTTAGATGAGTTAGATCATGATCCCCTCTCAGTTTCCAGGAGGAGTTTGTGTATCTGGCTCATGGGAGAACCGCTATAGTAACAAAACAATGTGGAAAAGAAAACCAAAAAATTGGCTTTCTCTCATTGAGCTTCGCTATGTTAATCAGTTTCAGTCTTAGTAACAGAATTCTTTCCTGATAAATCTCGCATTATATCTTGGTATGAATATTCATCCGGGAATCAATACCCAAAGAAAGACATAATGCAGGACTCATCAAAAATTAATACTGGTGCTAAGACAATTACCGAAGCTTACGCGTTAGAGCTTTGCTTGAGACTGTGATTATTTAGCTGTCTTAATCTATAGGATATCACAAAAATCTAAAAAATATCAATAAAAATATCAATAAAAATCTAAAAAATATCAATTAAGTTTTGTTAAGTTAAGTCAAGCAACCTTAAGACCTGATATAGATAGGCTCGTCAAGGGTAAACTGAGGATGGTAAACTAGATGGTGACCGAAAAGACGGGACACAAGCCCCGTCCTTCTAGGACGGCTTTATGTTAAAATTTGGTCATAGTCGCCTTATGGCATTGGGAGACTTTAAACGGAC
>Ga0208481_1000307_pt1 | contig 15076 bp, 15 predicted proteins | sample LakMenEpi02Jun10_FD_150662 | JGI IMG/M metagenome (GOLD analysis project Ga0208481, IMG submission 150662) | Freshwater microbial communities from Lake Mendota, WI - 02JUN2010 deep hole epilimnion (SPAdes) | ecosystem: Environmental > Aquatic > Freshwater > Lake > Epilimnion/Euphotic zone ... | reverse complement strand
CCCACCAAGGGCCCCGGCCCGGCGATCGCCGCAAAGTGATGACCAAAAACCACCCACTTCGGCGTCGGCACGAAGTCCTTGCCATCCGCACAGGTATGCGCCGCCGTCGCCCGTTGGTCATCGACCGCCAACACCTTCGCCACCAACCACGCGCTGTAAAAACGATAGGCCACCGCAAAGGTGCAAACACCGGCCACCACCAACCAAATCGCATTCACAGGCTCACCCCGCTGAAAGGCAGCCACCCCGACCGCAAAGGCCCCCAAAAGAGCAATCATCAGCCATAGCATCACGCGCAAAATTTTCATCATACACCATCGATAACGATCGCCCGCGACCCTGCCAAGAAAGATCATCCGCACCTTGCCAACGCGATGGCTTCGTGGGAAACCCAGCCATGCACGGCCCCATCCGATTTCTGCTACCACTCCTCCTGCTGGCGTCCTGCACGCCCTACGAACCAGCAACCGCACCACCTCAAAAGAAAGAGGCACCAGCACCGCCACCAGCAGCAGCAGCGATCACTGCAACACCGCTGACCGAAGCACCAAAAATTTTCGAAAACACTACCCCGCCCGCAGCCCCCACCCTCGTCACGCGCAACCTGCCAGAGTTCAACCTCGAAGGCGTCGCATTCGATTCAAGAACCCACCGCCTCCGCATCATCGATCAAGCCGACGGCCCCGGCACCACCTTCACCGATGCCGCCCACGCCGGCTCTTCGCGCAACGCACTCGCCGCAATCAACGCCGGATTTTTCACACCCGAAGGCGAACCGCTCGGCCTCCTGGTCGCCGCTGGAAAATCAGCCGGATCATGGAACTCAGCGACCTCGATCGGCAGCGCGATCTGGCACGAATCCCACTCGGGCACCTCACGCATCAGCCGCCGCAACGAAACCAATCCGGCCGCCGCCAAACAAATGCGCGAAACCCTGCAATCCGGCCCGATGCTCGTCGATCGCGGCCTCGCCGTCAGCGGCCTCGAGTCCGATAAAACCAGCGCCCGCTGTTTCATCGCATGGGACGGCGGCACCCGCTGGTTCATCGGCCGCACATCCCCCTGCACGCTCAAAGCGCTCGCCGAGACCCTCGCCTCCGGCAAACACTGCGGCTGGACGATCCACCGCGCCATGAACCTCGACGGCGGCCGCTCCTCCGACCTCTGGATCTCCTCCCGCGTCAGCGGCGGACCTCTCACCTCACGCCCACCATGGAACCGCCCGGTCCGCAATTTCCTGATCCTTGTGCCACGGGAATGACCCCACGCGATGGCGGAAAATCCATCAATCCTCTTGGAAATCCATACCACACTTGATAGAGTCCGACCGTTCACAAAAATTTCATGCACCCTCGCCGTCATGCCCTGCTTCTCATGACCATGGCATCAGCCCTCTGCCTGAGCGCCTGCGCGTCGCGTCAAAATACCACCACGGCGACCACCGATGCACCGAAGCAGAGCTTCACCTCGAAGCTGAAAAAATTTCCGGTCGTCAAGCTGCCAAAACTTCGCATGCCCGGGCCATTTTTCGGACCCGACATCAAAATCGTCGAACCCCGCGAAAAGGATCTGAAAAAACTCCCCAGCGGCAGCGAGCTGGCCCAAGCCTACCGGAAAAAACAACGAGGTTTTTTTTGGATCGTCGGCGGACCAATCAATTTCGAGGAGCCCGATCTCCCCGCGCCCGGCATCGACATGGGCGAGGACCTGCTACCGCCTTTGCCGCAGTGAGCGCCGCGGCGATTACTCCTCATGGTGGTTGCAGCCGATTCCCGGCTTGATCCATGACCGCTCTTCGCGGATCATCCTCCCATGATTCGCTCGGTCATGGCCCGACTCGCCTTCTTCGCATTTTTCATCAGCCTTTTGTCATCCTGCGGTGGCAACCCGCCACCACGCGCCATCCCGCGCGGCGAGGCCTACCGTCAACCGGTCAGCAACACCCAGGGCGTCTCGGCCCCCACGCCGATTCCGCGCAACCCGCCGCCACCGATCGTTGGCGAAAGCGCGCTCGTGCTCGATGTGCAAAGCGGCCGCGTACTCTACGCCAAAAATGCCGATGTCCCGCGCGCAGTGGCCAGCACACAGAAAATCATCACTGCACTCTGCGTGCTCGACACCGGCAACATCGACAAACCGGTGACCATCTCGCCCAGCGACCTCAACTGCGAACCCACCCGCCTCAATGTGAAACCCGGCGATGTCTACACCCGCCGCGAACTCCTCAAGGTGCTCATCGTCAAAAGCGCCAACGACGTCGGCCGCGCACTTGCCCGCGATGTCGGCGGCGATCAGGAAACTTTCGCGATGCTCATGAACCGCAAGGCGGCCTCACTCGGCATGCGCAACTCGCACTTCCGCAACCCCCACGGCCTCACCGAACCCGGCCAATACTCAACGGCCCGCGACATGGCCATCGCCGCCCGCGCCGCCTACCGCAGCCCACTCGTCCGCGCCTATGCCAGCACGAAGTCTTATACCTTCCGCTTCAACGATGGCCGCACTCGTTTCCTCGAAAACACCAACAAAGTCCTCAAGACATTGCCCTATTGCAACGGCCTCAAAACCGGCACGACCAACGCCTCCGGCCGCTGCCTCGTTTCCAGCGGATCCCTCGGCGGACGCTCGGTAATCGTGGTCGTTCTGAAGTCAAATAGCCCCAACATCTGGACGGACTCAACCAAGCTGCTCCGCTGGGCGCTCGAGTCATCGCCGTCGTAAAAAAACCGACGGCACAAAAGGCCGCACTTCCACACACTCCGCGCCCCATGCCCATACCCAAGGAGGAACTTGCCCAGCTGCGCGAGCAAGGCCTCGAACGAGTCCTGAATCCGCTCGACTCACCCGCCGGCATCCGCGTGATCCGTTCCGGGAAAACTTTGTGGAACTTTGCGTCGAATGACTACCTCGGCCTCGCCTCCCACCCGGCCATCGCCGAGTCGTTCATCGAAGGCATCAAAAAATTCGGCACCGGCTCCACCGCCTCACGCCTCATCTGCGGCACGCTCGCCCCGCATCTGCAACTCGAGGCAGCCCTCGCCGAAGCAAAACAATCTCAAGCCGCGCTGACCTTCAGCTCCGGCTTCGCCACCGCCCTCGGCATCATCCCCGCCGCCGTCGGCAAAAACGATTTCGTCCTGCTCGACAAACTCTCCCACGCCTGCCTCATCGACGCAGCCAAACTCTCCGGCGCAACGATCCGCGTCTTTCCCCACAACGATCTCGCGAAGCTGAAATTCCTGCTCGCATCGATCCGCGCCAAATCACCCGACGCACAAATCCTCGTCGCCACGGAATCAGTCTTCAGCATGGATGGCACGATTTGCCCGCTGTCGAACTTGCTCGATGTCGTCGAAGCATTCGACGCGATGTTGCTGCTCGACGAAGCACACGGTTTCGGCGTCCTCGGCCCCAGCGGCATGGGCCTCGCCGAACAGGAAAATGTCGCCCACCGCATCACCTTCCAAATGGGCACACTCAGCAAAGCCGCCGGCCTCTCCGGCGCCTATGTCTGCGCTTCACAGGATTGGATCAAGCTCCTCATCAACAAAGCCCGACCCTTCATTTACTCAACCGCCCCACCACCGGCGATCGCCAGCGCCGCACTCACTTCACTGCAAATCATCCGCTCAGATGAAGGGGACGCACTCCGCAAAACATTGCGCGAAAACATCACCACTCTCACATCTGGCGATTCCCAAATCCCCATCATTCCCCACATCCTCGGATCCAACGAAGCGACACTGTCCGCGGCCAACGCTCTCATCGACGCCGGCTTCCTCGTCCCAGCCATCCGCTTCCCCACCGTGCCACGCAACACCGCACGACTCCGCGTCAGCCTCTCCGCCGCACACCCGCAAGATGCCATCGCATCACTGCGAGAAAAACTCACGGCCTGATTTCGGCCGCGCCCAACTCACATCCCGGGAATGCCCAGCCCGCCCGTGAGTTTTTTCATTTCTGCCGCAGCCTTTTCCTTGCCGCTGTTCACGGCATCCTGCACTCCCTTGAGCACAAGCTCTTCGAGAAATTCCACATCCGCGGGATCCACCACCGAGGGATCGATCCGGATCGACAACACATCACCCGCGCAGTTCGCGGTGACCGTCACCTTCCCGCCGCCCACCGATGATTCGACAGTCTGCTTGGAAAGTTCTTCCTGTTTGGCGGCAAGCCCGGCCTGCATCTGCTGGGCCTGCTTCATGAGTTTGGCAATGTTCATAATGGAATGGTTGATGAGTGTGGAAAAATTTTCACGCGCCGACAATTTTGCCTTCGAATTTTTTCAAGGCAGCCAACACGAGCGGGTCCTGATAAAACGAATCATCGGTCGACGACTCCTTGGGTGTCGGCGCCTCGACGATTTGCCCTTTCGGCTCGGGCTTCGGTGGCTCTGGCGGGGCAATCGGCTCGCTGACCTCGGGGGCTGATTCGATCAACGACGCAAGCGAATCCAACGCTGATGATTTGGATTTCGCGGCAGGTTTGGCCACCGGTTTAACTGGCACTGCCGCCACGGGCTTGACCTCTTCAAGCTTAGGCGCTGGTGCAGAAGCCGACACCTGTGCCGCCTGCGTCGGAGCCACCTCCACCGGAACGGAAAAATCGTCGCCACCTGCACTGATGCCTTTCTTGAGGACCTTGATGACATCGGTGATGCGAAATTCTCCCAGCGACTGGATCGACTTGATCACTCCAAGTTCGAAATGCAGGCGCTTGTTGGTCGCCCATTTCATTCGACTCTCGGTCTCGGCAAAGACATCGATCGCCGCCAGAATGCGATCTGCTTCATAGGCCGAACTCGCAGCCAACAAGGCTTGCCAAAGTTCGGCAGGAATCCCCTCGCCATCGGCCGCAGGATCCAACTTCGCCACGAGCAAGGCTCGCAGGCAACCGATGAGCTCGCCCAACAATTGCGAAAGATCACGACCACTCTCGGATTCTTTCTGGATCAACGACAAAGCGGTCGGCGTGTCGCGCGATAAAAGGGCGGTAGTGAGATTCGCAACCTTTTCACGCGAGGTGAACCCGAACACATCAAGCACATTTTCCTCAACGATCCGGTCACCGCAGAACGCCACAAGCTGGTCGAGCATCGACTGCGCGTCACGCATGCCGCCATCCGCCCCCTTGGCGATCGCCCACGCGGCAGCCTGATCAAGATCAATGCCCTCCTTGCCCGCAATGTGCAGCAAGTGATCGGCAATCAACTGCGTCGGAATCGGCCGCAAATCGAAACGCTGACACCGCGACAAAATCGTCGGCAAAATTTTGTGCGCCTCGGTGGTCGCAAAAATGAATTTCACATGCGGCGGCGGCTCTTCGAGCGTCTTGAGCAAGGCATTGAACGCCGCATTCGAAAGCATGTGGACCTCGTCGATGTAATAGATCCGAAACTGACCCCGACTCGGCGCAAATTTCACCGAATCCCGCAACTCGCGCACCTGCTCGACGCCATTGTTTGAGGCTCCGTCGATCTCAAGCACATCAAGCGAACGCCCTTCGGCAATCTCGACACAGACATCTTCGTTGGGATCGAAATCCACCTTCGGCCCGCTGGTGCAATTCAAGGCCTTGGCAAAAATCCGCGCGGTCGAGGTCTTGCCCGTACCCCGCGGCCCGACAAACAGATAGGCATGCGCCAGACGGTTTTGCTGGATCGCATTGCGAAGGGTCACCACCACATGATCCTGACCCAACACATCGTCAAAGGTCCGGGGACGGTATTTTCGGGCAAAAACCTGATAGCTCACGCGCGCCAGTGTAGGCGGCGGGAAGATTTTGTCATGACCGAGTTTCAGCGAAATGGAAATTTTACCACTCGCCCTTGAAAAGCCCGATTTCCCACCTGCCCGGGGTTGAAGTGTCCACCAAAGCCGCTAGAATTGCGGCAGATGTTCTCCATCAAGGGCAAAAATATTTCCTGGATCCAAGGCGCATGCCTCTGCGCCACCGCCTTCATCGCGGGCGGCCTGATCGCCGCATTCGGGCTCAAGGCGCCCGCCAAAAAAGAAAGCAAGGCCACGCCCGCCATTCGCGACACAGCCAAGCATTCGGAGCTCGAAACCAAACTGCGAGCCGAGATGGAATCCGAACTGAAAAAACGCAGCGCCGAAATCGAAAAGAAATCCGCCGAGGAAATAAAAAAAATCAAAGCCGTACTGACCCCAAAAACACCCCCTGCCGGGCCCATCACCGACGTTCGCAAACTTCGCATCGGCATCCCGTTCAAAACCGAAGTCAAAGTCGAACCCGGCACGATCTCCTCTCTCGAGCGCGAACAACTGGAAAGCTACTCGGCATACTACCAACTCAGCCTCAAGCGCCCCAGCCCCGCCACCACCGTTCCCGAACTGATCAAAACAAGTCCAAACCTCCCAACTCTTCTCCCGGGCCTGCCCGCCCTGCTCGAAAAAGCGGAGGTCTCAAAATGGTTCCACACGCTCTACGACAACAAGATCACCCGCATCCGCCGCGACGCGACCTCGCTCAACGAACTGCTTAGCAAACACAATTTCTACGACTGCGAAACAATCCTCCATATCCGCAGCCACACAGGCAGACCGGTCTTCTTCATGCAGGCGGAAATGGATGTGGTCTCCGACGGCTCCGATGGCGATCGCCTGGCCCAAATGCCAGACAAAATCGTCAACTCCACCCACTACCAACCGTTCACCAGTTTCGCATGGCCAAAACAAAGCCAGACACCGAATCCCATGATCGCCGGTTGGCAAAATCGCCTCGCCGGGGCCCAGAAGGAACTCGCCGCGGCATCCACACCAGCCGATCGCAAATCATGGCTGCGCGACCGCATCGCCTATTTGAAACGCGGCATCGATGACATGAAGAACCGCAGTTTTCTCATCGCCGAGCACGACCCCTTCATCGTGATCCCAGTCAACATCATCCGCGACAACGACCCCTTCGCGCCAAAGGCCGGCGACTACGCCGTGATCGTTCACAACGACAAAATTTACCCCTCGATCGTCGGCGACGGCGGACCCACCTTCAAGGTCGGCGAGGCTTCACTGCGAGTCGCCCGCGAACTGAACGCAAACGCCTCACCCTACAGCCGCCCGGTCTCCGACTTGAAAGTAAGCTATGTCGTTTTCCCCGGCAGCAGGGACTCCGAACGCAAAGCGCCGAACTACGAAAGATGGCGCCAACGCTGCCACGAATTGCTTCAGGAAATCGGCGGTAGCAGCACAAGCCTGCACGCATGGCAGGACACTCTTCCCCAAGTACCTCCACCGATCACACCGATCCAAACCCCACCCGGCTACCCAGCCCCGATCAATCCTTTTCCAACATCCGCCTCACCCTCTCACGGTTCAACGCCGCCAGTACCCGCATCAACAACACCAGACAAACCAGAGTCACCCCCAACTCAATCAGCGGAGCCAACCCTCGATCCACCTTACCGCTGAGCACATCGAGCAGGTGCGGAAAATTTCCCAAGCCCCGGCCCGCACCCAACAAAGCCAAGACACCGGCACCAATGATTCCGTGCCATTGCGACTTGAGGGAAAACAATCCGCAAATCAGCAAGCCGCCACCCAATGTCAGCGCTCCGTGCAAAAATCCCAGCGCCTCGCCGCGCTCAAGCACCCGCATCGCGAAAATCCCAAGGCCGATCACGACCACGCCGCTGAAAAATATCTGCAATCTCACAGGCGAAATTTGATGCATCCCCATGCGATGGCAAGCACGACGATCCCGGGTTTACATGCGCCGCCCAATCACGCAACATCCCAAGCAATGACCCGATACTGGCGCGAAAACAAATGGCACGATGCCGATTTCCTGCCCATGAGCCCCACCGACCGCGGCCTCACCCACGGGCTCGGACTCTTCGAAACGATCCTCGCCATCGACGGTTCACCCGCACTACTCGACCGCCATATCGCCCGCATGCTCACCTCCTGCGAACGCCTTGGCTGGGGCAACCCGCTACCAAACAACCTGCGATCCGCAATCATCTCACAACTCGCCGCCGCGAACCTCGACCACGGCCGCGCCAGAGTCCGCCTCGCAATCAGTGCCGGCAGCGGCCCGCTAGCATGCCCCAGCATCGGACCCGACCACCTCGTCTGGATCACAGTCTCCCGCACCGATGATCCACCCACAAGCATCACGCTCTGCAAATCACCCTTCGACCAACCAAGCCATTCATTCCTCGCCGGAATGAAGTCGGCCTCCTACGCAGACAATCTCCTCGCCCTCAACGACGCGCGTCAACGCAACTTCGATGATGCCCTCTACCTCGACGATAAAATCCGCATCCGCGAAACGACCACCTCCAACATCTTCGGGGTCATGGACAACACGCTCCATTACCCGCCCGATGACACCGGCTGCCTGCCCGGCATCACGAGAGCACTCATCATCGAACTTGCGGAAAAAAACGACATCAAAGCCGCAGCCACATCCCTGACCGAAAACGACCTCATGGCCTGCGATGAGGTCTTCATCACCTCCGCCATCCGCGGCGTGGTCAGCGTCTCGCGCTACGAATCCACGGAATACACCCAAAGCACCATCACCGACACATTGCGCGAACTCTGGCAACAAGCCGTCACCGCAGACGCCGCACGCAACAAAGCCTGATCCATCAAAAACCATGGCCATCGAATCCTTCTCGACCTTTCACCCAAAGATCCACGAAAGCGCCTTCATCGCCGCCAGCGCCGATGTGATCGGCCGCGTCACGATCCACGAGGAATCCAGCGTCTGGTACAACACCACGCTCCGCGGCGACATCAACGAAATCACTCTCGGCCCACGCTCCAACATCCAAGACAACGCGGTCATTCACCTCGCAGATGATTTCGGCTGCCACATCGGCGAACTGGTCACGGTCGGCCACTCTGCCATCCTCCACGCCTGTACGGTCAAAGACGAAGTCCTCATCGGCATGGGCGCCATCGTGCTCGACGGATCGGTCATCGGCGAACGCTCGATCATCGGCGCCGGAGCACTCGTCACCGGCGGCACGATCATCCCACCCGGATCCCTCGTCCTCGGCTCACCCGCCAAAGTCGTCCGCACCCTCAGCCTCGACGAACAATCCAAAGTCAAAGACTGGGCTATCAAATATGTGAAAGGCTCACGCGAATACCTCGCGAGGAGATGATAGGGGATTGGCTATTCGTTATCGAGGAAGTGAAAGAAGCGATTTGTCCCTCTTTGGGATAAAGGCATAAACGGGACATTGGATTTCCCCACTCGTGCCTCCATCCATCATTGCGCATCATCATGCCTGCTCCACTCAATGACCCGCGGGTCATGACCGCTCACATCACCACGAACAAATGCCTCAAGGTCCGCTGGCAAACCAATACGCCAATCCATCATGCGGCCATTCCACATCAAGCTCAGCCGTGACGCGTGCAGAGCATGACGCGGCAAAAGCAGACTCTTTTTCAGTGCCAGCGTCCATCCGTCTCGCATCCATTCGATATATTCCGAACCATCGCTAGAATAAAGTTTGTCGCCCACAATCGGAAAGCCGTCATTCGCCAAATGCACGCGGATCTGATGCATCCGCCCGGTTTTGGGATAGCAACGGACCATGGCATGACGCCGCTCGCCGATTTCAAATCGATGCTCGACCTTGAAACGCGTTAGGCATTCGCGGCCCGCAGGGTGTACCACTTGCCTGACCCAAATCGCCGCAGGCCCGAGTTCACCTTCACGCAAAATTGGCTGTGCATTGGTCCACTCGTCCAAATCAGGCCACCCAGTCACGATCGCAATGTATTCTTTCTCAACCTCGCGCCGTTCGAAAATGATACCTAGCTCCCTCGCTGTGAGAGTGTGCTTGGCCACCATGACAAGCCCGCTCGTGTCACGATCCAATCGGTTTACGATCGCCGGTTTTGCGCCATTTTCCATTTCAAACGCCAAGAGGCGCTCAATCCCGCCAAGCAAGGTCGGCTCGGGCTTGCGATTGGCCGGGTGCACAATCAAGGGTGCCGGCTTGTCCACCACAAGCCAATCGACCGACTCGTCGACCACCGAAAAATCCACCACAACCTGCAAGCTCACCCAACCAAGTCACACCAACCAGCCGCACCGCGCAATCTCTTGTTGCATGCTATCGTCCACATTCATCAAGCGACATAGGCAATATGAAAAAAGGGTTGCTTACCGCTCCGGCAAGCAACCCTTTAAGTTTGTTGATTCTCGATCGATCAGATGGCTGCTTTGATCGAAGCCTTGAGGGATTCGTATCCGGCGCGCAGTTTAGCGATCTCCGCCTCGGCTTTTTGAATACGGTCACTCATTTGGATAAGGCTGGCAACCTTTGCGGTAAGGGCCGAAGAAACCTTTGCCGACGACTTGCCAGCTGGTGTCGCTTTGGCATTGGCGACTTTGGCGACCTTGTTGCCGGACTTCTTGAGCCAGGTAGAAACGGTGAGAATGGAAATGTTGAACTTCCGCGCCGCTTCGCTCTGACCTCCACGGCCATTGCTTGCGTTGTATGAGTTCACGAAATCGATGACCTCCTGCTGCTGGTCGGCGCTGTAACGCTTGCCTGCGCCTTTCGAGCCCTTCTTGGCTCCGCCCTTGGCTTTTTTGGCGGCCTTTTTCTTTGCTTTTGCAGGCTTGGCAGCTTTCGCGGCTTTGGCAGGCTTGCCCTTCTTCTTGGAAACTCCAGCAGCCTTGAGCCAAGCACCGATGGAGATCGGAGTGACCTTGAATTTGCTGACAGCAGCACTCTGGCCACCGCGGCCATTGGCCTCGTTGTATTGTTGCACGAAATCAACAATCTCTTTCTTTTGCTCGGGCGTATAACGCACGCCGGCTGACTTGCCTTTCTTTGATTTACTGCTCATTGCGCGCGCAACTTGCATGAGTTAGAAACTTATTGCAAGGAAAAGTTTTAATAATGATTTGTTATAAAACTCTAACCGATTCACCACACAAAACCTGCCCAACCCTCTTCATTTCCCGGGTAAATCTCCACTCGATCTCCGCAATCCACCATTGCATACAGGGCAATCATATCACTATTGGTCATGCGAATGCAGCCATGGCTGGTCGGATATCCTATGGATGATTCATGATTGGTGCCATGAATGTAAATATATCGATCCATGGTGTTAAGGTTCCACGGATCCATGCCATCAAGCCTCAGAATGCGGGTAAGTATGAGATCATCCGCCGATTTCTCGTCCTCCTGCCAGACCCCGCAAGCGACGCGTGCTTTGAAGATGGTACCCACCGCTTCACCATCGCCGATCTTTTCGGAAATCCTGAAGCGCCCAGTGGGAGTTCGCAAACTGCCTGCTTCACAACCCATGCCCTTGGCGGCAGTCGATACCGCGAAGCGGGCCAGCAAGCGATCGCCGTCAAAGACAAACATCTGCTGGCCACTCACGGATACAACGATGCGTTTCATCATTAGGAAGCGGGAGATATGACCAACAATGCGTTGTGACCACCCATGCCATTGGAGACCTTCGCCACGGGCCCGGGGACTTCAAATGATTCATGCGGCAAAACAAATCCCTGCGGCGCGCTCAGCCCTTTCACATTTCCCGGCAGGCGGCTGTTTTTCAAAAAACCGGCAAGGATCGCGCTCTCGAGCAAGCCGCTAGCACCGATGGTGTGCCCGGTAAACGGCTTGAGCAAAATCAGCGGTGGCTTTGCATCGGTAAACACGCGTTGCATCCATGCCGGATCAGCAACTGCTTGAACCATCGTGCCGGTCGCATGCGGGCAAAGTGCAGACAAGCCACGCGTGAGGTCATGAGTGAAAAGTTCCGAGCTACGACCACCATCGGTCGGAATGCCCACCGGATTTTCGGCATCGGAATTGCATGCGTAGTGAAGCAATCGCGGATGATTTCCTTCACCGACCTCAATCGCCATTGCCGCCGCAGCTTCTGCGGGCACAAATCCGGTAGTCGATGAGTGATATGGATCCAGCTGCGCAGTTTTAGAAAGCAAACCCGAAGACGCATACTGATCGAGCAGCATCGGCACCAATGGCAGATCCACCGCCACCGCTAATGCGCGCGATGCGAGACCGCATTCGAGCATCATCATCGCCACGCCCACCGCATCAAGCCCGGCGGCACAACCACTGGCGACGACGTGATTCGGACCCGTGATGCCAAATTCGATGCTGATCGCCGATGCCGGCTCGCTGTGAATGGTGTTGCTGGCAGCCATCAAGCGAAATGGCCTGCGCCCGGGCCACGGCCCAAGCCAACCCGCCGCATTGCCACGACTCGTCCCGACCACCAACGCGGCATCGCGCAGATCGCTTTCACTCCAGCCCGCCTCGGCGATCGCCTCACGCGCCGCATGCAGGGCTGCCATGGTCGCAGGACCCCATTTGCGACTGGTCAGGCATTCACGATCCGAAATCCATGCGCCAGGCGTGGCCGCGTGCGCGCTGTCATTTCCCAACAAATCACCAAGCGGCCGAAATGGCACGATTCCGTTCGCGATCGAATCAAGATGCGAAGGCAGATCAACACCGAGCGCCGACAAGGCGCCCAGTCCCTTGATGGAAAATGACTGGCGGATGCCCACGGGTAGCAAGATGCAAGCGCACCGCAAATCAAAATCCAATCAGCGCGAGCCGCCGCCACCTGCGCCTCGTTGACCACCAAAGCGCCCGCCAAACCATCCGCCGCCATTCAGAATGCGGTCCTTGTCAGCCTCCGGCAAAATTTGGCTTTGTTCGACATACACTTTCGCCGCTGCCGCATCCTCACGCATCCACCGAGTCGCGGCGATGCTCATCGAGCGGATTCGCTCGCCCTCGTCTAGGATGTTTTCGGCAACCAAGATCACCTGCGATGGATCCGCTGCGGTGTTGGCCATGACATAAGCCTGCAAGGCACTGTCCTGCACGTCTCCCGCCTCAAGCGCAAAGGCATACGCCAAGGCATTGGGCGCGTCCTTATTCACCCATGATGACATCAACTCGCGCATGCTCAGGCGCTTGGCATCATCGCCGCCTTGGTCTTGAAGAAAATCCGCCGCATACTTGGGATCATCGCGCGCAATATCCCCCACCACCTCCGCCACCGCACGATCCTTGGCCGCCCCTTGCGACATGAGCTTCACCTGCGCGGCAGCCGCTGCCGCCGCATCATCACTCGACAGACCAACAATCGCCGATGCCAAAGCCTCATCCTGCTGGCCGGCCGGAAGTGACTTGATCCATGCCTGCGCATCCTCGAAATTTTTCGCACCATAGCTTCTCGCCACACTACGAAACGCCTCGGTGAAATCCTCGCCACTCATCCCCGCAAGCATCTTCGACGCCTTGGCCGGATCCAACTTTGCCACCTCTCCCACCACCGCGCTGATCGCCTCCGTGCGCCCCTCACCCAAAGAACTCGCCCAAGCCATCGCCGCCGCAGGACTCTGCCGCGCCCACTCGGCACCAATGATCGACACACCACCGCGCCCACCTGCCGGCCCCCCATAGCCCATCATTGAAAACTCGCGCGGATTCGCCGCCAGATACGCTGCAGCTCCAGCCGGATCCACACTCGCCCAACCCTGTAGGATCGTCGGTTTCACAAACATCCCGCCAAAACCCATCGAACCGGAAAATCCCATCGCCGCCGTTGGGTCCAACTCCGCCCATCGCCCGAACAACAAAAATGACGCAAGCAAGCGCTCGTTCATCGGCAACTGATCCAACTTGCCTGCCTCACGCTCGAATTGCGACGGACTCAGATCGGCATAAAAATCAAGCATCGCCTGAACTCGCTGCGTGCTGCCCGGCGTCCCGCTGATCTGACTGATGCTCAGCGGCCGTTTCGCCCGCTTGGTTTCCCGCACCGTGGCGGATTCATGACGCGACCCTTGTTTCGCCTTCGCCGGACCCGCACTCTGCCCCTTTGACGATGACCCCACCTCATCCTTCTCCGATCCAATGTTCTGGCCAGTGACAAACCCACCAATCGCGCCAAGCACCAGTGCCAAGAGAGCAAACATCCACGGTTTTTTCATAAAATTGAAGTGTGACCGACCCATTCAACCACGATCCGCCAATTTCGTCGCAATGAATTTTCAGGACTTGCATCTCCCCTCGGATCGTTAATTCTTCGCGCCGCATGAGCCGTTTAGAAGGAAAAGTACTCGTCGCCCAAGGCGGCGGCCCCACCCCCGTCATCAACCAAAGCGTCGTCGGCGTCGCCCTCGAGGCACGCAAATTCAGCCAGGTCACATCGATTTACGGTGCCGTCCACGGTGTGCGCGGAATCATCGAGGAAAACTTCGTCGACCTCACCCGCGAGACCACCCACAACCTCGAGCAGGTCGCCGACACGCCGTCCTCAGGTCTGCTCTCGACCCGCGACAAGCCCGATGAGGAATACTGCGCCCGCATGTTCAAGGTCATGCAGGCTCACGACATCCGTTACTTCTTCTATGTCGGCGGCAATGATTCTTCCGACACCGTCCGCATCGTCAACGAACAAGCCCAGCAGGCAAACTACGAACTGCGCGCGATCCACATTCCCAAGACGATCGACAACGACCTGATGGAAAACGACCACTGCCCGGGCTTCGGCTCCGCAGCCCGTTTCGTCGCGCAGGCATTCACCGGCGTCAACCTCGACAACCGCGCTCTCAAAGGCGTTTACATCGGCGTCGTGATGGGTCGTCACGCCGGATTCCTCACCGCCTCATCCGCTCTCGGTCGCAAGTACTACGACGATGGTCCGCACCTCGTCTATGTGCCGGAGCGCGCCTTCGATACCGAGAAATTCCTCGCCGATGTCGATCGTGTGTACTCGAAGTTTGGAATGTGCACGATCGCTGTTTCGGAAGGAATCTCCGACAAAGACGGCAATCCGATGATCACCAAGCTAATGGGCGAAGAGCGCGATGCTCACGGCAACCTCCAACTCTCCGGCACCGGCGCCCTTGGCGACCTGCTCTCGCAGACAATCAAGGACGGCCTCAAGCTCAAGCGCGTTCGCTCCGACACCTACGGATACCTTCAACGTTGCTTCATTGGATGCCGTTCCGACCGCGACGCCCACGAGGCCCGCGAGGTCGGTGAAAAGGCAGTACAGTACGCGATGTGGGACAATGTCGA
>Ga0208481_1000299_pt1 | contig 15205 bp, 14 predicted proteins | sample LakMenEpi02Jun10_FD_150662 | JGI IMG/M metagenome (GOLD analysis project Ga0208481, IMG submission 150662) | Freshwater microbial communities from Lake Mendota, WI - 02JUN2010 deep hole epilimnion (SPAdes) | ecosystem: Environmental > Aquatic > Freshwater > Lake > Epilimnion/Euphotic zone ... | reverse complement strand
GTTCAACGTGGGGCTGCCTCATCGGCCTTCAAGCAGGCGTACCACACCGAAATGGAAAAGTACGCAATGCAGTTCGTCAAGCAATACCGCCAGGACACACAAAAGCACTAAGTTACCCTCATGGAAAGACGCGATTTTCTTAGAACGCTCTTTGCAACTACCGGGGGAATCATTATTGGGCCTTCGATACTTGCAGCGTGCGGCAGCACAACATCAAGTTCATCGACTGGCTTAATCATCGGAACTCCCGAATTGCCAGTCACTCTTCCACTCGTTGGAGAGCCAATTGCAGATGGTCTTGCCAATGAAGGCGGCACCATAGAGATTTTGAACTGGGCCGATTACACCAACCCAGAAGTGATCGCCGATTTTGAAAAGGCTTTTGGCGTAACAGTGAAGCAAAGCATCTACGACAACGAAGATGCCGCAATCGCAAAGTTGCGCAACGGAACATTGAAGCCAGACCTCATTATCGGCATGACCGACACTGCACTTGCACGACTCATGGCAGGCGAACTGATTCAGCCACTGAATCATTCATACATTCCAAACAAATCAAACTTGCTTGCTGGTTTGCAAAACCCGTATTACGACTTAGGTGCTCAGTACACCATGGCGCAGTTCATTTACGGAAACGGAATTGGCTACCGCAGAGACCGCATTGATCCAAGCGAACTTGCTGCACAGGGCTACGACGCAATGTGGAACTCGGCATACAGCGGCAAACTTGGCGTCACCGATTCATATCGTGACATCGTCAGCCTTGCATTGTTCCAAGCCGGCGTCACCGATGTAAACACAGGCGACGCAGACATTCTTGCAGCTGCACAAGAAAACTTGATCCGCCTTCGCACTGCAACAAACCCGAAGATCGATGTGCTCAGCTACCAGGAGCTACCTGCTGGCAACAGAGACATCGCATACACCTGGTCTGGCGACATTCTGCTTGCTCCGTTCTATTTGCCAGAAGGAACAACGGCAGATGTTCTTGGCTTCTGGTACCCAGAAGAAACTATTACCGCTAATGACTTCTTGTGCATTCCAAAAGCATCGGCAAAGCCAGTTGCTGCACACCAATTCATTAACTACTTGCTCGACAACGATGTTGCTGTGAAGAACCAGTCCTATGTTGGTTACCAACCTGCTCTCACCAATGTGAGCGCAGAATCATTGATCAACTCTGGCGCAATTCCAGAAACACTCATTGACGCAGTAATTGACGATGCCAAGTATCAGGCCGGCAAGCGTCTTGTCAGCCTCACACCAGAAACTGATGCTCTTTGGAGCGACGTCTGGACGACGTTTACCGCGGGCTGAGCGTGAACAAAGCCGCCCGACTTTGGGCAGCACTTGCCGCCCCCGGTGCATTTTGGCTGCTGTTCTTTTTTGCAGTTCCGTTTTACGCTGTGGCGTGCGTTGCCTTCGGTTCTATTGACCCGATCTTCCGCGATGCAATTCCGCAGTGGAACCCACTGAACTGGAGTTTCGGTGAATTCAATGCTGTATTCAGCAGCGTGACGAGTGGGCCATTACGTGGAGTGTTTATCCGCACCATTGTGTACGTCGTTTCCGCGATGATCATCAGTTTCGCAATCGGTTTTCCCGTTGCGTACTACTTGGCTCGTCACGCAGGCAAGCGACGCATGTTGCTCTTGCTGCTCATCATTGCCCCGTTTTGGGTGAACTATCTCATGCGCATGTTGGCATGGGTCAACTTGCTCAGCCCATCTGGTTTGTTCAGTCGCTTTGTCGGAATATTTGGCGTTCAATACAACTGGCTTGATGGCTCACCTATCACCGTCATACTTGGACTTGTTTACGGTTACATACCGTTTTTGATCTTGCCGTTGTACGCAACACTTGAGCGTCTTGACTGGCGGCTTGTTGAGGCAGCACGCGACCTTGGTGCAACATCACGCCAAGCATTTCGCGTGGTCACTGTGCCAATGGCCAAAGCTGGAGTGGCGGCAGCAGCCATCCTCATTGCACTTCCCATGTTTGGTGACTATTACACCAACGACCTACTTTCGCGATCGCCAAGTACCGAAATGCTCGGTAACCAAATTGACTATTACATCAACAACAGCAGTCAACCTCAGCGCGGAGCAGTTCTAGTGATCATGCTTTCCACACTGTTGCTAGTTGCACTGTCGTGGTATTTGCGCAGCACATCGCGGGTCGGTAAGGAACGTGTGCGATGACATCAGTTTCTACGCGCCGCGTTAAAGCACTCCCCATCCTTATTTGGGGTTACATCGCGTGGAGCCTTGTCCCCGTTCTTATTGCCGTTATCTATTCGTTCAACGATGGTCGCAGTCGCACCGTGTGGAAAGGCTTTTCGTTCCGTTGGTGGTTTGGCGATAAGTACGCTTCGGTTTTCCATGACGACTCCATGCGTCAAGCCATTGTGAACTCACTTGTTCTTGCAACCACCACCATGCTTATCGTGACACCGCTTGGGCTAGCGCTGGCCATCGGCTCTCACCGCTTGAAAGGCAAAAGCGCAACTGCCGTGCAAGGCATGACATCGGTTCCGCTCATCACACCGGAAATCGTTGTTGGTGCTGCCTTGCTGCTTACATTCACTCGTCTATTCAGCGGAATTCCACTTGGTTTCCCAGCACAGTTGCTTGGCAACGTAACCTTCTCGGTTTCAGCCGTTGTGGTGATCGTGCGCGCACGCTTGGTGTCCATTGGTTCCAGTTTCGAAGAAGCCGCACGCGACCTTGGCGCTACTCGCTTTCAGGCGCTGCGATATGTGTTGATGCCCCTACTCTGGCCTTCAATCGTGGCCAGTTTCGTTGTTGTCTTTGCCACGGTTATCGACGACTTCGTGATCACCAGTTTCCTTTCAGCCGGTGTCGAATCGGAAACCGTTCCGCTACGTATTTACTCTTCGGTAAAAGGTGGAGCTACACCAGCTCTCAACGCCCTTGCCACGCTGCTCGTAGCTACAACATTCACTGCGCTCACCATCGGCGTGTTTGGTCTGTCATTCTGGCGCAAGCGACATGGTGAACAAGGTGGATTTAAGTCGGCGCTTTCCGACCTGACCCGAATGGGCGAATAACTAGTTCAGCGGTAATACACGCACTGCGTCTGGCAGGACGTCAATATTCGTTATTGCATTTTCTTCCAAATGGCGCGAATTCTCGTCGTTTGGAATTTCTGCCACCAGCTTCACTCCACCAACATTGAGTGCAATGCGCAATGACGAACCAGCAAAGGTAACGCGCTCGATTGTTGCCTGCTGCGAACCCGTGCCAACATGAATACGTTCTGGGCGAATCATGACCATGCCATCGCCCATTGGTGCGCTTTGCGGAGCAGCGAACTTCACTCCAGATATTTCGACCACGCCTGTTGACACCACGCGACCAGGCAACAGGTTCGCCGCCCCAACGAACTTGGCAACGTCAATCGTTGCTGGTTTTTCATAAATCTCCCGCGGTGGTGCAACTTGGATCAGCTTGCCTTCGCGCATCACACCAATGCGGTCGCTCATGGTGAACGCTTCGTGCTGATCGTGCGTTACGTAAATGAACGTGATGCCAATTTGGCGTTGCAATGATGCAAGCTCAACCTGCAATCGTGCACGCAACTGTGCATCCAATGCACCAAGCGGTTCGTCTAACAACAACACACTCGGCTCAAGCACCAAGGCGCGAGCAAGCGCAACGCGTTGCTGTTCTCCACCCGACAGCTGTGGAACTCGGCGTTCGCTAAATGACCCAAGCGCAACAAGTTCAAGCGCTTCCATGACGCGCTCTTTGTCCGACTTCTTCGAAACAGATCCTGGCTTTTCAAAACGCAGACCAAACGCCACGTTGTCAAAAACATTCAGGTGCGGGAACAACGCATAACTCTGGAACACCGTGTTGAGCGGGCGTGTCTCTGGTTCGTCGTGCGTAACGTCGCGACCATCAATCAGAATGCGACCAGAATCGGGAAGTTCAAACCCACCGATCATGCGCAACGTGGTGGTCTTGCCACAACCCGATGGCCCGAGTAGTGAAAAGAACTCGCCTGCGTGAATTTCTAAGTTGACATCATTTACAACAGTGCGCTCGCCGAACAGTTTGTTGACATGCTCAAGCGTTACAGCGCCGTCCAACATGAACTAATTCTCCCCCATAGTTGTGGAGCTAAGGGGAATTGAACCCCTGACCTCTTGCATGCCATGCAAGCGCTCTACCAATTGAGCTATAGCCCCGCTATTTCCTGAAAGAGCCTAGCGTTTCGCCCAAGATTAGCGAAGTGAGGAAATGGCTTTGCCCAGTTGATAGATGAAAACAGTGGCCGGAGATGGATCCATCTGATCTAAAAATGCCTTTTCAAGTGTGTCGCATCCTGGCCGCAGCATCACAACCGTTAAGTCTTTAGATGGAACTCCTACCCCAAACTGCCGACATGCACCCTGAAACAAAAACGTGTCAGTAGGTAAATCCGGATACAGCGACCCTGTCCGTCCAACGGTCACCGACGTGCCTTTGTCGCTATTCAGCCAAATCTGCAGACCATACGAACCATTCATTGAGGCGTTTGCAGCCGTGCTGGTGACCTGTGGTGTAAGAGAATCGACAACATACTCAGGGGTCAGAATCTGTTGACCATCCCACATGCCCTTTTGCAGATACAAACGGGTCAACTTTGCAACATCTGTACACGTTGAAACGAATCCCACATACACAGCTTCAATCCCTTTGGGATCTTTTTCAATAGTTGTCGTCATTCCTAGTTTCGCAAACAATTCCCGTTGAGCAAATGCGGACACCGACTCACCCGTCGCACGAGACAGAACAATTTCAAGCGCTTGTGTACTTGCATTGTGATACGCCCAACGCAACCCAGGTGACGTGGCGTGCTGAGCACCTCCAAATGCGGGAAATAGAGTTTGGCCGCGCAAATCCTGCAATGAGTTAACCAGGTTGAAATCAGAGCGGGTCGATGTCATTGCAAGTAAGTGTCGAATTGTTACTGTTTCACTTTTCGTGCCGACCCATTCAGTAATGAACTTTGACGCCTTGTCATCGATATTGACCAGACCCTTTTTCTGAGCAATTCCTACAAGAGTGTTCGTAAATGATTTGCTCACTGACGCGAGAAGAATCTTGGTGCTCGGTGTGTGGTTTCCAAAGTTCCATTCCGCTACAACTTCATTGCCTTTCATCACCAGTACACATTGGGCAGCAAAATCTTTTACCGTCAGCGCAAGATTGACGAACGGCAAACCGCCAGTTTTCAGAACAGTGGCCTTGGTGCCAATCGCTGGTGTCGTTGCCTTCCACACCTTGCGCTTTCCCGAAAGCGAACAAACTAGATAGCCAGTTTTCTTCTTTGTAACGACCTGCCTTGTTTGGCCGATCACTTTGCATGAAGTGCCAGCAGAAGCATCAGCCACGCTGGGCACAACCAGCAGCGAAACAGTGGCTACAAGTAGCCCAACAGTGCGCAGGTGCTTACGGCTCAATCAGTCCACCAATGCGTCGCCGCGCATGCCCGCACGCTCTAGGTGAATCGGCAACACACGGCCATACAACTGTTTGGTGCGTTCCGGGCTACCCACAACGCCTTCCATTTCAGTGAAACTGAAAATCGCTACGTATCGCATGGTTGGGCCGCTCAAAGGTGTCACTCGATGCAACGAATAACGACCTTTGAATATCTGTAGATCACCAGGCTCGAGGTGCAGCGTATGAATCAGCGACTGATCGCCGTCCAACACCTTTCCAACGCCGTCGTAGTTTTCATCTGTTGGTGTACGTAGGTTTGGACTGAATTCAAATTCGCCGCCATGTTCTGCGTTTTGTATGGCAAGTGTGACGGTGTAGTTATTGGTATCGAAATGCCATGGGAAACCATTCCCCTCTTCTGCCAAGTTGATAACAACATCGGCAAGTGGGTCGGCATATCGGTAGAAAGAAGGCTCTTCGAGAACCTCTTGAATGAACGGAGCAAATGCCGGCCATTCGTACAGCGAGCGAATGATGCTGTCTTCACCAAAGTTGTCGGCTGGAACAAACGCATTCGAGCGGTCATAAAAACGTCGAAGCGGATGCGTATCGGGCAAGTCCGGTGGCAGTTGCGTGAAATACGGATTCGTTCGGTTGAAATTGCGATGGCCTAAATGCGAAACCTTGTCGCCTTCTGTAACCAGTGCTGGAATGGCTTCTGGCTTTACGAACTGTTTGATTACTGCACAACCAACTAGGCGAACGTCTTTTTGTACATCAGCTACTAATTGCCTACGAGCATCACCATCAATATGAATGGGATATCGCTCAAGGTCAATGACCTGCGAAACATCGATTGCCATTGCCCCATGTTGCCACAACGCCGATAAGGGTGAGCGTTGTGGCAACGATGGGCAGCCTGAATTAGCTTCCGATCACACCACCATTGATGCGCTTGATCACGATGGTGCAGTCGCGTGGAACTGGGCCAGATGCACCGACGAAGAACTCTGGGAAGTTCGACACTGCGGCACTTCCGTCTCCTGGGTGCTGCAAGTTGACAAACATTGTCTTGCGGTCTGGCGTGGTTGTCACTCCGGTTACTTCAGAGCCCTTTACACCGGTAAAGAGACGCTTGAATTCGCGCGTTACAGGGTCCGCAACGAGTAACTGGTCGTTGTTTCCACCAGGTTGAGCTCCGTCTGTCTGAACGAATACTCGTCCATCTGGATCAACCCAGATTCCGTCTGGCGAACCAAACATTTGGCCACCAGTATCGGCAACATCCTTTGCAAGAACGAAGATTTCCCAATTGAAAGTTTTGCCTACGTGCTTATCTGCATCCTTCCAGCGAATGATGTGACCACTTGAGTTCACTGCTGTTGGGTTTGCGCTGTTCACGCCAGCCCTTCCAGTTGTACCGCGTTGTGTGTTGTTGGTGAGTGTTACATACATGTCACCCTTTGGTGAAGCAGCAATCCACTCTGGTCGGTCCATCTTGGTTGCACCAACAGCATCAGCTGCAAGTCGGGTGTTCACCAAGATGTAGTCCATTTTCCAGCCTGCAAGTAACGGGTTCTTTGGGCTGAGTTCTAGCCACTCACCTGTTCCGTTGTCGAGATACTTCGCTACATAGAGCGTTCCTTCGTCAAGTGGACTCTTGCCAGCAGCGATCATCTTCTTCCAGCTGTCCTTCGACACGAACTTGTAGACGTAGTCAAAGCGCTCATCATCGCCCGTGTACACCACTGCGCGTCCGTCTTTGCCCTCTACGAACGTTGCGCCTTCGTGCTTGATACGACCAAGTGCTGTTCGCTTTACAGGAACACTCTTTGGATTGTTCGGGTCAATTTCCACGACCCAGCCAAAACGGTTGATTTCATTTGCGTATGAAGTGTTTGCCAAGTCAAAACGTGCATCAAACTTGTGCCAGTCGTAACCGAAACCTGCTGCGGCCAAACCGTAGCGAGCCTGTTCAGTGTTTGCCTTCCAAGCAGTGTTTGCAGTTCCGAAATATCCGTTGAAGTTTTCTTCACAGGTTAGGTACGTTCCCCATGGGGTGTATCCGTTTGCACAGTTGTTCAACGTGCCAAGAACTGGGTTACCTGCAGCGTTTACAAGAAGATCGCTCTTTGCTGCCGGACCACTGAACTTCATTGGGGTGTTGCCATGGATGCGACGATTCTTCGCACTCTTCGCCAACTTCCAGCCGGTCTTCGTGTTTTCGATCATCAATACAGAAACACCGTGAGCGGCTTGTGAAAGCTTTACTTCATCCAAACTGGTAGGCACAGCCTTGCCCATGATGTGTGGAGTAGTTCCATACTCGTGGTTGATGCAAAGCAAACCCTTTTTGTTGTCACCGAAGTAGTGCATTCCGTCGTGGCCAATGCCGACGCTCAGAGCCTGATTGTCTGCAGTAAATCCTGCATAATCGAATGACTTTCCGCTGCCGTCAAGCTTTTCGCGCCATGGAATCAACACGCTGTATTCATATTCAGGCGCAATGGTTGGCATTGCAGATGCTTGCATTGGAATGGACGTAAAGCCGATCTTTGCGCGCTTTGCTAACGCTGCACCGGAGGCTGGTTTTGCATCAAGTGCCGAAACCTTCGAGCCGCCCATGAACATAAGAGCGGCGCCTGCAACGCCACCTACGAGGAGTTGACGACGGGACATGTACCCGTTGAGAACCTCTTCGAATGTTTGATTATCTGAATGATTGCTGAATTCTTCTTCCATTGTCTCTCTCCTTGTTGTGAAGTTGAGAGGACAGTAGAACCACCAAGTGGATTACTGGTTTTCTAGGAGGAACCAATAAAGTAAATTCAGGTGAACAATTTGCAAACAATTTTTAGCGAAGATGCGAGGCCTCGTTGATACTGACAATTGACTTCGCTCCAGTTCGCGAGGCTGCAACCCGATGAATCGATGTGTACTGCGGATAGAAAAAGCCCATTTGGGTTTCGATTCCAAGAATATGGGCAAGGTATTGATTGACGACACCGCCGTGGCAGACCACCGCAACTTTTTGCCCTGGATGTCGTTCAATGAGTTCGTTAATTGAAGCAATCACACGATCGCGAAACACTGCTGGTGAATCAGCGGTTTCATCCCATTCACCCCTCATCATTTTCTGCCAACGCGGATCGTTAGTTGCCCGTAATTCTTCAGCGGGAACATACTCCTTGGAGTTTCTGTCGAATTCTGCAACGCCTTCACAAATTTCGTACTGAATACCAAGTTTCTCAATGAGTGGCTGCGCCGTTTCACGTGCACGCCGAAGCGGGCTTACATACACCGCATCAATTTGCTCGGTCGCCAAATACGCCGCGAGTTTCTTGGACTGTTCGTGACCCTCTGCCGACAATTCGGGGTCGGCAACTCCGGTTTCCAATTCAATGCGCACAGGTAGCGCATGACGAACCAGGATGATTTCCACGTCTAAGAATGTAGATGGATCAGCGCGCGTTACAACAACTCAGCCAAATTCAACTCACGCACTGCGCGGTCAAACCTGTTGGTCATTACTTCAATCAGCGTGCGCTGGCGGGGGTCTGAAAGGTCCATTCCCCTGCTTGCAATTACTGGGTATGCAAGGCAGAACAGTGCTGCAGTTCGATAGTGCAGCCACAACGCATCTCGATCCACCAATGCAGCAGGTGCACCGTGAGCAATAAGCGCTGCAACCCACTGATCGAACAAATCACGCTCGTGCTTACTCGCAACTTCAGGAGTGAGACTTTGCGTTACGAAATATGCGATGTCATATGCACCAGTGCCAGTGCCCAACAATTGGAAGTCGATGGCGACGGGTTCATTGTTTTCGTTAAACAACAAGTTGTCTGCTCGGTAGTCGCCGTGACACAACGTGTTTGGTCCAACCACCATGCTGCTCAGTAGTTTTGGAAGTGCTTCGCTGAAATGCGGACCAATTTCCAGAATTGCTTGCGGCAATGACATCTCTGAAGTCAACTTCACCCAACCTTCACCAAACACAAATGGCAATACAGCGGGATAAATGGGGTCTCCAAGACTTACCGTTGCTCCAGCTTCCGCAAGCGCATCACCTTTACCCCACCAATTGGCATGCAGTTTTGCCGCTGCGTCTACGGACTTGCGCGCGTCTTCAATGGTCATACCTATGTTTTGGTCGATGATTCGCATCTTGCCAAGGTCTTCCATGACCACCACGAACTTGCTCGTCTCTTCATCAACCAGCGAGAGATAGCCAACAGGAACATGTATTGGCATTTCGTTAATGAGTGAATTGAAGAAATTTGCTTCGCGAATGTACATGCGAAGCATGGTGCTGGTGAACACTGCTGCTTCATCGAGCGCCGGAAGTTTGACAATGACAGACGATGGACATTTCGGTCCCGTTAGTTTGCATCGATACAACGCGCTCGACACGCCAATGCCTGAACCAATCTGGCTGCAATCGATCGAATCGACTTCCCAACCTAAAGCCGACTTAAACCACGCCTGATTAACGTCGCCAATAGACGACGGAATATGTGCCCCCACAAATACCCCCTTGGCACACAGTACACACTCTGACGAGTGTCGAAAAACAGTCCTGGTTAGGCGCTTGCTCGCCAGTCAACTACGGGAACGTCTTGGTACAGGCGCTCAATTTCGTAGAACTCGCGGATTTCTTCAGAAAAGATGTGCACGATCACGTCGCCGTAGTCCAGCAACACCCACTGCTGTTCCGACATGCCTTCGCTACGCAGTAACGGACGGTCGGACTCTTCGCGAATCTTGGCTGTGATCTCGTTAGCAATGGTGCGCAACTGGCGCGAGTTGCTGGCGCTCACCACCACAAACATTTCGGTTATGGCCAAAATGTCACCAACATCGAGAACAATGATGTTGCTGCCCTGCTTGTCGTCGGCAGCACGCGCCGCGATGGCGGCAACTACCGCAGCATCGGTCATGTTCACTGTTGCTACCACTGTCTTATTCACTTGGCGCAACCGTAGTGCTTGGAAGCTCTGGGTTGGCAGTGATGAAGTCCATAAAGTCTTTGCCAATCACAATTTGGGCGCTAATTCCCTGCACCGGCTGCTTTTTCTTCATGAACTTGATATTGCCCAACACCGATTCCAAGCCAGCTTTGCCAACATCCACAATGGCTTGGTCTGAGTAGCGAACCTGCGTCTGCTGCTTCACTTCGCCTTCAAGTTCGCGAATCAGCGCCACGGAAAGGCCGATGTAGTTCAGGCGCTCCACCACATCGTGCGTGATGTTTGGGTCGTTAAACGAGCTATCAATCTGCACCGTAAGTGAGCCTGTTGGCAACGACAAACTGCTTGGCGCAACGTTGGCCAAAATCATGAGCACTTCAAACTTGTCAAGTGCATACAAGTCCAGCCCTGCAGGGTTATCGGCGCCCGACAATGGCTGTGCGCTCAGTTGCCACACCTGAATTGGGCCAGCAAACACTCTGCGCATAAACGAACCAATATCGCTAGGTATTTCACCAGCAACGCTGGTTTCGGTAATTTGTGCCTGCTCTGGCGTAAGGCCTTCACCAACCGCTGCAGCAATACCAGTCCATACCGACTTCACTCGCGTAAAGCGATCCAGTTCAAGTTCGCCAACACGCTTCGAAATGAGCACACTCGAAATTTGATCGGGTGTCAATGCCATCTCACCGGCAGGAAACACATCGTTGTCAACTGGAACTGGTTGAGGTGGAAGTGTTGTCTCGGTTGCTTTCAATTTCACCGTTGTTGTTGAAGCAGGGTCTGGCATCACAAAACTGCTGGTAACTACTGGCAACTCAAAATTCACATTGATCGGTGGCAGCACCGAGAACACACCCGTTAAATCGTTTGCACTAACTGCAGCTGCAACGCTGAACGTCACATCGAGTGCGCCTTCAGTATCGAGCAACATGGCTTCCATTCCTGCTTGCGCATACGTGTCGCCTAAACGATGCGGGTCTTGGTTCGCAATAATGTCGGCTCGCGTACCAACAGGAAGCGAAATGATTGTTCCACCAACACCAGTGGTGTTCAACACGAACGCAGTCAAGCTGGTTACGTCATTTACATCGTTAATAGTTGCAAGCAACGCTGCAGGCGTAGCAGGAATTTTTAATGCACCACTCGAGTCAACGTTTTGTCCGCCCGATGCACCAAGCAATGACTTCGCACCGAACACCACTCCAACTGGCAACAAACATGCTGCGCCAATTCCGCACAGTGCAGCTGCAAGCAAGCGTCGACGTTGGCGTGAAGGTATTGCGGTCATGACTAATTCATTCTCGCAGTAGAGCCATACAACCCACGCTCTTCGATCACACGCAACACAGGTTCGGTCACCAAGTAATCAAGTGGTCGACCATCGCTAAAGCGCGAACGCAAATCGGTACTACTTACTTCAAGTCGCGGCGACTCCACGCGCAACCAGTTGAACTGCTTCGGTAACTCCACTGCAACACCTGGTCTGTCCACAACAACAAGTTGCGAATACTCCGCAACTTGGTCAACACGAGTCCACGAAGTAAGCCCGGCTGCTGCATCGTCACCCACAATGGTGAACAACTCTGCGCCTAGGTGCTTCTCTGCAAGCGCCATCAACGTGTCGGCGGTGTAGCTCGGACCACCGCGATCAATCTCATCACGACCCGCAACCACTCCATCCACCACACTCACGGCTGCTTCCACCATGGCGAAGCGATCTTCTGCTGTAGTTACGTCGCGCGCACCCGACTTTTGCCATGGGTCATTGGCCACCATCAAAATGACGATGTCCAAGTTGAGGGCATGCCGCACGTTTACGGCGGTCACCAAGTGGCCAACATGCGGCGGATCGAAGGTGCCCCCGAACAGACCGATGCGCAAACTGGCGGTCGAGGTCACTCTTGCAGTCTAGAAACCAATATCTATAAGGGAAATAAAATTTTAAAAAGTTTCTACTAACCCCTGTACAAAAACTTGCCGATGAACTAATGTCAAATACCCCGCTACTACCCCTTAAAAAGGGTTTTAGCAACCCCCCACCCCCCGCAAGAAAAGGTCCAAATTCACATGTCTGACGCAATCGGTCTCTACCTCAACGAAATCGGCAAAGTGCCCCTTCTGAACGCAGAAGATGAGCGCAATTTGTCAAAGGCCATCGAAAAGGGCCGCGATGCCACCAAAAAGCTTGAGGCTGGCGAGCGCGGTGCTGCCCTTCGCGCCGACCTTCGTGCGGCTGCCAAGGCCAAGGACCACTTCATTCGCTCGAACCTCCGACTGGTGGTCTCCATTGCCCGTCGTTACCCATTGCCACAGGGCATGGACTTGCTCGACCTCATTCAAGAGGGCAACTTGGGCCTAGAACACGCAGTAGACAAGTTCGACTGGCGCCGTGGTTTCAAATTCTCCACCTACGCAACGTTCTGGATCCGTCAGGCCATTGGCCGCGCACTCGACCAGAAGGCAAGCCTCATTCGTATTCCTGGTGATCGCTCCGCAACCTTGCGTGCAGCACTCCGTGTGGGTTCGGGCGATGCCGAAGGCCTGGATGCCATGAACGCCGAATTGCACCGCCTCACCACCCCGGTCTCGCTCGACAAGACCATTGGTGACGACGGAGACGCAACACTTGGCGACCTCGTTCCAAACGACGACATCAGCCCAGAAGAAGCCGTGATGTCCATGGTGGACACCGACCTTTTGGACGACTTGTTGAACACGCTCGATGAGCGCGCCCGTTACGCCGTTGAAGCACGCTTTGGCATGCACGACGGTGAGCGCAAGAGCTTCCGCCAAGTTGGCGAAGAGCTTGGCGTAACCGCTGAAGCAGCCCGCCGTTTGGTGAGCCGCGCAGTTGACTCGTTGCGTGACGACGCCGGCGATTTCCTGACCGTCTAAACCCTTCGGGTTTAGCGGCGCCTCATTCGTACACTGAGAGCCCACTCATGAACAACAACTGGACTCCTTCATCGTGGCAGTCATTCCCTGCCGTGCAACAACCGCAGTGGCCAGACACTGACGCGCTCGAAAACTCACTCAAGCAAATTTCGGCGTTCCCGCCGTTGGTGTTTGCTGGTGAAGCACGCTCGCTGCAGACCGCACTTGGTCAAGTAGCAAGCGGCAATGCGTTTTTGCTGCAAGCCGGTGATTGTGCAGAAAGCTTTGAAGAGTTCAGCGCAGTAAACATTCGTGAAAAGCTTCGCGTCATTTTGCAGATGGCCGTCATGCTCACCTATTCAATGGGCGTGCCTGTTGTAAAAGTTGGTCGCATTGCCGGTCAATTCGCCAAGCCACGTTCAAACAACACCGAAACTATTGATGGTGTGGAGTTGCCTGTGTTCCGCGGTCACATGGTGAATGGTCCTGACGCACACGCAGAGGCTCGCATTCCTAACCCCGACCGTCTAGTGCAGGCGTATCACCAGGCAGCAAGCACGCTTAACTTGGTGCGCGCATTTACCAAAGGTGGTTTCGCCGACTTGAACCGCGTGCATGCATGGAACCAAGAGTTCGTTGCACAAAGCGCTGAAGGCAAGCGTTACGAAGATGTAGCTAGCGAAATTGAGCGCGCACTCGCGTTCATGCGCGCATGCGGTATTGACACCGAAACCAACACGGCGTTGCATCAAGTAGACGTGTACACCAGTCACGAAGCGCTCATTTTGGGTTACGAAGAAGCACTCACCCGCCAAGACTCCCTTACCGGTGGTTGGTACGACTGCAGCGCACACATGTTGTGGATCGGTGAGCGCACTCGTCAACTCGACGGTGCACATGTTGAGTTCTTGCGCGGTGTTGGCAACCCAATCGGTTGCAAGATCGGCAAGACCACCGACGTTGATTACGTGCTTTCGTTGTGCGAAACACTGAACCCTGCTCGCATTCCTGGCAGGCTCACACTCATTTCACGCATGGGCGCAAACGATGTTGAAGAAGCATTGCGTCCGTTGTTGCGCGCAGTTCGCGACGCTGGTCACCCAGTGGTGTGGGCATGCGACCCAATGCACGGCAACACCTACAGTGCGCCAAACGGCCGCAAGACGCGTCATCTCGAAGACATCGTTAAAGAAATCACCGGCTTCGTGAAGGCGCATCGCGCTGAGGGCACATGGCCAGGTGGCATTCACATTGAACTCACCGGCGAAAATGTGACCGAATGCTTGGGCGGCTCTGAAGGCCTTGGCAACGACGACCTCGATACTCGCTACGAAACTGTGTGCGACCCTCGCCTGAATGCCCGTCAGTCAATTGACTTGGCATTCCGCGTTGCAGAACTGATTCGCAGCAATAATTAGTGCCTGTGGGCGCTGCAACTTTGGAGTCATTGAAACTCATTGACTCGTGGCCCGTTGATGGTGTGGCTGCTGGTGTCATCGACAATCACGGCAACCTGTTTACGCGTGGCAAGCACAATCATTCGTTTCGTTTAGCTTCTATTTCTAAAGTGATGACCGCCTGGGCGGCACTGATTGCCGTAGAAGACGGATCTATTTCACTTGATGACCCAGTTGGTCAACCTGGTTGCACACTTCGCCACTTGTTGTGTCACGCAGGCGGTTACGGGTTCGACACTGAAGCAAGCATCATTAGCCCCGAGCGCAAGCGCGTGTATTCAAATACGGGCTACAACATGGCCGCGCAATACGTTTCTGAATTTGTAGACATGGGATTTGCTCAGTACTTACAAGAGGCCCTGTTCGCTCCGCTCAACATGCCAACCGCGCAACTTCTTGGCTCCCCTGCTGCGGACATTCATTGCACCATTGAAGACATGGCCAAGTT